>Ga0075118_10001337_pt1 | contig 17785 bp, 20 predicted proteins | sample AntAceMetag02UKE_FD_69794 | JGI IMG/M metagenome (GOLD analysis project Ga0075118, IMG submission 69794) | Saline lake microbial communities from Ace Lake, Antarctica - Antarctic Ace Lake Metagenome 02UKE | ecosystem: Environmental > Aquatic > Non-marine Saline and Alkaline > Saline | place...
GTCAGCTGCACTTGGCAAATCTACAAGTTCGGCATATGCTATCCAGGTTATATCGTCGTTTGTAATAGTTAGTTTTGAAAGTAAACTTGCACCAGTGACATTATTTAAATCAGCTCGAGCTATCTCAAACCCACTAACATCCTTGCCGCTGTAGACTCTTAAACTGTTAGTAACTTTATTAAAGAATACTTCGCCGCTTGATCCTACATTACGATCTAAGAAATCGTCTGGCCTAGGTATAATTCGTATTCTGTCTACTATTGGTGCGGAATTTGAAGCCATTTATATACATCCTATATTATAGTAGTATTTACCACTTTTAACGTGAACACCATATCTCTACTTATAAATATCAGTAGACAATGTATCATACACAGGAGCATTAAATGACAACAGTAAGTCCTACTAGTGATCGGTTACTAGTTAAAAAGATAGACGATGATAAAAAAACTAAAAGCGGTTTAGTTCTCTCTGATGACGTAATAGAACGTCCTACTAAAGGAAAGGTTTTAGATCTCGGCGAGGGTAGAATGAACGAGGATGGGGTTATTTTACCTATGAAAATTAAAAAAGATGATATAATTTTATATCCAAAATATGCAGGTCATTCTGTAAAAATAGACGGTGAAGAATTGCTTATTCTAGAAGAAAAAGAAGTTCTAGCAGTATTAAAAGAGGAGATTTAAATGTCAGGAATTCAACCACGGGTAGTTGTTACTGGAAATTTAGCAAAATCAAAGCTAATCGAAGGTGTAAATATCCTTGCAAATGCAGTTAAAATAACACTTGGCCCAAAGGGCAGTAATGTTATTATTCAACGCACATACGGTCCGCCGCACGTAACAAAAGACGGAGTTACTGTTGCCCGCGAAATATTTTTAGAAGATCCATTACAAGATATAGGTTGTAGGTTAGTAAAACAAGCAGCTAATCAAACAGCCGATGACATTGGCGATGGAACTACAACAGCTACAGTACTTGCACAATCGATGATTCGAGAAGGTACAAAGTACCAAACTGCAGGTATTAGCAGTATTAATATTAAACGCGGAATAGACCAGGCTATTGAAATTGCAATTCAAGAGTTAGATAGAATTAGTAAACCGTGTGACAACGATGCTACTATTAGAGCAGTTGCAACTATTTCAGCAAATAGCGATATTGCAATGGGTGACATTATTGCAGACGCAATGCAAGCTGTTGGTAAAAACGGTGCGGTTAGTGTAGAAAGTGGAACTCAAGTTAAAGATGAAATGATTCTTGTTAACGGATTTTCGTATGATCACGGATTTTATTCTCCGTATTTTATTAACACTAATAAAAATAAAGTTGTTTTAGATAATCCTTATATTGTAATCTTAGACAGACCAATTTTAAATGTTAATGATATTGTTCCTCTTATTGATAAAATAGCAGAAACAGGACGTCCATTTTTAATTATGGCAGAGCAGATTAATAATGATGCACTTTCTACGTTAGTTGTAAATAATGCCCAAGGAAATATTACTTGTTGTGCAGTAAGAGCACCAGACTGGAAGGGCGAAAAGCGTAAGCACTTAGCTGAAGATATTGCTGTTCTAACCGGGGGAACAGTTTTTTCAGATGAAAATGGAAAACGTCCCGAAAATGGAGAGTTAACAGATCTAGGTCAATGTAACAAAGTTGAAGTTACTAAAGATTCTACTATTATTATTGGCGGACGCGGTGAACAAGTAAAAATTGACGCAAGAATTTCTCAAATTAACGAAGTACTAGAAAATTGGACTCTTGGTCCTCAAGACTTTACTAAAGATCAATATACCGAGCGTGTATCAAATTTACAAGGTGGTATTGCACTTATCAAAGTAGGCGGTGCAACAACAATAGAGATGGATGAAAAAAGAGATAGATTTGATGACTCAATTCACGCAACTAGAGCAGCGATGAAAGAAGGAGTTGTAGCAGGCGGCGGCGTTGCATACCTAAGATTAATCAAGGTATTAGAAAATTTTACAACAGGCAATATTGAACAAGATGCAGGTGTTAAAGTTGTTATTGAATCGTTGTCAGAGCCGTTGCGACAAATAGCAGCAAACTCAGGAGATAAACCAGATGTTGTTATTGACAAAGTTATTAGTTTAGACAATAATATAGGTTATAATGCAGCAGATTCAACTTACGGTGATATGTTTGAAACTGGGATTATCGATCCTACAAAAGTTGTAAAAACAGCATTAATTAATGCTGCATCAGTTGCGGGACTATTACTAACAACAGGATGTGCAATATATGAAGTTCCTGATAAATCTGCAGAAGGACAATTAAAACCTTCTCCACCATCTAATCACGATCTTCCACAAAACTACAATAATAGAACTTAATACGTTTGTAGCCAAAAAAAAGCAGTACTAAGTACTGCTTTTTTATTCTATTAATTTCTATGCAATATTACGGTGAAACTGGCCAAGTAATTTCATATGGAAATCCTGCTTGATCGCTAATGTTTCTAAGACTATCTCTATATGTAGCCCAATTAGCTTTTACACTAAGAGATAATCTTTCAGTTGACTCAGTCCAGTCACTTGTTACAAGCAAGTTATCACGTTTAGCTCTAGCTTCTGCTGCAAGTTCTGTTTGAGTTTTAGGATGGCGTGGGTAGTTTGTTGGTGGAAAAGTCACCTCACCAAACTCACCATCTTCTAATCTCTGCCATAAGGTTCGTTGAAATTCTTCGTCCCCTAGTCTGTGTGCATACACATCAACCGGAAACGATACTTCAGCAAACTTAACTTGACAATATATGTCATCGTCAAGATTGGTTCCTCGTTGTATTGTTGAAATTGATTCAATAGTTAATGCCATTTAATTCTCCAAAGTCATTGCTACTTGTATTTATGTTTTTTCCGCAGGATGTCTCAACGGAAAGCCTATTCCGGGACGTTTATCATATGCAAATTCAGGATAATACGGTCCATCTTTATTTATATAATGAAAAAATGCTTGTACTTGCCAGCTTCCTTCACCGGCAGCAAATTCTTCGCGCCAATGTTCTATTTCACAACCTCGATATACAATAATATCACCTGGTGATTGAGTGATCATTTTTCCAGGATTATTAACTGAAATAAATCCATTATCATCAGCATTGTGCCTATACGTATTGTCAACGTACATTCCCCAATTAAAGTCTCGATTAACATTTGTATAATTAGTTCCTAAGCATACAGTAGTACTAACCTCGCAACTTGGTCTATCTGTATGTCTTTCAAGTATCATTCCAGGACGATATACTCTAAAATAAGTATATGTCGGGCACAACTCCAATCCGGTATGTGCTTCCATATGTGGCTTCATAAACAGCATCAATGTTTCCATTAATAAGTCACCGTACCCTGAATGTGCAAACGGTACCTGACCTTCTGCTTCTTCTTTTCTTGGAGTTACTAGTTCTTGTAATAATGCATACTGTGATACTAAATTACACATATCTTTAGGAATTATTCCTTTTAAGTCTAAATATGAATCATTTTTAAAAAGAGTTGAATTATTCATTTGAACGGATATCCTAAATTCCAGGCAACTAAACTGTAACGAGTGCCTCTAGTAACTGGAGTTACTTGATGGTACACATACGAAGGAAATACAATTATTGACCCGCGAGGACGTATTTCTGTACATTCGTGATATCTGTCAGGTCGGTGCGGCCCGAGATCAAAATTCAAATTGCCACCGTCGTAATCTTTTGGATCACTTAAACTAACCGTAACACTTAGTTTTCGCATCTTGCCAATCATTTTAGGATCAGTTGTAGCCTCGTGTGCTTCAGCAACAAAACTTCCGTCACCAGATATTACTGGATTACCGTCTTTATCTAATTTAACTTTATGTACAGCAGGATCAAATTCTTCATATGGTTTTGGTCCAGTGTCAGCGTGCCAACCGTAAAATTGGTTAACTCCGTATTTTGTAAACTGAATATTTTCAGTAAAATCCCAATCAAAATTCCAACCTGCATTTTTATTAGCTTCGTGTATAAACGGCCATAAAGCCTTATATATCCAATCATCATCTAACCAAGAAACATTAGAATCTCTAACATATATATCTTCAAGTGACGATCCTTGATTAGATATAGTTTCAAGTGTATCAGAAGCAAGAGAAACTGCTTTTTCTGTTTGAGAAGTTACTGATTTCTGTCGCCAGTCACCTGTAGTTGCTTCAATTGAATCTTTTCCAAATTTCTGTTTTGCAAGATACATTTTTTCTAGACCTTGCTCCATAATAGCATCACACATACTTTCACTTAATGCTCCGGGAAAGTAATAGTAATAATTGTCTAGTATCATCTAAACACAGCTCCGTGTATATGTCCTATAATAATATTTTTAACTCCGCTAGTTACTGGTTTAATTTCGTAAGGCAGAAACGCAGGAAATACGAGGAGAGTGCCTTGTTCATTAATATTGTTATTATCTGTATTAGCATTTAAGAATATTGTTTCGCCGCCTTCGTATTCGGTTGCATTAGTTAAATTAATAATAAAACTTAGTTTTCTTGTTGCTGCCATAGGATTAATATCAATATGCATTTTATAGAAATCATCTTGTTTATATTGATATATTTGTGGAAAGTCTTGATCTATAATTCCCAATAGTTTAAAATCATAAATTTCATCGTTAGCTTGTTTAGTAATGTGTCGGATTGGATCGAAAGGAAACTCTTGAGGATTCCCTTTTAATTTTTGTCGACGTGCAGAATGCAATTGGTTATCACCAACAACTCGAGTGTTTAACCATAAGTCTTCGATACACCCATTAACAATATCTTCACATTGTTCTTTTGAAAAAAGTATAGCTTTATTCATTGACATAATTTCTAATGTTGCTAGTTTCATATCACTTGTTGGATTAGCCTGCGGGCTAGTTGTAAAATCTGTAGTTTCCATCGTTGTCTCTCCTAGTACTATACTTATAACTCTATTATTCTATATGTTTAAATATTGATATTTTAAATTTTTATCTAACTCTCTCCAAACACCTATAGGAAATACTATAGACGGATTGTTGTCAAATGATAGCTGTGTTGTGTTTAGTTTTTCAATATGTTGTTTGAACATACTGCTATTATTTAATGTTGCTTTGCATTTTTTAGAAGTAATATTCCAAAACTTTGAATCAAATACAGATCCTCCGTGATACATATAGCATATAAATGTTTCGTATTCGTCAGCTAAATTATGTAAATATCTATTTGCATCATCTTCGGTCATACTTTGAGTAACTACAACATCAAAAAATGCTCGTAAAATATTATCATAAAACCATCCACTTAGTGCTTCAATTGGTTCGTAAAATAATGCCATATTACCATTTTTTATTATTCTGCCATTAATAAATTTCTTTGCTTTGTAATTTTTAAAAGAAAATTCTCGCAATGTCAGCTTGTCTGGACTAGTATTAAAAATATCTGCTATATCAGCAACAGCTTCGTCCTTTGTTGTTATAGTGTCGTTATACAAATATCCCCATCCTTGTCTAGTTTGAAGAGGTATACCAAACATCCATCCATTTTTAGTTGCTTGATGATATGTGTAATTCCAATCGCCCGGTGCATCTATTGTATTAACTAAACAATGGTTAACTGGTATGGTTGTAACCGGAATGTGTTCTGTAGAATCTTGAGGGAATCCCCTACAGTCAATAACATAGTCATATTGATGTAAATCTTTATTTGACATTGTTATAGTAACTTTGTCATTAAAATCAACAACATTATTAATTTCGCCTTCTATAACATTAAATCTAGTTTTCCATTTTTGTTTAAACTGCTTAAATGCAAAAGTTTTTAAAGAAAAGTTGTTAAAATGCATTGCATAAAAGGGCGGTGGAATTTTTGTAAAAAAGTCTTCCGCCCTCCAATTTACGTATTTTACTCCGTGTTTTATAGTCATATCTAATTCATCTGGCATATCTAAAAGATTTAGTCCAGTCGCATAAAATAATGTTAACGGAATTTGTGTTGATGTACTTTCGCCTATTCCTAGCATTGGAATATTGGGATCGTAAATAGAAGTTATATTATATTCTTTTGGAAAGAATGATAAGCAATGTGCTAAAGATAGTATTCCGGCTGTGCCTGATCCTATTACTGCGATTTTCATTTAGAGTCCTCTGTGGTATAGTTAAACCAACCTGTAATAATAAATTTATCTTCAGTAGGAGATATTACTCCTTTGTGTGTATGTGTCCAGTCTGCTGGCCATATTACTGTTTTGCCTTTTGCGGCGTTAATAGTAATATTTTGATTTAAGAATTCTGTACCTCCACCGTCACTAACTGTATTGAGATATGTCATAAAAACTAAGTGTCTAGTTGATGCTATTTTATTAGCACTACATCGTTCTGTATGCCAAGAATTAAATCCTTCTCCAGGTTTATAATATTGTATATTAAATGCTGTTGTTATTGACCAAGGAGCATATGCGTTACAAGGTGGCCATTTAGATACATAATTGGTTGTAGCTAAATCTAATTCATCTAAATAGTCACCAATTGCAGGACACTCTAACATATTATCGTTTACTACAGCTACGTCAGTTGATTGTTTATATTCAGGTGCTGCTTCTACGCTTTTTCCGTTTAAGAAATGTTTAGGACGGCAATGACGACTATCATTATCTAGAAAATATGCAATCAACTTATCACAAATTGTTAAATCGTTTAAAAATGTAGTTTCTATAAATGACATTATTTTTTGGCCTGACTCTCTTTACTATAAATATATTTATCTACGTACTTAATGGAGTTAAAAATAAATGCATATTATAATTGTTGGCGGCGGCACTGCCGGATGGATGACAGCGTTATTAATGTCGTCAAGACACCCTAATCATAAAATAACATTAGTTGAATCATCAGCCATTGGCGTAATAGGAGTAGGAGAAAGCACTACTGGATTATTGACCGATTTATTAACGAACCATCTTTGGGACTTTGGATGCGATCATAATGAATTTGTTAAAGAAACTGGAGCTTCATTAAAGTATGGAATTAAATTCAAAGGGTGGACGTCTGATACTGATGACTATTATATAGGTCCTATCGACGGTAGCATTACTAAAATGCATACTCCAGATGTACAATTTGCAAACGGTGTTAGTTCGTTAAGTCGAAAAGATTTAATTAAAACATCGAGAATTGGAAATTGGATTGCTAAAGGTATGAGTAATTTTGATAAAACTACAAATAATTTCTCTAGTATAACCCACGCAATGCACGTTGATGCACATTTAGTAGGCAAGTATTTTCAAAAAGTAACACTACGTAACCCTAATGCTTCGTTAATTGATGCTCTTGTTGTTGATGCAGAGTTAGACGAAAATAGTTACATAAAAAATATTATTTTAGAAGACGGTCAAAAAATTGAAGGTGATTTGTTTATTGACTGTTCAGGACTATCAAGATTATTAATGAAAAAAATGCCCGGTAATGATTGGGTAAGTTATATGGATCATCTACCTGTAAACTCTGCAATGCCATTTATATTAAAATACGAAGACGGGGAATTTCCCGAACCTTACACTACAGCTTGGGCACAGAACGCAGGATGGATGTGGCAAATTCCATTACTTGATAGAAAAGGTTGCGGCTATGTGTATGACGATGCGTATATTACAGAACAAGAAGCACAAGCAGAAATAGAGGCTCAATTAGGTAAAAAGATAACGCCAGCAAAAACAATTAAATTTACTACCGGTCGCCAGGAATCAGCTTGGATTAATAACTGTGTTACTATAGGGCTATCATCTGCATTTTTAGAGCCGCTAGAAGCAACTAGTATTCATTCTACAGTAGTGCAAATTAAAAATCTTGCATTTGATTATGTTAGAGATAATATCAATGATACACTAAATCAAGGTTCAATGAATATCTATAATCAACGAACTAGAAAAATGTTTGATGATCTTAGAGACTTTATTACTATGCATTATTGTGGAGGAAGAACTGACACTGCTTTTTGGCGTAACATAAAGGATAACGTACCTAAACCAGAATTTGTATCAAATTTAATTGAAATGTCAAAAACTCGAATGCCTACACATCACGACTTTCCAACATACTACGGTAGTGCAGGATGGCCTCTGTATAGTTACGTTATGGAGGGTATAAATCTTATTAATAAAGATGTTACTGATAAAGAGTTAGACTTAAAGATACCGAATGTAGATAATTTAAAAAATGTTGTGCAAAATGATTATGTAGCATATCACACCGAGTGGTATGAGGAATTACAAAATCACTATACTTGGGAAGAAATGATTACATTTTTTAGAGAAGAAAGAGATACACAATGACCTACAAAATTAAACACGTTGCGGAAGAAATTCATATGATAAAAGATATTATTCCAGTTTCTTATCAAAACGCTATAATTGATCGTATGCAGGGTGAAAACTTTTTTCCTTGGTTTCTATTACATAAAATTGGTCATAAAGATTACTTCACTGCTGATCAAAAAGATATTTACATAGATCCTAATGTAACAGACGATTCTGGGTTTTTTCATATCATACAAGACGATGCCGAAATTAGATCTGCACATTATGATTTTTTTAGAATGATTTTAGAATTTTATTGTGAAAAGACAGGCAAAACTATAGATCAAATTTTTAGAATACGTGCAAGATATACAAGTCCAAGTCCCGGACACAATAGTACAAAATATGCTGCCCCTCACATAGACTACCCAAACAATAGCGACTACACTACATTGATATATTATGTAAACGATGCAGACGGTGATACTATTTTATTTGATAAAATGTTTAATCCTCAAACAGATGTGTACAATCCTGTGTTAAATGAAAAGATTACAGAAGTATATCGACATACTCCTAAAAAAGGAGAAGCATTAATTTTTAATGGGCACAGGTATCATAGTGGAAATTTTCCAATCAATCACAGCTCACGTATTGTATTAAACTTTGATTTTTTAGAACATTAATTATTAAAATTAAAACTCATTGAAATTCTTGTAGAGTCTATCTCTTCTGATAAATTTTGTTCAACTGTATGCTTAAGGTGCCCTGGAAATAGCAATAACATTCCTTCCTTGGGAGTAAACCAGTGTTCGGTATTAACTCTAGAATCATTAACAGATAACGACTTATCCATTATTTCTTTTGTTTGAAAGTACATTCTCTCAGTTTCAGATTCTGCTCTACTAAAAACAATGTTGCCACTATTGGATGGAACCTTAATATAATACACTCCGCTAATATATGATTCAGGATGCGAATGATTTGTGTTGTAATTATATTTTTGATTAGCATTATACCAGTAGCTATAACTAGATAGTTCTACAGGATAATTCCAACTGTCGATAATTTTTTGAGCCATAGGTGTAATTACTTTTGCAAATAGATCCATAATAACTATATTATCTACATCCGAAAACTGATAAGGTTTTGATTGCCACCCTCCTTGGTTACTAAATTGATTACTTTCTACAGATTCTTTAAGACTAGTTACAATATCAGTTAACTGTTCATTGATAGGCAAGTCAAGATAAGTACTATAACAAGATGATACAAATAATTGATGTTCAGTAATTGATGTCATACTAATACTTATAATCACAAGATAAACGAAATGAATAAATTGAATAAAATATGTGTTGCAGGCGGCGGAACAGCTGGGTTTGTTTCTGCTCTAATTTTAAAAACTAGGTTTCCCCATATCAATATTGAAGTTGTTAGATCAACAGATATAGGAATTGTTGGAGTCGGTGAAGGATCAACTGAACACTGGTCTGAATTTATGAATTATATCGGTGTTTCTTGGAGAGACGTAATTTTAGAATGTAATGCTACATTTAAATCCGGAATTATGTTTCGTGGATGGGGCAGCGAAGATTATTTACACAGTACTAGCCCAGACTATGACATATCTAACGGACAATATCCATATGTGTATGGTCATATTATGTCTAGTAAACAACCTTGTAGTAATATGAATCCAAAGCGTACTTGGTATTCTAGAATACCAACTTGGCAAGCTACTGATCCTAGTGCAGCCGCACCGTATAATCAATATCATTTTGATACAAATAAACTTAACGATTTTTTAGTTAAAGTTGCGATTAACAAAGGTATTACAGTAATAGATGATATAATTGTAGATGCTATAATAAACGATAATGGTAATATAATTTCGTTAGCTGGCGAGAAGTCGTCGTACACTGCTGACTTCTTTATAGACTGTACTGGGTTTAGAAAAATATTAATATCAAAACTAGGTGCATCTTGGAAGTCTTATGACAAGTATTTAAAAATGAAGTCTGCTATTATGTTTCCTACTGAATCGTTAGATAATTACCCTCTGTGGACAATAGCACAAACTATGGACTACGGTTGGATGTTTAGTATTCCTGTACAAACTAGAACTGGTAACGGTTATATTTTTGATAGCGATTATATAACAGCAGATCAAGCAAAAGACGAAATTGATAAATTTTTTAATAAAGATATCGAAGTTGCTAGAAAAATTAATTTCACTCCAGGCTGTTTAGACAAGGTATGGATTAATAACTGTTGTGCTGTTGGCCTAAGTGCAAACTTTGTAGAACCATTAGAAGCAACATCTATAGGAACTTCAATACAACAAATATTTTTACTAATGCATAGGCTTCCTAATTACAATCAAACAACTATTAATGATTATAATAAAGACATAAATGACATTATGACAAATATTCGAGACTTTGTTATAATGCATTATCTTACTAAAAAGAATAATTCTAATTTTTGGAAAGACATTCAATCAATGCCAATACCAGATAGTCTCGCAGAAAAATTAGAACGCTGGAAGCATAATTTACCAATTGAAGATGATTTTCGAGGTATTACCAAATATGCATTATTTAATCAAACTCATCACATACACGTATTAAACGGGCTTAAACTTTTTGATCAAGCTTCTATAGAATCTGAATTTAATATGATGCATCCTTGGATTAAAAATAATGCAATTAATGTGTTAGCAGAATCTATGAGTTATGATGAGCAAACGCCATTAGTTACACATAGTCAATTTATAAATTATATTAAAGAGCTTTACGGAGTTAAAAAGATAGCTTGATTTATTCGAAGTTTGTTAAAAAATAAATCAGAATTTATACTCATACCGTGCTGAAGTTTTGCTCCATTAAATAATACCATTCTATTAAATTTAGACTCTACAGTGTCAATTAATTTATATCTACTTTTTAATCTCCAAGGTTCATAGTGTTCCGGAGTAGGCCACGGATCGTCAACTAATTGTTCATAAAAATTAGTTCCTTCGCAGGTTTCTAAATTTAAATAAATTAATGCAGTATATCCTAAATCACTGTGCGGCCCCCAGTAATTGTCGTTATAATTATTAAATAGTTTATCATAAAATGTCATACAGTTTGTTACTACTTGAGTAGGTTGTGCTACTTTTTCATTACACAATTTTTCTATTTCAGCAGAAACTAGTATCATCCTCTCATCATAAAAATCGTGCCGTTGATCTAAAAAGTGTGTTCCGTTGTAAGATGGGCTTTCCCACGATTTCCATTTATTACAAGGTTGAGATAATATAAAATCTGCTACTTTGTGGGGATTTATATAAAAGTTATCTTTTATATAAATCTTAGTATTGTTTACAACTTTTACAGTTACATTATCAGATAATGAATTTATATCAAATAAATTATTCATAGCCAAAATTCATCGATATTGAAATTCTTGGATCGACGTTTGTTCCTTCTTGTACACAATGTCGAAGAGATGATCTAAATATTATAAGTGTTCCTTCTGCAGGAGTGTAACCTATTTTATTAAAACTTAAAGAATTTCTTTCAGGTATATTTTTTACAGGTAGCATATCTGGCATCCTAGGATCTTCAAATATAATATTACCAGAACCTTCCGGTACTTTAACATAATAAACTGCACTAAACACACTACCGTCGTGAGTATGATACTCTTGATAATTTCCTTCTCTAGCTATATTTGCCCAAGCACCGTCTACTTTATATTTTACGGTTGATCCATATTGAGCTGCTAATCCATTTACGTGCTGTGTAATAGTTTCAATTAAACTATTAAAGGTGTTATCGGAAGCAAGCTCGTATGTAGTATGAGTAGTGTATGTTTTCCCCTCCCAATCTTCTCCACCAGATTTAACAGTTTTTTCTATTTCAAATAGAGAATTTGCCCATTTTTCATTGGTGATGTTTGAAAATAAATCTTCTTCAGAATATATTATTGTAGGGAACCATAGTTCAATTTTTGCCATTTTTATCAATCCATATATTAAATGCAATACTATATCTATGTTCTTTTGATTTATTAGGTAATACTTGGTGCCTCATCCAGGATGGAAAAATTACGCCTTCACCTGATTTAGGATTAATAGTATATGTACTTCTGTTAAATTCGTTATCTTTAATTTTGACGTCACTATATTGAAGAAATATTTGTGTTTTTACACTATTAGGTTCTATAAAAACAAAGTGTGCTCCGCTGTCTTGATTTGTTTGCAGCCAAACTACTCCGCTCATCAAAGAATCAAAATGTTCGTGAGCACCGTGCCAAGTACTGTAAGGATTTAGATTTAACCAACTTTCCATTACTAAATCTGCGTCTTTGTGCCACGCTATACTATCAAGATAACATCTTGCAGCATTTATTATTTCGTGTGCTAGATTTGGGTCTTTGATACCTAAATAATTTCTAGATCCATCACTAAAAAAAGAAGTTAACGACTGGCCGTAATGTTCTGCTTCAAACCAATTTACTTCTTTTGCATAGTCCTTTGCAATTACAAGACTACGTTCAATAGATTCTGAATCTATTGAAAACTTTAGTATAGGATTAGGAAATATATTTTCTACTTGCATTTTAAATTTAAATTTAATACTATACGTCTACTAGAGGTTATCGGATTACTAGCAGTATGATATTGAAGGCCGTTAAATAATAACAATCTATTTTGTATAGGTTCAATTTCTTCCTTTACCGTAAATTTTGAAGTTTCTTTATTTTCCTCACCATACTGGTCAAACATTCTAGTATTACCATCGCTGGTATTTAAATAGAAAATTATAGTATCGTGAGGGAAATGGTAGTCTATGTGCGGCAAATTATAATTTTCTATTTTGTGATTAACATTGGGCATTTTTAGACCCAATCTTGCTCGTATTAACGAGTCACTGGTATACCCAAACTCTTGAGTTAAATTTTCAAAAAAGGGTTGAAAATATTTCATATATACGCTCTGATTACTGTTATCATCAGCGGCGTATAGTAAATGATAAAATCCATCAGTTTCTCTTGCAGCATCATCAATAATATTGTATTCATCTGGCGGCAACGAAACCCTGTCTGAATAAAACCAAGGGAACTCATTTGACAATACAAATTCCTGTAGTTTTAAAAAATCGTCTAGTTTTAAAAAATCGTCTTTAATTATCATCACACAGATATTTACCAAGACCACAGTACTGCAATGTTAAATAGTGATAAGTATTTTTATTAATAGGATCTATTCAATGTTTGATTTCTTTACTCGACGAAAAACAATAACTGTAGACTGTTTTACTGCAAATACAACTGCATACGATTTATTTCCGATAGATCGAGCTAACCAATTTTTTCCATCGTGGTTTAAAAAATTACCTAGTACAACTGAAGTCGAAAGTAGTGCTGGTGTTCCTATTAAGCAACGAACAATGAAAGGGTGTGTTGGGTTAACTAACTTGTATACTACAGGGTTTGTTATGCCGTTGTGGAGCGACCTAGTATTACAAACACACGGACAAAATTATAGTTATCAATATGCTGACAATACAAGTGAAATAGGATTTCACAGCTTAGATCAGTTAGGAACAGAGTTTGCCCAATATACACATATTAAACTTATTAGTCCTTGGAGAATTCGAGAAAAAAGCGGAATTAATTTTTTATATACAGGATTGCCTTGGAGTCATCCTAGAGATATAATGACACAACATACCCCGCCCGGAATGGTTGAATATAAATATCAACACACATCGCATATTAATATGCTACTTAGAAAAGGTCAAAGATATGATTTTGCCGCAGGCAGACCAATGGTACATTTGATGCCTATAACTGAACACAACGTTGAACTTAAATTACACGTAGTAGGACCTAATGAATTAATGAGAGTTATGAACAATAATAGTTTTCCGTTTTTTGTAAACGGGTACAAAGAATCTAGACGCATACGTGAAGCGAAAGAAAATTCAAAAACCAGTATAATAACTCCAAAGGATATTAAATGAAAATACAATCAATAGTAATAGTAGGGGGCGGAACTTCTGGTTGGCTAACTGCTTCATATTTGTCTGCACAAATGCCGCAATTAAAAATAACATTAATTGATAAAATTGTTCCTTCAACAGTAGGCGTAGGAGAAGGGACGTTATTAAATTTAGGCCCATTTTTAGACGAGTGTGGATTTCCAAAGCAGGAATGGATGGTTAATACTGATGCTACATATAAATCTTCAATATTGTTTGCTAATTGGCAGGAGACGGGGAAAGACATATGGCACCCATTTTATAAACGTCCTACAATCATAGACGAGCAAACAGGAATAAGATTGCAAGACTTATGGACTCAAAATCAAGACTTACCGTTTGCAACATATGCAAGTGCCTTTTATGAATTATCATTAGAAAACAAAGTTAGTATGCGTGACTTAGAGTCATACGCATTTCATATAGATTGTGGCAAGTTAGTACATTACGCTCATACAAAATTAAAAAATAAAATAACTTTTATACAGTCTGATGTTTTGAAAGTTAATATGGATGATAATATAATATCATCACTTGATCTTGAAAACGGTATGTGTATTAAAGGAGATATATTTGTAGATTGTACTGGATGGAAAAACATATTAGGCACTCCTAAAAAGCGTGTTGAGTTTGATCAGTTATTTTGCAATGCTGCTATTGCAGGACATATCCCTTACAACGATAGAGAAAAAGAGTTACATCCATATGTAATAAGTGAAGCAGTAGATCACGGATGGATTTGGAATATTCCTGTTTCTAGTAGAATCGGTAGTGGGTTAGTTTTTAATAAAGATGTTACTGATGTTGAAGAAGCAAAGGAATATTTTTGCAAATACTGGGACTATAGAATTTCTAAAGATCAGTTAAAAGTACTAGACTGGTCTCCTTATTATTATAAAGATATGTGGGAAGGGAATAGAGTATCCATAGGGTTAAGTTCTGGATTTATAGAACCACTAGAAAGTACCGGAGTTGGAATGATTACTGCCGGTATTACACAATTATGCAATGCTATTAGAGAAGAATATGTAACTCAATTAGATATAGATTACTTTAACCTACAGCTGTCTATAATCTATGAAGATTGTGCAGATTTTGTTAGTATGCATTATTTTGAAAACAAACGTGACACGCCTTTTTGGAATTTTGTAAAATCAAAATTTTATATTACAGATCGAATGGAACATTATATTAATAGAATGAAAGATCCGGATCAACCTCTTCCGTATGCTGGTCATTGGAACAGTATGTTTATTGGTACAAACTGGACAACGTGGCTAGCTCAGATGGATTTTAAAATAGCAGAAAGAAAGACAAATTTTACAAAAGAAGATGCTCGTCTCATTCTCATTGAGGAGTATATTCTAAAAGAAAAATATAAATCTTTACACGGAGTAATTCATAGTGCAGAAATTGATAGACTTAGAGAACAGTTTAATTTAAAATGACAATTGTAAACCATTCATTTTCTACTGGACACGAACTTACTATTGATTTGCCTGATCATATTAAAAAGTTTTTACCTGTTGATTATAATCCGCTTTCTAAATTAAGTAAAGAAATTGCTACAAGTAGAAAAGGTGCAACTTTTATGAAGTGCCCAGCCGTAACTGATACGTTTCGAAATACCTGGGTTTTTAAAAGTCCTATAGACTTAAACATTGACATTGATGTAAATCGAACTTATAGTAATGTATATTGCGACAATGTAGATCAAGAGTTTTTTAACTTGATGGTCGACATTAGATTTTTAGAAAAAGACGAAAGAGGAATAAGCCCATATCCTATAATAGGATTAGACCTTTTGAATACGTTCACTTGTGGCCAATCATTAATGTTACAAACCCTACCGGCATTTTTACATTACAATGATTTTACAAATAAGGCTACTACTGTGCCTGGTGAATATGATATTAATAAATGGGTAAGGCCGGTTGAACTAGTATTTGAAGTTAAGAATAAACAAGAACGCATATCAATTAAAAAAGGAGATGCGCTTTGTTATTTTAAATTTTTAGCAGATGATAATGTCAAATTGCAAACTGCTGCTACGCCTTGGAAAGAAATAATTATATGTAACGATATAAGAAATGCTGATCTAAATCGTCCGTTAAAAGAAAGATATAAATCATATAGTGATATTAAGAAAAATTAATATCTAACTATTACTACACCACTACCGCCAGCATTACCAAACTGGCCGCCTCCACCTGCACCGCCTGAATTAGCACCGCCTGCACCGCCGTCGGCTCTGAGAAAGTATGCTGCTGATTGCTGTCCATCGTTTAAACTTTGGCCTCCACCGCGTCCAAAATATGGATCGCCAGGTCTGTATGAACTACCGTGGTAAATGCCGCCACCTCCACCACCACCGATGCCTCCAGCACCGCCAACTTGTCCGGCACCTAGGTGAGCTCCACCACCGCCACCACCACCAAAGTATAGTGTTGGTCCTAGTATTGATGTTGCTGCTCCGGCTCCTCCGTTTTGAGAATCTTGATCGCTTTGAGTATAGTCTGAGCTATCTCTGCCTCGAGCACCTGCTCCGCCGCCACCTCCACCACTGTGTGTGTTTTCATTTGACTGATTAAATCTTACTCCACTTCCGCCTGGGAAGCCTTGTCCTGTAATACCGTCACCTTCTCTAACTCGTTGTCTACTATCTAAGCCGTCTCCGGTGTTTCCGCCGCCACCGCCCGAACCTCCGTCACGTCCAGTCCAGCTTTCTAGAGCTCGTCCACTTGGTGGATGTCCCCAGCAGCCACTGCCGCCGCCGCCGTTCGCTGTAATATTACCAAATACACTATTGCCTCCGTTAGGTGCTCCTTGGCTCCAACCTGGGCCTCTCGCACCACCACCGCCAACAGTTACTCCAACCCCCGTACCGGCTGATACTGATACTGATCTATTAAAAATCATACCGCCGCCGCCACCACCACCGGCCCAGTCGTATCCTGATCCGCCGCCGCCTGCAACAACTAGTACTTGTACTGTGCCGCTAAAAGTAGGTGTAAATGTATGACTTCCAACTGTAGTGAACATATGCATTATGCCGCCATTGCCGTATGTAATGCTTTGGCCACCTGTACCGATAGCTCCTTTACTAATACCTGTTACAGGTCTCCAATTAGTTCCGTCATAAAACTCTAAAGCGTCTGCTGATTGACTATTATATCTTAGCATTCCTGTAGTTGCAGTAGGACGTTGAGCGTTATTGCCTGCTGGCATTGTTATAAACCCAGTATCGTTAATATTTGTATCTTGTAATGTTGCCATTTATTTTTCCTTAATACCTTACTACTACTATGCCTGAACCACCGTTTTGATGTGAAGCTGGAGGGCTGTTGCCGCCACCGCCGCCACCGCCGGTATTTGCTCCAGCATTGCCGCCAGTTGTTTGACTTTGTCCTGGTTGTCCTGTGTTAATTGCTTGACCGCCACCTCTACCTAATAG
>Ga0075118_10001354_pt1 | contig 17675 bp, 16 predicted proteins | sample AntAceMetag02UKE_FD_69794 | JGI IMG/M metagenome (GOLD analysis project Ga0075118, IMG submission 69794) | Saline lake microbial communities from Ace Lake, Antarctica - Antarctic Ace Lake Metagenome 02UKE | ecosystem: Environmental > Aquatic > Non-marine Saline and Alkaline > Saline | place...
CCGGGTGCGCAGGTCTGCTGAGACCCTGGCCGCAGGGGCAAACGCAGCCCGGCTAAAGGGCCGGGAGCAACGGTCAGAGCCGCGATGTCTTCCAAGGTTATGTGGGTATGCTCCCCCAAGAGCCGCAGGATGCGATCGGGCAACGCCCGATCAAGCCGTGCCGACCAGTTCTCACCCGGCGCTCCGAGAAGCGCGCCAAAATAGTGCGGAGGTACGCCGTTGGCGTAAGAGAGACGGTGCAGCCAACTCGACAGAAGTTCACCGGGTGCCGGAATGATAGCCACAGGCCAACAGTTTCCCACCGCATTTGCATACCGCTCTGCAGGTGTGACGGAGATCCCGGCCGACCCGAATCTCATGTCATCTCGTGACGCAAAGCGGAATTGCGGCGTCTGGAAAGAGGCACATAGCCGAGGTCAGACAGGGTTGCGCCGGTGATCCGGTCCTCACCGCGCGAGATGGCCGCAACTGCGGCCCGGGTGACGATCTCGACAACCTCGCCGATCAGCCCCTCCGACAGATCGTGGATGATCTTCGCCAAGGGTTCGCGCGACAGATCGGAGGCGTCGGCGAGCGGCAGACTGGCTTCCAGGCTGTCGAGAAGCGTTGCGAACTCCTCGTTATACGCCCATCGTGGAATGGGGATCGTATCGAAACGTGAGCCCATTTCGTCGGTGTCATGCACCGCATCGTAGATCGCTATTTCGCCGACAAGGACGGGTGAGATGTCATGCACCCGTGCGATCCGCCGCAAGAACGAGAAGATGGCCTTCACATCCTGGCGCCGCCCACGCAATGCGCTGTGGAACTCGTCGAATACCAAAAGGCGCGGTTTCAGGCGCTCCAGAAGATGATCCACCTGATCACCGGCGCGGGACAGGCTGCGCCAACCCGCGGCTTGTGGCACGCGCAATCCGGACAGGATGCTGGCATAGAAATGCGACAGCCCTGCACCTTCCCGAGTCTGGATCACCCACACCTTTTGCTGGTCGGCGGCACGCAGATGTTCGACGGCGAAGCGCTCGGCGATCATGGTCTTGCCGTTGTGGTAGGGACCAGCAAGCAACAAACCGCTTGGGCGCAGGGATGGCGGTCGCTCAAGCTGCAGTCGCATCGCGTCATGCGCCGCGCCGACCGCCGGATGACTGATCCAGCGCGGCGCGCGCACATGGGCGATCCGCACTGCGTCATCGGCCTGCAAGAGTGGGACGGTAGCGGGCATGAGGTGGTCCGGCACCTTACCAATCCTCGACAGGAAAGATCCGCCGCGGGCGCTTGGGGTCGAGCTTTGCCCGGGCCGAGGCGGAAGGCGCAGCGAAATCGGCATAAGGTTTCTTTGCCTCGGAGGCATGCCGGGCGCGGGTCATCTCCTTCAACCGGCTTTTCGGAGTTTTGGCGGCGGCAACAGTTGCGGCGATTTCGCGTCGGATGGCTGATGCCCTGGTGTCGCGTTGACGTTAACAGTGAGAGTCAATGGTCCTGCAAAATCAAGGTTTGGCCTTTGACCCTTATTGTGCCAGTTGTCCGTCGTCGAATGATTTGGAACAGACGTCCTGATTTTGGAGCAGAAGGCTCGGGCTCATCGGGTTCAGGTTATGCTGCTTGTCGTTGATGGTTCAAGCGGCGGTTTTGGATGGTCTGCAGTTTGATGCGCCTCCTCTCAGCTAAGATGGTTTCACCGCGACCGAAGTAGACGTCTGCCGGGGTCAGGTTGCCGATGCTCTCGTGGTAGCGATGGTTGTTGTAATGGTCGATGAAGGCAGCGATGGCGGCCTCAAGTTCCTCTTCGAAGAAGTAGTTTTCGAGCAGGATGCGGTTCTTCAATGTCTGGTGCCATCTCTCGATCTTGCCCTGGGTCTGCGGATGCATCGGCGCGCTGCGAACGTGCTTCATGCCCTTGCGGTTCCAGACCCGGGAAGGCCGTGAAGGGCGGTCTTCTAACCCCTCAGGCCCCTGTTCGACGAAGCGGTCATACCACCGATAGAACGTAGTCGGCGGGATGCTGATCTTTGCCAAGGTGCGGCGAACCGATAAATGCGACTGCTCCACCAGCCGGATGATCTCAAGCTTCTCAGCGGCGGGATACCTCATTCGCCGTCGCCCCCAGCCCCGCTCATGTTTTTTTTGAGCAGGCGGTTTTCGAGGCTGAGATCGGCCACCAGTTCCTTCAGCGCCAATGCCTCGGCGCGCAGGTCCTTCACCTCGCCTGTATTCGCTTGACGCGCGGTATCCCCCGCCAGCCTCTTCTTGCCGGCTTCGAGGAATTCCTTCGACCAACTGTAATACAGGCTTTGAGCGATCCCTTCCTTGCGGCACAGCTCAGCAATGCTGTCTTCGCCACGAAGGCCCGACAGCACGATCCGGATCTTCAGCAGACCCCGGTGCCCGCCGGTGGAGGCTACATCGACACATCGCTTTTTCAGCGTTATGACACGCTGCCCAAGCCATATGACACCCTCGCAGATGCCATCCTCGATCGATTGGTTCATAATGCCCACCGCCTTATCCTCGCAGGCGAAAGCCTCCGCAGACGCGGGGCCGTCACGAAAACTCTTGACCAAACCGCTCAAGCCTGACTCCATGAAAGCGTCGGACAGCCTGCCCATGATCGTGAAATGGCTGCCCACGATGGCGTGAAACGCGTGCCCGAGATCGCGCGGAATCAGCGCCCACTTTCCGCGAAATGCGCAGGCTTTCGAGCAGTGTCATCCGGATGATCTCATTCCTGGCTTTCAGTCTGGCCGAGGTGGTTGCCGGACTGATCTGGCGCTGTGTCTATGACGGAGACGTCGCCAACCCAGCCTGTTCAAGTGCATTTCTTGCACCAGAAACGCTTGCGGCAGGAATCGTTTGCCTGAAATATAGAGTTATAATAGTATCATGATGTGGGTGAGATTGACTGAGCTGCTTTGGAGGAACGCTCAGCCGAGGCTTCGGGAGAGTGAAGGGCGTGATTTTTGACCATTTGGGTGTGCTGCATCAACGTAGTGCAGGGTCTGCCGTTCATTTGAATTTGGCGACATGGTGGGATTCTAGCATGTTCGATCAAAGTCTATCAGACCCAATGCTTGTCCCTCGCATGGCAATTGGGGTGTGGCCGCCGAATCCCGCAGCGGCCCTTGGATATGATTTGCGAGGTTTGGGAGGAAACCATATGAACCATTGTCGTATTTCGGGGCGTACCCCGAGAGCCATTTTGGCCGCCACCGCACTTGTGACCGCCGCGTCAGCAGTTGCCGCGCAGGAGCTTTTGATCGCCGTAACTTCGGAAAACACAAAACTGTCCAGCTACGAGACTGGTTCCGAGGTCAACTCGCCGGGGCTGCGGAACGTATTCGAGGTCCTTGTCGCGCGCGACACTGTGACCAACGAGCTTGTTCCGGAATTGGCGACAAGTTGGACGCAGATTGATCCGACAACGTGGGAATTTGAACTGCGTCAGGGTGTGACGCATCACGACGGTTCACCTTTCAATGCGGAAAGCGCCGCGTTTGGGCTCAATTTCAGCTATAGTGAAGAAGAAGATTTTTCACTGCGCCAATTCATGGGCCCGCAGATCACCGCAGAGGCGGTGGGTGAATACACGCTCCGTGTCATGACTACGGAACCCGATCCACTTATTCCCGAACGGATGTACTTTACCGGCATCCCGTCGATGCAGGCGGTCCAGGACTCACGAGATACCTACGACACCCAGCCCGTGGGTACCGGCCCCTATCGGCTCAGCGAATGGCGGCGCGGTCAGTACCTTTTGCTTGAAGCCAACCCTGATTGGTGGGGTCTAAGCGATCCATCGGTTACGGCGCCCGAATTCGAAACCGTGCGCATCATGTTCCGCTCCGAAGGCGGCGTTCGCACCAGCATGGTCCAGACCGGCGAGGCCCACATCGGAACATTCCTCGACTCGGATCAATGTGCACTGCTGGTTGCAGAAGACGGAACCGACTGTGTCTCGGCCCCGAGTGTCGAAACCCTGTTCATACGGTTCGACACGCCAAGCCCGGTTCTTGGCGATCAGCGCATTCGGCAAGCCGTTCTGCACGCAATCGACGTGCCCTCGATCATCTCGGAGATCATGGGGGGGACCGCGACACAAGCCGCGCAGATCGTCGGACCAGCATCGAACGGATTCGACCCGTCACTCGAACCCGTCAGCTACGATCCCGAAGCAGCGCGCGCGCTCGTTGATGCTGCCCGCGCCGATGGCGTGCCTGTTGATTCCACGGTGCTCTATATCAACGTCCGCCAAGCAGCGATTCCGCGTATCGAAGAGATTGCACAGGCAGCGCAGGCCATGCTCGTCAACGTTGGGATCAACGCCGAAGTAAAGATCCAGGAAGCGTCGATCTACAATCCGGAATATGGTCAAAAACCTGGGCCCGACCGCAACTACATTACCATGCACCCGATCGGGAACGATTTCATGGATGCGGCCTCGTCATTCCAGACATATGCGACATGCGACCGGGGGACGTCTGGTATTTGCGACGAGGCTCTCGATGCAATGATTGCTGAGGCGGCGACGTTGACCGGCGCGGAGCGGACGAGCGGGCTCCAGGCGATCTCGGCACTGATCCAGGACAATGCCTATATGGGTTTCGTGGGTCATCTCGATCTTGCCTACGGCATTGATGCAGACCTCGCATGGGACGTTCCTCTCGATCATCGCCTGATCGTCAGAAACATGAGCCTCGCCGACTGATTGGGGGTTAGGTTAGCTCTTGGGGCTGTCTGAGGACGGCCCCAATTCTTGTCTACATTTCGTTTGTAAGTCGAGGAGAATCGGGGTGTTAAGCTACGTGTTACGCAGGTCGGTCCATTCACTGATCGTTATGCTTGTGGTGGTCACTCTGGTCTTCTTCGTCGGTCGTATGGTCGGCGATCCGGCAACGCTGATGCTTCCTGTGGATGCCCGCCCAGAACAATTCGACGACCTGCGAGAGCGATTGGGCCTCAATGAGCCCCTCCTGACGCAGTTCTTCGCATTTATGGGGGGCGCGTTAAGAGGCGATTTCGGGAACTCTTTCTGGCAGCAGGTGCCAGCTTTGGAACTGGTTCTTGCCCGACTACCGGCCACACTTTTGCTCGCGGCAGCAACGATGGCAATCGCACTGCCAAGCGCCATTCTGCTGGGCGCATTGGCAGTCCTCAAACCCGGCTCCTGGGCCGACCGGCTTGTAAATGTAGCGTCGTTGAGCGGTGTATCAGTCGTGGATTTCTGGCTGGGTCTGATGCTGATCCTGATCTTTTCGGTGAATCTCGGCTGGGTGCCGACGTCTGGCTACGGCGGCATCGAATACATCGTCCTGCCAGCCCTCGTTCTCGCTGCCAGTCCGCTGGGACGTATTGCGCAGATTACCCGAACCGCAATGCTTGACGAGATGTCCAAGCCCTATATCCGCGCCGCGCGGGCAAAGGGCATGAGCCGCCGGCAAGCGATCTTTCGGCACGGCCTGAAGAATGCATTCGTTCCCATCATTACTATGGCCGGCGATGAAACCACCTCGGTCCTGAACGGAGCCGTCGTTGTTGAAGCAGTGTTCGCATGGCCGGGCATTGGCCTGCTGCTTATTCAGGCGATCCAGCGCCGCGATTTGCCACTTATCGAAGCGACGGTTCTCGTGGTTGCGGTGCTTGTTATCGTTGTGAACATGCTCGTTGATTTTGCCTATGCATATTTGAACCCACGGATCCGCTACAGTTGACTTGGAGATTGCCGTGACTGAAGCCGCAACAAACGGCCCGTCGACCAAGAGCAAGGTCCATTTTGGCTTCCGCTCGGTCATGATCGGCCTGTTGCGGGATCCGGTCACCTTGTTTGCGTGCCTGTTTCTGGCGCTCTTGATGATTGTTGCGATCTTCGCGCCCTATTTGGTGCCCCACGATCCGATGGCTCAGAGCCTGGCAATGCGCAATCGCCCGCCCATGACGCCTTCTGCAAATGGTATCCCGCATATTCTGGGCACTGATGCACTGGGCCGGGACTTGCTCAGTCGGTTGATGATGGGTGCAAGGGTGTCAGTCAGCATTGGTGTGTTGAGCGCCGTCGTATCGGGATCTTTCGGGGTCATGATGGGACTGATCTCTGGCTACTATCGCGGCTGGATCGATGACCTCATCATGCGTGTCGTCGATGTGATGCTTGGATTTCCGACGTTGCTGGTAGCACTTTTCGTGCTGTTCGTCGTCGGCGGTGGTTATGTGAACCTGGTGCTGGTGCTCGCTCTGACCCGCTGGATGATCTATGCGCGCGTGACCCGCGGTATGACGCTGGCGCTAAGGGAGGAACCTTTCGTGGACGGTGCCAGAGCGATTGGCGCCAGCAATTTCCGCATCATCACCCGACATATATTTCCTAATCTTCTGTCGCCAATTGTCGTGCTGGCCACGCTCGAAGTGGCGCGGCTGATCCTGGCAGAATCTGCCCTCAGCTTCCTTGGTTTCGGGATCCGGCCACCAGCCTCGTCCTGGGGTCTCGAGGTGGCAAGTGGGCGCTCCTACATCAGCAATGCATGGTGGCTGGTGACATTCTCCGGCACTGCGATTTTCCTTACGGCGCTGAGCCTCAATCTGTTCGCCACCTGGTTGCGGGCACTGTCCGACCCGGTGCAACGCTGGCGCTGGCTGTCAGGCAAAAAAGCGATGGCTGCGAAGACCGTTGTCGCGGAAAAGCCGGAGGACAAGGCTTGAGCGCGCGAACGACGCATCCGGCACCCCCCTTGCTGGAGATCGAGACTCTTTCGGTCGAATTCCAGACGATGGAGGGGGTGGTCCGTGCCATAACCGACCTGAGCTATTCCGTTCGGGCGGGTGAGACCGTCGCCATCCTTGGTGAATCCGGCTCAGGCAAAAGCGTCAGCGCCGAGGCAATTATGGGGATCATCGATGCCCCTGCCGGAAGGATCGTCGGAGGCTCGGTTCGTTTCAAAGGCAAGGAATTGCTGACGATGCCCACCGCAGAGCGGTGCCGCATCAACGGCGAACATATCGCCATGATCTTTCAGGATGCCCTGGCGGCCCTGAACCCCTCACAAACTGTTGGCGCGCAGATTGGCGAAGTGTTCCGGCTGCATCGCGGAATGAGCCATCGCGAGTCCCTGAAACACGCAATCGAGCTGATGGACAAGGTGCGGATTCCGGCCGCGGCACAGCGCGCAGGATCGTATCCGCACGAGTTCTCCGGCGGCATGCGTCAGCGGGTCATGATCGCCAGCGCGATCGCACTCGAACCGGAGATCCTGATAGCAGATGAACCGACCACGGCCCTCGACGTGACGGTACAGGCGCAGATTATGGAACTGCTTGGTGAATTGCAGTCAGAGCAGAACATGGGACTTGTGCTGATCACCCACGATATGGGCGTTGTGGCAGATGTCGCCGACAACATCGTCGTCATGTATGCGGGGCGCGTGATGGAGCGGGGGCCACTGCGCGAGGTGTACCGTGCGCCGGGTCATCCCTACACCGCTGGTTTGCTCAACGCGATCCCGCGGCTGGACCGCCCGCGTGATCGGCTACAACCCATTGAGGGGTCGCCGCCGAGCCCCCATGACATTCCCTCCGGATGCCCGTTCCATCAGCGCTGCCCTTGGCGAATGGACGTGTGTTCCAGAGTCCTGCCGTTGATGGAACGGCTTGTGGCAAGTGGCAACGACCGTGCGGTTGCCTGCCATCGAAAGGACGAGGGGCTTCTGCATGTCTGATCGACATACGACACCGGAACCGCTCCTTTCAGTCGACGGATTGACCAAGCATTTCGCGCAGAGTGGCGGTTTTCTGAGTGAGGCAAAATTGGTGCGGGCCGTCGATGGCGTGAGCTTTGATTTGTACGAAGGCGAAACCCTGGGGCTGGTCGGAGAATCCGGCTGTGGCAAGTCCACCCTGTCTCGCACCTTGATGTGCCTGACGCCCGCCACCGATGGCAGCGTGCGCTACCGAGGCGAGGAAATTCTGTCTTTTGACAATCGGCGATTGCGGAGCCTGCGACGGGATATCCAGGTCGTCTTTCAGGATCCATACTCATCCCTTAGCCCGCGCATGTCGGTGCGGCAGATCATTTTTGAAACCTGGCAGGTGCATCCAGGGATTGTCCCCAAGCCGGATCGCGAACGGCGGCTGATCGAATTGCTTGAACAGGTGGGCCTGTCGGCTGACAGTGCCAGCCGGTATCCCCATGAGTTTTCGGGTGGCCAGCGCCAACGCATTGGCATCGCCCGCGCGCTGGCCATGAACCCACGTATCATTATCTGCGATGAGCCGGTTTCGGCGCTGGACGTTTCGGTTCAGGCGCAAGTCATAAACCTTCTGGAAGACATCCAGAAAGCGACCGGCGTCGCTTACCTGTTCATCGCGCACGATCTATCTGTCATCCGTCACATTTCGGATCGGGTCGCGGTCATGTATCTGGGAAAGATTGTCGAGATCGGGGAGGCCGATGATATCTATTCAAATCCAACCCACCCCTACACCAGAGCCCTGTTGTCTGCAGTGCCGTCCCCGGACCCAGATGCTGATCGGTCCAATCGCGTCATTCTGCAGGGCGATGTGCCTAGCCCCGTCGATCCGCCCACGGGTTGCCGCTTTCGGACCCGCTGCTGGATGGCGCAAGGCATCTGCGCGGAGCAAGAACCCGATCTGATCCCGCGACCAGGCACCCGCGCTCTTTCTGCCTGCCATTTTGCCGGCATCGAAGCACCCGAAGATGTCTGAGTTTCGCTTTCAATAGGCGCTAGCTCGACTGGGCGGCCATGGATGGCGCCAGGGGTTTGCCCGAACAAATCTGTATGATCCGGATCGCGACCGGATCGCCGTTAAGGCCATGTTCCATACCTGATGTCAGGCGACCGCTCGGCCATTGCATAGCTGCGCCGCGACAGGTTCCCGGTCGTAGGATTCACTTGACAGTATCGTAAGGTTATAATAGCATAAACGATAGCAGGTGCACGGAGAATCTGCCGCCAGAGCCGTGGGAGGCGGCGCTGCACGTCATAAAAACATGGCGGACCAATGTTTCAGGTCCATGAAAGCACCATTAGGGAGGAATGAAATGCGTGAAATTTCAATGAAGGGCTTACATCCTGTGCGCGGTGGATTGGTCTCGGCACTGGCTGCGATCGCGATCGGCGTGACCTGTCTGGGCGGGACGGCAATGGCGCAGGACGTTACGTTGCGGTTCTCGGTCGGTGCAAATGAATCAGAGACAGACGGCATGTCGGTCGGGCTGCGCGCAATGCGCGATTACGTTGCCTACAAATCCGGCGGCACAATGGAGATCGAGATATTCTGGAACACGCTCGGCGGCTCGCTTCAGGTGACCGAGCAAGTGAAGAACGGGACGCTCGACATGGCGTTGACCGACGATTCCGTCCTTGGGTCGTTCTATCCGCCGATGCAGGCCTTCCAGATCCCGTATCTGTTCGCCTCGTCGCCAGCGGCCTGGCAGTTCACCCAGACCGACACGGTTCACCAGATGACCGAGGAAATGCGCGAAGCTACCGGCCTTCGTACGCTGGGGTTCTCGCAGAACGGATTCCGTAACATCACCAACAACATGCGTGAAGTGATGACGCCCGCGGACATGGCCGGGCTGAAGATGCGAACCATGCAAAGTCAGGTCTACGTTGAGTTCATGGGCGCGATGGGTGCCTCGGCCACTCCGATTGCATGGCCGGAATTGGTTCCGGCGCTGCGCACTGGCGTTGTGGACGGTCAGGAAAACGCAGCAAGCACCGTGCTCGATGGCAGGTTGTATGAAGTACAGCAATACATGAGCGTGAACGAGCACGTTTATGGCTTCCACCTGATCCTTGTGAACGATGAAACCTATGGCGGCTTGACCGAGGATCAGCGCAAGATTCTGCACGAAGCGGTGGCGCTGCACAGCGAACTCGCCAACGCGCTCAAGACTGCGGCCGACATCGTCGCAGTCGACAGCCTGCGCGAACTGGGCATGGAAATCCATGTCACCTCGCCCAGCGAGAAGCTGATGTTTCGCGAAGTGGCGCAGCCTGCCGTGGTCGAATTCCTCGCTTCGGAAATTGGTGCCGAGGCGGTGAACAGGGTTCTGGCGGCTGCGACAGAAGCAGAAGAACGTCTGTACCGGTAGTTTGAACCTGACAGATCGAGGACGACGGCACCAATAATGGCGCCGTCGTCCTCATGCTTTCCAAGGGAAGTCCCCGATGCCGAAACCAGGTGTGCGACAGGCGGTCAATGCGTTGCTTGAACTCGCTGACATGCTCGGCGGCCTCATTCTGATTGCAGTGACGGTCCTGAATCTTGTGGCTGTGTTCATGCGCTATGTGCTGGTCGACTCGTTGTCGTGGAGCGAGGAAGTCATGCGCTACGCCTGTATCTGGCTGACCTTTCTGGCGGCCGCGGCGGCCAGCCATCACGCCGAACATCTCAGCCTTGATCTGATGCGGTTCCGAGGCTCGCCATTCGTGCAACGCCTTCACGAAACATCGCTACACCTGCTGGCCTCGGTCTTTGCCGCGAGCGTTTTGTGGCAAGGCATTCGGTATTGCATCAAGAACGGGATGCAAACTGCGCCCAGCACAGGGATTTTGATGGTGTGGGTCTACGGCGCCATTGCCGTGGGAGGTGCGCTGATACTGATTGCCGAACTGACCAAAGCCTGGGATGTCTATACCGGCAGGGACGATAGGATCCAGCACGAGGATCCCGCCCTATGATCTTGATGTTCGTCGTTCTGGCGATACTGATCGTCGGCGGTCTGCCAATTGCCTTTGCATTCGGTCTGGCTGCGATGGTCGGTCTTTGGGTCGACGATCTGAACCTCTTGAATGTCGCCTCGCGCATGTTCGCCGGGCTCGATACTTTTGTGCTGCTGGCCGCACCGTTTTACATCGTTGTCGGCGATCTGATGGTGCGCGCCCGCCTGTCCGACCGGCTGATCAGCTTCTCTACCCTTATCGTTGGACGGATCCGCGGCGGCACGGCTTATGCCAACATCGTTGCATCCATCTTGTTCGCCGGCATCTCCGGTACCGCCATCGCTGATATCGCCTCGTTGGGTCGCGTGTTCATCAACGCAATGCCGAAAGAGGGGTATTCCAAGGCCTTTGCAGCATCTTTGACCGTTGCGTCATCTATCATTGGTCCGATTGTTCCGCCTTCCGTGATCATGGTGATCTATGCGGCCCTTGCTGACTTGTCGGTGCTGACGCTGTTTGCGGCGGCGATTGTGCCGGGGCTGTTGCTGGGTGTGTCCTGCGCTGTCGTGGTTTTCGTCAAATCGGTGCGGGGTGAGCTTCCGGTCAGCGCAATGACCGTCCCACCCCGCGAGCGGCCAAAGGCCCTGCGCGACGGGCTGATCGTGATGACACTGCCCGGGTTTATCCTGTTCGGTACAGTCTCGGGCGTCTTTACCCCAACCGAAGCCGGCGGGATCGCCGTGGTCCTTGCCATATTCCTTGGGTCTGTCGTGTTTCGCGAACTGACGTTCTCATCGACTATACTGGCTTTCCGGACGGCCGCGCGCCTGACCGCTTCGCTGTTTCTGATCTTTGCCTCGGTTCAGATCATCAACTACGTGCTGATCCTTGGCGGTATCCAGGCGGACGCCCGCAAACTGTTGACGATATTCAGCGATTATCCGTTTGCATTCCTGGTTGTCTGCGCGGTGTTCTTCATCGTGATCGGGCTGGTTCTCGATGCGGGTCCAGCGCTATTCCTGCTGGCACCGATCCTGTTGCCACTGACGCGTCAGATGGGCATCGATGACAGCCAGTTCTCGATGGTCATGCTGATTGCCGTCACCATGGGCCTGATCACGCCGCCGGTTGGCGTGTGTCTGTTTGTGACCTGCCGGATTGGCGATATCACCATTGGCGAGATGTGGAAGGAACTGCGCTGGTTCTTTATGGCCGAGCTCGGGGTTTTGCTGTTGCTGTGCTATTTTCCGGGGCTTTCGACTTGGGTCCCGGCGATGATTGGGCGTTAAGGTGACCGGGTCTTGCGAAGAAAGCTGGATCCTTGAGGCGGGAACGTTGACCATTTCATTGGGCATGGAAATACTCAGGATGCGCATAAAGAATATAATAGCATAATCTAAACTTGCCAAGTGATCCTGTCTCTGACAGCCTTCTTCAACCGTATGGAACCGGGAGGGCGTCATGGCGGAAATTCAACTGAGCGGTGTCTCGAAGCTCTGGGGAAACTCCGTCGGTGTCCAGAAGTTTGATCTGACAATTCCTGACCGCGAGTTCCTGGTGCTTCTGGGGCCTTCGGGTTGCGGTAAGACCACGACGATGCGCATCATCGCCGGTCTGGAAGAGGCCAGCGAAGGCGAAATCAGGATCGACGGGATGGTGGTCAACGATCTGAGCCCAAAGGACCGAGACGTTGCGATGGTGTTTCAAAGCTATGCACTTTACCCCAATCTCAGTGTCTACGAGAATATTCGCTTCCCGCTCAGGGTGAGAAAAGTCGATCCGGCAACGCACAATGACCGGGTTATGCGCGCGGCAAAGATGGTAGAGTTGACCGATTTCCTCGACCGACGCCCCGCCAAGCTTTCGGGCGGTCAACGTCAGCGTGTGGCACTTGCCCGGGCAATCGTGCGCGAACCAAATGCCTTCTTGATGGATGAACCGCTGTCGAACCTCGACGCCAAGTTGCGGGTTTCGACTCGACAGCAGATCAAGAATCTCAGTCATGAGCTGAAAATTACGACAATCTACGTCACCCACGACCAGATCGAGGCCATGACGCTGGCCGACCGGGTCGTCGTCATGAACGAAGGGTCGATTCAACAGGTGGGAACGCCGGCCGAGATTTATGATCGTCCGACAAATATGTTCGTGGCCAGCTTCATCGGCAATCCGGCAATGAACCTGATCGAGGGGACGGTATCCGACGGACGGTTTGAAGCGGCGTCAATTGTGGTGGATGGTCTGCAGAAAGATTTCAGCGGCAGGGTAACCCTGGGTTTCCGGGCAGAGGACGCCGCGGTGTCTCCGGACGGTGGCGTTGCCAGCGGACCGCTCTATTCACTGGAGCTTTTGGGCGATGCTACGCAGGTGGCGCTGCGACTGGGGCAGACGACTGTGACGGTGCGGGCGGACAAGTTCTTCAGGGCCGAGATCGGCGACAAGATCACGATCAAGCTTGAGCCCGATCATTGCCATCTCTTTGATACGGCAACGGGACAGCGGTTGAGCTGACACCCGGCGCCCTACGATTGGTCGATCAAGAAAATGGGCAAGGGTGGGGCGCAAGCTCACCTTGGCTCTGCTGCGCTGCAGCGCGTCGAAGCAAATATTTCATAAGGAAATTCCAAATTCGGCTCTTGAAATCGGCGAGTTGACAGGTTCAAAAAAAATATAATAATATAATAGGTGTGAAACACATTTTGGTCATGTGGAGTGACCGAAGGGGGGATGTATTATGAATAAATTCATCAATGGAAGTTCACTTTCGAGAAGCGGTCTGATGAGGCGTCGGGAGTTCCTGAAGACCAGCGCAGCGGCGAGTGTGGCAGCGTCCACTGCAATGCCGGCGATCGCTCAGGGTGCGCGCATTACGATCCCGCTGCTGTCGTGGATGTGGAACGAACCGGGACGCGGCGATGCCTGGCGCACCATGCTGGCGAAGTTCCACTCCGAACAAAGCGACGTGTTCATCGAAGAAGCGGGTGCGCCGTTCAACGAATACACGAACAACATGCTGATCCAGTCCCAGTCTGGATCCATTGACGGCGCACTTTTCCATACCACGCCTGATCTGGTTGTCCGTCTCTTGCGCGGAGGGCACCTTGAGCCACTGCAAGACATCGTCGACAATCTGGGTATCGGAGATTCCCTGAGCGCCGCCCACGATCACCTGCGCATCGATGGCAAAGTACACGGGCTCGACATCGTAACAGTCAAATTCGGATTGTTGTACAACTCCGCCCTGTTCGATCAGGCCGGTCTCAGTGTCCCGACAACACCTGAGGAATGGTTGGAGACTTCCAAGGCGCTGACCATGCCCCCGGATCAGTTCGGTATCTATTCACCGCATCTTCTGAGCGAACCCGGAGACTTCTGGTTCATCCTTCAACAGTGGGCGGTCATGTTCGACGGCTTGTGGGCAAAAGACCAAACACCATTGGTCAACACAGAACCAGTCATCGAAGGGCTGAAACTGTTCAAGAGCATGTACGACAACGCGATGCCGAGGGGCACGGATGTTGCCACCGCGAACCAGATGTATGCAAATGGCCGTATCGCGCAGCAGTTGGTCGTGTCGGCGGCGGTGAACATCTGGTCGAGTACTGGCCCGGACATCTATCCGACGCTGCGAAGTGTGGTGCCGCCGGGGCCAAGCGGCAAAGCGATCACCCGCATCCATCCAATCTGCGTAAATGCCAATGCTTCCGACGATGAAAAAGCCGCCGCCAAAGCATTCGTGGAGTGGTTGTACAAGCCAGAGAACTATCAGCAATTGATGGAACTCTCCCTCGATGTCGTGCCACCGTATCCGGGGGCCATTCGTCAGGAATACCTCGATGAGCAATTCTGGGCCGAAGGCTATCTGGAAGGAGAGTCCATTACACCGACTGAAGTCATGGGCGATTTCATCTTCTTCAATCAGGAATTCGGCAACGTGGTGATGGACAAGTTCTCGGAAGTTCTGGTTGCCGACCGTCCAGTAGAAGACGCAATGGCCGACGCTCAGGAATATCTGGAGGAGCGCGCGGAGCGGCTGTTCGAAGACTTCGAGCTCTAGCCACGTCAGCCTGACATGTGTCGTCGGGGGCGCTTTGCTGATCGTCCCCGCTGATATCTGTGTCGAGAATTTTGGGATGGCAATGGAAATTCAGGAATCCCGTCGTTTCTTGGGAATTCAGGTGGGTATCAATTCTGGCCATGGCTGAATACGGAAAAAAGAATGTACGACAAGTGGGTCGGTATTATCGCATTAGGCGAACATCCTTGCCCTATTTTCTGGTACTTGTGATCCTGTCGTTCTTGTCGGTATTCATCCTGTTTCCGATTTCGCAGCAATTCCTGACAAGTTTTTCTAATGATGTGGTGGGTGTCTCCACAGTTCGATGGGTCGGACTTCGCAATTACGAGCGACTTTTCGCGGATGAAGACTTCTGGTTTTCGGTGCGCGTCACCTTCATCTATATGTTCTTTGTCGTTTTAGGCTCCGTTTCCATCGGGCTGTTTTCTGCTTTGATGTTGAACCGGGCATTTCGAGGGCGCAACTTTGCCCGCAGCGTCATTGCCATCCCATGGGCGTTCCCCGAAGTTTCGGCGGTGCTGGTCTTTCTTTGGATGTGCAACCCCACATTCGGTGTGATGAACGTATTTGCGCGGCTTATCCCGGGTGTTGATGAAAACCTCCAGTGGCTGACAGATCCAAATCTCGCAATGCCCCTGGTTATTGCCCTGTCCGTCTGGAAGGCGTTTCCATTCACTTGCCTTGTCATCCTGGCTGCGCTTCAGGCAATCCCGAACGATCTGTACGAAGCTGCCGAGGTGGATGGGGCCAATCGGCTGCAATCGTTCCGTCTGATCACGATCCCGGAAATCACGCCGACATTGATGCTGATGGGGGTATTGGCATCGATCTTTGCTTTCAAGCAATTCACACTGATCTGGCTCACAACCGGCGGCGGTCCATTTGGTGGCATGACCGAGACACTGGTGCTGCGCATTTACCAGACGGCGTTCCGGTTCTTTGACCTTGCTTATGGGGCAACGCTTGGCGTCGCCGGATTTGTCATCGTTCTCGGACTTACCCTATTGTTCGTTTTCGTCCAACAACGGCAAGAACGCGCGAGAGGGCGGTAGAAAAATGCGAGCTATTAGTCAAACGAGGTACAATCTCCAACGGGTCGTGGCGAAAGTCCTCTTTTACGTCTTGGTGATCGGGTTTTGCTTTGTGGCGCTATTCCCGGTGTACTGGATGATCGTGAATTCGATCCAGCCCCTTAGCTACGGTATGCAGTATCCGCCGCCGCTATGGCCACAGGAAATCAGTTTCCAGCCGTTTACCACCCTGTTCGAGAGCTTTCCGGTCGCAAGGTGGCTGCTGAACTCGATATTTCTGGCGACCATGACCACACTGCTGGTCCTGGCTCTGGCTATTGTGGGCTCGTTCACAATGACCTTCCTGAAGTGGCGCGGCAAGGCGGCATTCGGGCTGCTTCTGTTGATGACCCAGATGCTGCCGGAAGCTTTGGTCGTGATCCCGATATACGCGATGTACCGGGAACTGGGTCTTGCAAACAGCCTTCCGGCATTGTCACTGATTGACGCGGCATTCATCCTTCCCATCTGCATCTGGGTGTTGAAAAACGCATTTGATTCCGTCGCCGTCGACATCTACGAGGCCGCTTTGATCGACGGTTGTTCGCCTCTGAGTGCGATGATCCGCACTTTGCTGCCGCTGTCCGCGCCGGGACTGGTTGCCGTAAGTGTTGTCGCATTTTTCTACGCTTGGAACGAGTATCTGTTTGCAGTCACGCTCATCAGTGGCGCAGAGAACCGTCCGGTTTCTGTGGGCTTGGCGTCGCTTCGGGTGATGCTCGATACGCCAATTGACCGCGTCCTGGCCGCCGCGCTCTTTTTCTCGATTTTCCCGGTCATATTCTACCTGCTGATACAGCGGTATATCGTCGCCGGGCTCAGCGCCGGCGCGGTGAAGGGGTAAAGAATGGACATAACATGTGTCGTTGAGGCCGGCGCGGAACTGGGCGAGGGGACGATTTGGGATCCTGACGCCGCTGTGCTGTGGTGGATCGATATCTATGGACCGACGATCCATCGCTATGACCCCGCGAGCGGCGAGAGCCGAAACTGGCCAGCGCCGGAATACCTCGGTTGTATCGGGCTTCGCGCCGCAGGTGGCCTCGTGCTGACGATGGCAAGTGGATTCTATTTCTTCGACCCGGACAGCAGCGTTTTCACGGCCATCGCAAACCCCGAGGCTCATTTGGCCAAGACGCGGTTCAATGACGGTAAACCCGATCGGTTCGGCCACTTCTGGTCCGGCACGATGTTCGAGGCACCGGGTAAACCACCCGAGAAAATCGGCGCTCTCTATCGGCTGGACGCAGGCGGCACGGTCCATAAGATGCTGGATGGCATCGGTTGCGCCAATGGACTGGCCTGGAGCCCTGACGGCCATGTCATGTATTTCACCGACAGCCACACCAACCTTGTCTGGGCCTTCGACTATAATGCTGAAACCGGCACACTCGAAAACCGGCGCGTGTTCCTCGACCTGAGTGAGCAGGGCTATATCGTCGATGGCGCTACGGTGGATGCGACCGGCAATTATTGGCTGACGGTGCCGTTCAAGGGCAAGGTGCTGGCTTTCGATCCTTCGGGCAAACAGGTTTCAGAGGTCGACCTGCCGTGTGACCTGCCCACGTGTTGCGAATTCGGCGGACCCGATCTGGAGACACTTTATGTCACCACCGCCCGCTACCGCCGCAGCGACAAAGAACTTGCCGGTCAACATGCGCCCGGCGGGCTATTCGCCATCAGCGGATTGGGCGCGAGGGGCCTTGTCTTGGGGTCCTACGCGGGCTGAAAGGTAGTGTCGCAAACTTTTGCGCTTCCGGTTGGATTGCCGATGTTGCAGAGCACGGTAGGAAGAAGCGAGTGCGCGGGTTGGGTAGAATGGCGATAGATTTCAAAGGCGTGCATTACCCG
>Ga0075118_10001355_pt1 | contig 17672 bp, 21 predicted proteins | sample AntAceMetag02UKE_FD_69794 | JGI IMG/M metagenome (GOLD analysis project Ga0075118, IMG submission 69794) | Saline lake microbial communities from Ace Lake, Antarctica - Antarctic Ace Lake Metagenome 02UKE | ecosystem: Environmental > Aquatic > Non-marine Saline and Alkaline > Saline | place...
GTAACGAAGTCTAAAATTTTATTCAAGAATGGAGAGAAGATGCGGCCAAACCATGCTGATCCAAGTCTCGAGCTAAAGCACTTGGTGCAAAACCGAGGTGCAACCTTTGATCTCGCGTTTTCCGAGGCTCTGATTTCTGAAATTGCGCAACAGCTCGACCTCATGAGCTTGCGCAAAGCCAAATTCACAGGCACCGTTATCCCAATTGGTAAGGGTGACTGGGGCCTATCGGGCACATTGGGCGCAACTGTAGAGCAACCCTGTAGCCTAACATTAGTCCCTGTGCGCACACGAATCGACGCCACAGTGATCCGCAACTTTCGCAGATCACCGGTCAAACTGTCTGACGCAGGTTCTGACAATGAAATCCCTGATGACGACAGTGAAGAACAGCTCGAAGACATCATCGACATTGCACGAGTGTTCAGCGAAGCCCTTTCTCTAGAACTTCCAGATTATCCCCGCGCCGAAGATGCTGAAATCAACAGTGCTGAATTTGGCCCGCCCGGCGTGCCACCACTGACCGATGACTCAGCAAAGCCCTTTGCTTTATTGGCCGGACTGAAGGACAAATTGGAATAAACAGGCCTGCAAACCGGGAATTCCGGGTCTTTTAAAAGAAAAGCTTGGAAATATACGGCTTGATGGCCGTTTGGGGCTTGAAATATTGTCCAATCCCAGTATTTAAGCGCCACTTAAGGTGCCAAGCTGGACTCTGTGCTTTTGTTTGGCTACGACGCGCCGAATTCAGTATTAACAGGGCGTGCGCGCCCCTAGCTCGAGGTTGTGACATGGCTGTCCCAAAAAGTAAGATTACACGGAGCCGTCGTGGCATGCGACGTTCACACGATGCATTGGTTGCGGCAAATCCAAATGAATGCACAAACTGCGGCGAGTTGAAACGCCCACATCATGTTTGTGCATCTTGCGGTCATTATGATGATCGTGAAGTGATTGCAGCGACTGAGGAAGTAGATCTCGACGAAGACGCGGCGTAAGAACCCGTATTCGAAGGGAAAACACCTCATTATGACTGAGATCACCACACAATCAGTCAATGCTGACGAAACAGTTGTTGTATCAGTTGATGCGATGGGTGGAGATAAAGGGCCTGGCGTGATTATCGCCGGGCTTTTGCTTTCCACAAAGCAACATTCCAATATTCGTTTTTTAGTACACGGGCCAGAAGATCAACTCAAACCTTTGATTATAAAATATAATTTGCAAAATTTTTGCAAAATTGTGCATGCAGAACGCACCGTTTCTATGGATGACAAGCCCAGCCAAGTGATGCGTCACGGCAAGGGCACGTCGATGTGGTCTGCGGTGACATCGGTCAAGCAACTTGAGGCCGATGCCTGCGTATCTTGCGGCAATACGGGCGCTTTAATGGCGATTTCCATGGTTCGGTTGCGCAAACTGCCCGGCATCAACCGTCCGGCCATTGCAATTCTCTGGCCCTCAGTTAACACCACGGGTGCGAATGTAATGCTGGATGTTGGCGCCGACATTCGCGCTGATGAAAACGATCTTTTACAATTTGCGCTGATGGGTGCCTCTTATTTGCGTAATGGGTTTGGCGTGACCCGTCCCCGGGTTGGCCTTCTCAATGTGGGTACAGAAGAGCATAAAGGCCGCGCCGAGTTGAAAGCAGCCCATGACCTGATCCGAGACACCGCTGACACCGGAAACTTTGCGTTTGTGGGCTTCGTCGAAGGTGGCGACATTCCTTCCGACAGGGTTGATGTTATAGTGACTGATGGATTTACTGGAAATATTGCGCTGAAAACGGCCGAGGGCACCGCAAGCTTTATTGGCTCTGCGCTGCGCAAGTCTTTCAAACACAGCCTGCTGTCTAGGCTCTCTGCGATTGCGGCCTATGGTCCTTTGAGCCGGTTAAAACAACAAACCGATCCGCGCCGCGTCAATGGTGGTGTGTTTTTGGGGCTCAATGGCACTGTGGTGAAATCCCATGGTGCGGCTGATGCAACAGGAGTTGCAGCCGCGGTTGGGCTGGCTTATCGTTTAGGAACAACTAAATTCAGCACCAAGCTCGCCGCGCGCGTCGCTTCGGTAAATGGGTTTACAGAAGACCTAGAAGAAGACGGGACATAACGATGCGACGAGCAGTTGTAGAATCTATTGGCCACTATCTGCCCGAGCGCGTGGTGGAAAATAGCGAATTTGAAACAACGCTTGAAACGAACGATGCATGGATTCGCAGCCGTACTGGCATTGAACGTCGTCACTTCGCAGCCGAAGGTGAAACCACTTCAGCGATGGGCATTAAGGCAGCACAGGCCGCTTTAAACAATGCCGGTTGCAGTGTGGATGACGTCGATGCCATCATATTAGCCACATCCACAGCAGACTTCACCTTTCCCTCTGCCGCAACCATGGTTCAGAACGGACTTGGCATGCGCCACGGATTTGCTTTTGACGTCCAAGCCGTCTGTGCGGGTTTTCTCTACGCTTTAACAACCGCCAATTCGATGATCGCCAGCGGTCAAGCCAACCGGGTTTTGGTCATTGGCGCTGAGACATTCTCAAAACTTATGGACTGGACGGATCGCGGCACCTGCGTACTGTTTGGCGATGGCGCGGGTGCGATGCTGATCGCCGCTCAAGAAGATAAAACCTCTGATAGAGGTATTTTGGCCACCGCTTTGCGCTCTGATGGGCGTTACAAAGATATCCTCTTTATGGACGGCGGCGTGTCTATGCAGACCACCGGACATTTGCGGATGCAGGGCAAAGAAGTGTTTCGCCACGCCGTCGAAAAACTGTCAAACACAGCCCTTGAGGCCATCGAACAAGCTGGCCTCACCACGGATGACGTGGATTGGATAGTGCCACATCAGGCAAACAAACGTATTCTGGAAGGCATGTCTAAGCGATTGAAGGTCCCAATGGAGCGAGTCGTTATGACCGTAAACAACCATGGCAACACTTCCGCTGCGTCAATTCCCTTGGCGATGTCCGTTGCAGTCCAAGATAACCGCATAAAACAGGATGATATTGTGGTCACAGGCGCCATTGGCGGCGGTTTGGCCTGGGGAACAGCAGTTATTCGCTGGTAAATGAACCAAAATGCCTAGTTTTTGTTGCCAAGCCCCCCCACCTCTTTTACGATTGTATAAAATAAATAGGGGGAAAAAATGTCGTCTACTACACTCACAAGGATGGATTTGAGCGAAGCGGTATTACGCGAAGTTGGTCTGTCTCGCAATGAATCAGCCGATTTGGTTGAATCGGTTCTGACACATATGTCCGACGCATTGGTCGCCGGCGAGTCAGTAAAAATCTCTTCATTCGGCACCTTTGGCCTGCGTGATAAAACGGCACGTGTGGGCCGGAACCCAAAAACTGGCAAAGAAGCACCAATTGCACCGCGCAGGGTTTTGGCATTTCGCCCGTCACATCTGATGAAAGACCGCGTTGCCAAGGGCAACAAAGGTTAATCATTGTGGCTAAATCGCCAGATGCTTTTAGAACCATAAGTGAAGTGGCAACATGGCTTGGTACTCAAGCTCATGTGCTGCGCTTTTGGGAAAGTAAATTTAATGCCGTCACTCCGGTTCAACGGACTGGGGGGAGGCGCTATTACCGCCAAACAGATATGATGCTTTTGGGCGGAATAAAATCCCTCCTACATGAGCAAGGTATGACCGTTAAAGGCGTGCAAATACTGTTGAAAAATGAAGGCATCGCCCATGTGCAAAGTTTTTCTCCCGAGATAGATATCGTTGAGGCCCCTAAGCCAACTAAAGCGCCGCGACCGGCGCCAGTTACTGCCACCCAAAATGTGGTGGATCTGAACTTTAGTCCAGTGCAGGTAAATAAATATGTCGTGCTCAGCGAGCACACAGAGCAGGATGAACAACCGTTCTTATTTCCAGAGCTGGAAGAAAAGATCCCAGCCCCAGACACAAAAACTAAATTGTTCAGCACGGAAGCAGCTATTCCCGTGGTATTTGGGGCAGATTTGCCCAGCACCGATCCACAAATTGGTGAATTTTTGGGCCAATCCAGAAAGCTTAGTGCATTGATCACGCGCCAAAAGTGGCAGTGGCGTCAGATGACGACAGCGAAGCGTGACGCTATTACGCAATTGCTGGATTTGCAGAAAAAGCTGAGCGCATAAGTGACCTACAAAGGCGGAATACTCTTGCTACCGGCGAAGGGATTGATATACCATCACATGTCCGGGCTATGGCGCAGTCTGGTAGCGCGTCCGTCTGGGGGACGGAAGGTCGCAGGTTCGAGTCCTGCTAGCCCGACCAACAAACAACCGCCCTGCCTTATGGCTTGGGCGGTTTTTTTGAATTTTAAGGGGGCCTCATGCGCCAAGGTGTAATTCCGAGTCAGTTGATTGAAACCATGGTCACCAATAACCAAATTTTGATCACCAAACCCTTGCAAGACAATCAAGTGCAACCCGCTTCGCTTGATTTGCGTTTGGGACTAGTTGCTTACCGGGTGCGCGCGTCCTTTTTAGCGGGCGGCCAGGCTACCGTGGCCGATCGCTTGACCGAGTTTGAGATGCACCGAATTGATCTGTCGCAAGGCGCTGTCTTGGAAAAAGGTTGCGTATATCTTGTGCCATTGATGGAAAGCCTTGATCTACCGGACGACATTGAAGCGGTCGCAAATGCTAAATCCTCTACGGGCCGGTTGGATCTTTTGACCCGTACAATTACCGATTATGGCAAAGAATTTGACCGGGTTGTCAAAGGCTATAATGGTCCACTTTATGCAGAGATTTGCCCGCGTTCTTTTTCCGTATTGGTGCGCCCGGGTATGCGACTCAACCAGATTCGCTTTCGCAAAGGCCACGCCATTTTGGACGACGAGGCGCTAACATCCCTTCATGCCGAATCCCCCTTGGTCTCTGGAGAAGCGGTGATACAAGATGGATTGGGTTTCTCGGTTGATCTGCGCACCTCGGAAAATGGCATCGTCGGCTACCGCGCCAAACCGCACACCGGTGTGATTGATTTGGCCAAAATAGGAGCCTATGCGCCGACGGATTATTGGGAAGAAATCCGTACCAATGAGCAGCGCATCATCTTAGATCCAGGGGCCTTCTATATTTTGATGAGCCAAGAGTCCGTCACTATTCCGCCTGAATATGCTGCAGAAATGGCTCCCTATCTTGCCATGGTTGGCGAGTTTCGGGTGCATTACGCCGGTTTCTTTGATCCAGGTTTTGGCCATGCTTCGGCCAACGGACAAGGAAGCCGTGGTGTGCTGGAAGTGCGCTGCCATGAAGCGCCTTTTGTACTGGAACATGGACAGGTTGTGGGGCGTCTAGTCTACGAATCGATGCTAGAACCACCGAGCCAGATTTATGGCCGCGAAATTGCGTCCAATTATCAAGGCCAAGGGCTCAAGCTTTCAAAACACTTTAAGATGGATGGCTAGTTAAAGCCGCCCCACCCTTTTTTTGCAGCTTTGCCACTGTCTTTAATACGTTTTTGTTGTTCTGATGACAGGCTATCGTCATTTAGGCTTCTGCGCTCCTTGGTCACGGCGTCAAGGCCTTTGCTAATGCAAAAATTCATCAACATACGGATAATAAGATTGAAAAACATATTCAATATAGCGGTCCATCCTCTGGGTCTTCAATTACGTCATCAAATAAACTTTCCTGTAAATCTGCATCACTTTCGGCTTCAGGTAGAGCTTCGGTTCCCGGAACTGGGCGGTTTTCCAGCAACCCAGCAGAGCGCAATTCCTTCAATCCCGGCAAATCACGGGCATTTTCTAAGCCGAAATGATCAAGGAATTGTTCCGTTCCTACAAAAGTGACGGGTCGACCGGGCGTTTGACGGCGGCGACCAATTTTAATCCAGTCCAACTCCAACAGCTGATCAATGGTACCGCGGCTCACGGCAACACCCCTAATTTCCTCGATCTCAGCCCGTGTCACCGGTTGATGATAGGCAATAATAGCCAAAGTCTCGATGGCCGCACGTGACAGCTTGCGGGTCTCCACTGTTTCGCGCTGCATCAAAAAGCCAAGGTCGGAGGCGGTTCGTATAGCCCAGGCTTGATCCACCCGCACAATCTCCACACCACGGCCCCTATAGTGCTTTTGGATATTTTGCACTGCAATCAAAGGCTCTGATCCATGCGGCATCCGGCCCGCCATTGCGCGTATGGACACAGGATCAGCACTCGCAAATAAGATGGCTTCGACCATCCGCTCTTGCTCAGCAATCGGGGGGGCCTCAAAGAGGCTTTCCTCTTCAATATCATCCATTTCGATTAGCCCTTTTTCTAATTTCGATAGGCGTAAACACATCATCTTGGCGAATTTCAATCTTGCCTTCCTTGGCCAATTCCAGAGAAGCGGCAAACGTGGAGGCGGTGGCGGATCTACGTTTTTTGGGATCACTTGACCAACCATCCGGCAGATAAGACGATATATCGGTCCAATGACCGGCATAGCCAATCAATCCACGCATACGCTCCAAAGCTTGCTCCATCGTGAACACCGACTCGCGGTCCATGACAAAGGGACGGAAGTCATCTTTAGTGCGAATACGCGCATAGCCCTGCATCAAATCCAATAGATTAGCTGTGTAGTATACTGTTTTACGGAGCAGAACATCTTCGGTGATGCCCCGCACAAAGCGGTCTCGCCCCAAGCGGTCTCGCGCCATCAATTTTGCTGCATAATCGCGCATGGCTTGTAGCCGTTCCAACTGAAAGGCCAAATGCGCAGCCAACTCATCCCCTGATGGCCCAGCTTCTAAAGGATCTGGCGGCAACAACAGGCGTGATTTCAAAAATGCCAGCCAAGCGGCCATCACCAAGTAATCAGCAGCCAGTTCAATCCGAAGCTCTTTAGTATTCTCGATAAAACTAAGATATTGCACCGCGAGATCTAGAACAGAGATCTTGCGCAGATCAACTTTTTGCGTACGAGATAAGGTCAACAACAGGTCAAGCGGCCCCTCGTACCCATCGACATCAACGATTAAGGTTTCTGAGGCCACACGCTCAGCAATTTTTTGTGTCTCAAATAACTCTTCTTGCATCAATGTCACTCGTTCATCAGTGCATCAAATTCCTCTTTCAACTGCTGAATGTCAACAGGAACAGGCTTCGGTTGGTTTGCGATAACTTGGGCAATCCGCCGTAGGGTCTGCGCGGTGGGTTGAGGTGCCACAGACGCCAGACTACACATGTCCTGTAAGTTACCGTTGCAATGCAACACCAGATCACATCCGACGGCCCAAGCCTTTTGGGCCCGCTCGGCCAGATGACCTTGCAATGCATTCATCGAGATATCATCGGTCATCAAAAGACCGTCAAAGCCAATCTCATTTCGGATCACATCGATCATTGGTTTAGAATGGGTTGCAGGTGCAATTGGGTCGATGTCTTGAAACACCAAATGCGCCGTCATGCCCATACCAATATAATTCAACCGCCGGAACACATCAAAATCAGTGGTGCGCAAATCGGCGTGGTGTGCTGCGACCAAAGGCAGGGCCAGATGCGAGTCCAGACTAGCGCGCCCATGGCCAGGAATATGTTTCAAAACGCCAGCAACACCACCATGCCGCATGCCAGCCTCCAGCGCGCGCGCATGGATTATAACGCTTTCCTTATCAGAGCCATAACAGCGATTTTGCAGCACTTCATGAGTGTCCGGACCTGCTATATCACCAAGTGGTGCGCAATTGGCGTCAATGCCGGAGCTATAAAGATTTTCCGCAATCAAACGGCCTCGCAGCCAAAACAAGCGCTCTGAATTGGCCTGCGCTGCATGCTCCAAGGCCGGGAGAAATTCATACCAATGTGGTGCGCCCATACGAGAAACGCGGCCCCCCTCTTGATCAATCATAATTGGCGCATGCCATCCAACCGCTGCACGCAAGTCGGCACAGATGGCCTGGACTTGGGCGGGGTGTTCAAGGTTACGGGCAAATAGGATAAAGCCAAAAGGTTGGCTGTCGGAGAAAAACGCGCGCTCAGATGCAGTCAGGCTTATACCTTCACAGCCTAAAATCAGCGGCGAAAGCGTCAAAGCCAACCCTCGCCTAGTTCATCACAACGGAATAACACTCCGCGTTTTGACCATTCAAGGCTGTGCACAGACGTCGTGCCTCAGCAGAATCCGTAAAACCATGCACCCGCAAGCGATAAATTGTCGAGCCGCCAACTTTAGCTTTCAAGATCAAATGTGGTTTTCCGACCAGATAATCCCCATGTCGCTCAGACAGATCCGTCCAAGCCTCCATGGCGATGTCTTGACTACCAAAGGCACCAAGCTGCGCCATGGGCGTGCCACGAGAAATTCCTCCAGACGTTTCTGCTGCTGGAGCCGAGGCCTGTATAACTTTGAACATAGCTGGCCGAACCCTTGGACGAAGGGATTCTGTTAGCCCCAAGCCCGCAGATGCAGAAACCGCCGATGATCCAGCCTGATCCGCCTCGGAGATATTTGGAATTATCAAAGTTCTGGCAGCAAGCGTCTCTGCCAAACCCTCGGCGGTTTTGTCAACCGTCGAAAGATCTTCGGCTGCAATCAAACGCTCGGGGGCCATCAAGTTCAAAGTGGAATTTTTTTTCAAATCCGTAGAGGCCGCCATCAATGTGGCACTTGGCTGATCTTCGGTCTGCAAATTAATGGGGCGCGGTGCCAGTTGGAGCCGGTCCTCCAAAGCAACTAGTCCTTGGCTGCTGGCAACCTCATTCACAGTCAAACCCTGATGCGAGACCAAAACCCCTCCGGGATCTTCGGGCGCGATGCGCACAGGGCCGTCTAAAGCCTGCACCACAGGAACCCCTGAACTGTCACGCAAAATAGTTTGCGCGCCCCATCCAATGATTCCTACAAAAACCGCTAAAGAAATAACCGATCCAACTATATTAGCATAGACTGCAGGATTGGCACGTTCAGTGCCCATCTGCGCCTCACAAGTCGCGTTCGCCATGTTGCCTCACTGCCCGGGTATTTCCCTGGGTCCTCTGGAACTGCCTCATTAACACCCGCGCCGACGGAATTTTATCGCATTTCTTGCGCGGGTGTGATGCCTAAAATGCCCAAACCACTTGAAATAACAACAGCTGTTGCCCGAATCAGCGCAATTTTTGCCTGGCTTGTTGCATGATTGCCCTCTTGGATAAACCGTAGCGATGCATCGTCGTTGCCCTTGTTCCAAAGCGCATGCAAATCAGAGGCTAAATCATAAAGATAAAAGGCAATCCGATGCGGCTCATTAGAGCGAGCGGAAATCTCAATCAATCGCGGAAATTCGGCCAGTTTTGTGACCAATGTCAGCTCTGCACAGTCAACCAAACTTGCCAAATCAGCTCCGTACAAAGTCGCATCATCTACAACAATTCCAGCCGCTTCAGCTTTGCGCATTACTGATGAAATCCGCGCATGGGCGTATTGCACATAAAAAACTGGGTTTTCTTTGGTCTGCTCCATCACTTTGTCAAAATCGAAATCCAACGGCGCATCGTTTTTGCGCGTGAGCATAACAAAACGGGTCGCATCTGCGCCCACTTGCTCAACCACATCGCGCAGGGTCACAAAGGTCCCTGCCCGTTTCGACATTTTGAAAGGCTCGCCATTTTTGTAGAGCCGCACTAATTGAGTAAGTTTAATGTCCAGCGAAGTTTTGCCATCTGACAGAGCTGACACAGCCGCTTTCATCCGTTTCACATAGCCACCATGATCAGCGCCGAAGACATCAATCAACTGATCAAAGCCACGAGTCACTTTATCATAGTGATACGCAATATCAGGCGCAAAATAGGTCCAGCTACCATCGGATTTTTGCACTGGCCGGTCCACATCATCGCCGTGATCTGTCGATTTAAACAAAGTCTGCTGACGTGGCTCCCAATCATCAGGTTTTTTGCCTTTAGGTGGATCCAAAACTCCTTGATAAATCAAACCTTTGTCTTTCAAATCTCCGATTGCAGCTTCAATACGGCCAGTCCCATAAAGCGATTTTTCGGAGTAAAATACATCCATTTTTACCCCCAAAGACAGCAAATCTGCACGAATCAAATCCATCATAGCATGGGTTGAGAACTCACGGACATCGGAAAGCCAGACTTGCTCATCCTTGCCAATATAACTCTCACCAACCTTGGCTTTGAGCGCTTGACCGACGTCGATAAGATAATCGCCGGGATAGGTGCCATCTTCAAAGGCCACCTCTTGGCCATGAGCCTCTAGATAGCGCAGATAGACTGAGCGGGCCAGGACATCAACCTGTGCGCCGCCGTCATTGATGTAATATTCACGAGTGACATCATAACCTGCAAAGTCGAGTAGGGACGCCAAAGCATCGCCAAACACCGCACCACGGGTGTGCCCTACATGCAGCGGACCTGTTGGGTTGGCGGAGACATATTCCACATTGACTTTGATGCCCGCGCCGGTTCCCGCGCGGCCAAATCCAATGGGATCAACTAAGATTGCACCGAGAACATCGCTCCAAACTTTGGGTGAGAGCCGCAAATTCAAAAAGCCCGGTCCCGCTACATCTACGCTTTCGACACGCCCATCCGCTGCCAAAAGTGCGGCAAGTTTATCCGCGATATCACGCGGCTTGTTTTTGGAGGGTTTTGCTAAAACCATAGCGGCATTTGTGGCCATGTCGCCATGGGTCAAATCACGAGGAGGCTCCACCGTTACAGAGTCAAAGCTCAGCCCATGGGGCAGATTTCCTTGCGCCTGCATATGCTGCAAACTGGCAAGAACAAGGCTACGGATTTCGGCAAAAAGGTTCATATCATTATCCCAAAGTGAAGGTCGGGTTTAGCAAATTCTACTGTCAGGTCAACGCGCCGTGTGCAAGCGATCATGCTCTTGTTGCGCAAATCGGTCAGTCATGCCTGCAATATAGTCCGCAACCACGCGCGCCTTATGTAAGTCGGGGGCATTTGACGCTACCGCTCCGCCCCAATTGCCCGGCATGGCCTCAGGGGAGGTCATGAATATTTCGAACAAATCACGCACCACTTGCGCCGCATGTTCACGCTGTTGCATCACCCTTGGCGCGCGGTACATATTTTCAAACAAAAATGTTCGTATTTCCTTAAGCTCGGACCAAAGCGAAGGAGAAAACTGCACAACGGAATGATCTAGATTACGGATATCCTGCGCCGACTTGGCACCCGATTGCGCCAATATGACATAGCTGGTCGCCATCACGTCCTCGACCATTACCCCAAACACTCGGCGGAGCGCCTCATGCCGGCGGCGATGCGCATCCAAATTTTTGTATTTTTGATCCACCGCAGTAAAAGCTGGACCAACAATCGGCAGTTCGGTGGCTTGGGCATCCGTGAACAGGCCCGCGCGCAGACCATCGTGTAAATCGTGATTGTTATAGGCGATATCATCCGCCAAAGCCGCCACCTGCGCCTCTCCACTGGCATAGGTGTGCAGTTCCAAGTCGTGTTGCAGGTTATATTCCAAAAGTGCCAGAGGATAGGGCTTCGACACCGGGCCATTGTGTTTTGCAATACCTTCAAGGCACTCCCATGTAAGATTTAGCCCATCAAAATCCGCGTAATGCTGTTCAAGTGACGTGACAATGCGCACCGCTTGCGCATTATGGTCAAAGCCGCCATATTCTATCATCTGCGCATCAAGCGCATCTTCTCCAGTATGGCCAAAAGGAGTGTGACCCAGATCATGGGCCAGAGACACCGCCTCCACCAATTCCTCATTCAAACCCAAAGCCCCCGAGATTGTGCGCGCCACCTGAGCAACTTCAATGGAATGGGTCAAACGGGTACGAAAATAATCACCTTCATGCTCTACAAAAACTTGGGTTTTATGTTTCAAACGGCGAAACGCGCTGGAATGGATAATTCTATCTCTATCACGCTGAAAGCAAGACCTAAAATTGCTTTCGTCTTCGGCAAACAGCCTGCCTCGAGTGATCTCTGGACGTGATGCGAAGCTCGTTGTCATAATGCCTACCTTGCCGCTTGCCTTAAGTGCCCTTATATGTTGATCATCTTATAATGTCATGCGAGCAATTTCTTATGTTGAACCTGCCTCCAAAAGTTACTGACCGCGCCTTTGAGCGGCTTGCTGAAATTGGGGCTCAAGCCCAAGGAAAAGCTCTGCGCGTGGCCGTTGAGGGCGGCGGATGCTCCGGATTTCAATATGAAATTGATCTTGATGCGGTCAAAGACGATGATTTGGTACTGCGAGGAAATGGCGAATCTGTGGTCATTGACAGCGTTTCTCTGCCGTTCTTGACATCTGCCGTAATTGATTTCAGCGAAGAGTTGATCGGTGCGCGCTTTGTGATCGACAATCCCAATGCCTCATCCAGCTGTGGTTGTGGTGTGTCTTTCTCAATGTAGCCACCAGCGGGCCGTTGCGCCTGCTCTGACTTGTGCTAGACAACAGACTGCGACACAAATACCCCATGAAAATTGCAACATTCAATATCAATGGTATTAAAGCCCGGATCGAAGCGCTCACGGATTGGCTAAGTGAAGCCCAACCGGACGTGGCACTTTTGCAGGAAATAAAATCCGTGGATGAGAATTTTCCCCGCGCACATTTTGAAGACATGGGCTATAGAGTTGAAACCCATGGGCAAAAGAGCTTCAATGGCGTGGCTATCCTGTCAAAACTGCCGCTTGAAGACATCAGCCGAGGCCTTCCCGGTGATGACAGTGACGAGCAAGCCCGTTGGATCGAAGCCACGGTGATGGGCAAACGACCTATTCGGGTTTGTGGGCTGTATCTGCCCAATGGCAACCCGGCACCCGGACCTAAATATGATTATAAGCTGGACTGGATGCGCCGCCTTAAGGTTCGCGCGCAGGAACTTATGGCTGCCGAAGAGCCTGCGCTAATGGCTGGAGACTATAACATCATTGCCCAGCCTGAAGACGCCGCAAAGCCAGAGTCATGGACCTTAGATGCGCTGCATTTGCCGCTATCTCGCGCTGCTTTTCGCGATGTGCTCAATCTCGGCTTTACCGAGGCCTTCCGCAGTCGCCACGCAGGCCCGGGGCATTATTCTTTTTGGGATTACCAAGCCGGCAGCTGGCAGCGCAACAATGGCATTCGGATTGACCACTTTTTGCTGACCCCAAGCTGTGCAGATCTTCTTATGGAATGCGAAATTGACAGTGCCATTCGTGGCCGTGAAAAACCTTCGGATCATGTGCCCGTTTGGGTAAAATTAGATAACTAAACAACTACCGACAGGCGTCGGTAGGATTTTGGATATGCGTTTGCAAGTACTGAAGTACGACGTCCTCAGTGATGGCACCGTTTGTAGTTAAAAAGTACCCACGGCTCCAAAACCGTTGTCCCCAATAGCGCTTTTTTAGATGTGGGAATTCGCGTTGCACTTTATGTGATGAACGCCCCTTCATCAGCCGCATCAAATCACTGATCGCCAGTTTTGGCGGAACCGATACAAACATGTGGACGTGATCGTTCGACAATACGCCACGGATAATATCAACGCCATTCTCGGCGCAAACCTGGCGGCAAATATCACGAACCCACAGCTTAATGTCGCCTCGCAGCACTTTGTAGCGATACTTAGTCGACCAGACGAGGTGGTAACGATGGTAGAAAATGCAATGTTTACCCGTCGAATATTGCATGTAGTTATCCTCCCGAAAAATGAGCCTTAAGACCTTCGGCGGCTCATTTTTCGGGAGGATAACTAGATAACTGATTCTTCGTGCTAAAGCACTCCCGTCTGAAAGACGGGGGGTTTAGACCAAGGAGTGGATACTGAACCACCACCAACTAAAGCTGGTGGGATCAACAGGAACAGTTGAAACTGTTCTTTTTGGATGAGCGCCTCCGGCGCACTTTTGATTTTCCTTGTCCGTCTGGAAGACGGAGGGTTTGAACCAATTGGTGGAAACTAAAAAACTCAACGGATATCTACACTTCTGCCTGCCCGTTCCCGAACATGTTTTTACGTAAAAAATAGAAGAGGCTGACCGAGATAACCTCAAAAGAGGTTATGATGGGAAGCATGAGAAAGAGTCGTCTAAGTCCCTATAAGATCGCCTCATGGAGCGTTTGTTTCGGGATCGGCTGCGCGAACTACGGCCAGCCTTTGCGGTATGAACCGCAAGACAGTGGCCTTTTATTTTCTCCGGCTGCGCGAAATTATCGCCTATGAACTATAAGCTGAAAGCGAAGCTATGTTCGGCGGAGAAATTGAAATTGATGACAGCTACTTTGGTGGCAGACGGAAAGGAAAACGAGGGCGCGGTGCAATGTAACTGGAAGCCAATAGCATCACTTAGGGGACGAGCGGGCACAGGAGGTAAAGTATCTTATTTTTGTGTATAGTTGCCATAAATTATCTAAACGTGGCACTAATAATCTTTGGGTACGGCAATATGTATGGCTATCTTATCAAGAAGCGTTAGACTTATTATGCTCGGTTACAGTGCAAGAGAGCATGGTGGTCCGTAGGTGAACGGTGGAGGTGGCGATGCCTGAATGCAAAGAGTGTGGGAAGTCCGTAAGGGCTTGGGAGGCATTGCGTGGCGCTTGTGAGGATTGCCGTTCTTCTGTTCAGCTAAAAAAGGATGACGCTCAACTAAAATCAGTTGAACAGGAGATCAATTCCATCATGCTTACCACGGAAACCGTTCCTAACCTTAACATAACCAAGCGCATAGAGATCGTAACAGCGGAATGTGCCTTCGGTATGAATACATTCAAAGACCTATTCGCACGAGATATTATCGGTGGCCGTTCCGAAGCTATCCAGAAGACCATGCGAGACTCCCGTAAGACAGTCCTCTACGAGCTAAAGAAAGAAGCGTACGAGGTTGGTGCCAATGCAGTAGTTGGTGTTGATTTGGATTATGTTGTACTGAGTTCCGCTGGTTCTATGCAGATGCTGGTAGCTTCTGGGACTGCTGTTTTGGTTGAGAAATAGATTTTGCATTTTGTTGGTAATTTTTGTGGCTTATATTTTGTGGTGAACCGAAGTGTTTGGGAGTATCCGAAACACTGTGTATGGGTTTTGGCCCATGCGGTTAAAACGGGTCATCTGTTGAACCGTTCGGGGTATAGGATAGCGAACTGGTTTCGGGCCGCAACCCATTCTCTGACACAGCGGCCTTTTTTCTCGAAATTGCGTATGGCCAGATAGATTAGTTTGGTCGCGGCGTCATCGGTTGGGAAGCTGCCACGGGTTTTGGTGGTTTTGCGGATTACCCGGTTCAGGCTCTCAATCGCGTTGGTGGTATAGATGATCTTCCGCACGTCTGGTGGGAAGGCAAAGAACGGGATGACCTCCTGCCACGCCCGTCGCCAGCTCGGCGCGATGGAGGGGTATTTACGGCCCCATTCTTCCTCGAATGCGTCCAGTGCTTTGGCGGCTGTTTCATCATCTACGGCCCGATAAATATGCTTCAGGCTCTTGGCCACTTCCTTGCGGTCTTTCCAGCTGCAGAAGTTCAGGGAATGGCGCACCAGATGCACGATGCAGGTTTGCACAGTGGTATCAGGATAGGCCGCGTTGATCGCGTCAGGGAAACCCTTGAGACCGTCTACGACAGCAATCAGGATGTCTTCCAAGCCCCTGTTCTTCAGATTATTCATGATTGAGAGCCAGAACTTGGCACCCTCATTGGCTGCTATCCACAGTCCCAGAACCTCGCGTTCCCCTTCGGGGGTTACGTCCAGAGCCACGTAAGCCGCCTTTTTTTAACCTGCCGACTGTCCGCATCACGGATTTTGACCCGCAGGGCATCGAGAAAAGCAATTGGGTATACTAGTTCCAGAGCACGGTTTTGCCAATCCTAAACTTCTTCCAAAACAGCATCGGTGACACGGCTAATGAGGTCGCCGAAGAAATCTTCGGGCTTTTCTACGCCGCTAAGCAGTTCGTCTAGTAGTTCTTTGGATATCGTCATTGTCATCATGCTCCTTCAGGTGGGAAGCATGGACCAATTTACTCATACACAGAAGACCGGACACTCTCAAGTGTTTAGTCCCATCAGCGGGCTTATTGCACTGTGCTGACATGATTTTTCAAACGTTTGAAAGGCCTCGCGGCTTGTAGACCCCAAAGTCAGTTCGGCACATTTCTTGCAATCTACTTTGTAGACATTACGCTTAGAGTTGTAATGGAAAATTGGAGAAGAAAATGAATGTTTGTATGCGAGCAACTTTCAAATGTAGTTGGGACGATATGATAGCTCGACTTGAAAGCAATATGGTTTCGATCAGTGCGGCACATACAGATTGGACTGTAGCAAAAGAGAGCGACCACTCTTTGATATTTATTGCAAACATTACAGACTTTGCAGCACTCAGCGAACCAATGATGAATGAAGATCAAGTGCAGTGGGATCGGGCTAACGGCGTTGAGTATGTTGCCTATACAATGCAGCCAATGGGCGGTTAGCTAATCGTAACGTCCCCAGTCAAATCCATTGTGTGAGCAGGTGGTGTTACAGCTTTATGCATCAGGCAGCTTATTTGAGTATACGGTTGACTGACATTTGTTAGATGCTCATCGGTTGAGCTATCTTGTGCGTGGACAGCCCTTCTGACTTCAACTTCTGAACAGCATCACGATCAATGACAGTCTTACGCGTAGGGTTCCTGTACACCCCCAGGCTCAGTCAGAAACCTTGTGAGAGCCTTAGCTGGGGCATCAGGGGGCTTATCTGGGTCTTAAATTAAGGTAATGCCAGCTCACTGCTAACACTGCGCCTTGCCCAGCCGTTAATATAGTTATGACAGATCAAGAACGCATAATCATTACATCGGTTTGGAACGACATGGCTCTGCGTAAGAGGTTGGAAGACGAACCCTACAACTTGACGCAAGATGAGTTAATGGCATTGCAGAATAATGATCGACTTAACAAAAAACTTGAGCGTTTGCTGCAAGATACTTTAATCAAGAAAGCGCTAATTCAGGTTCGCAACTAGCACGTTCAAGACGACAATCCGCTTAGCCACTCAGGCACATGTAGTAAGAGGCCTTACTAATCCCAAGTTGTTCCATGTCCTATCGTCGACCTATGCCAGTTTCAACTAATGCTTTATGGATAGCTACCTTGTACGCGGAAAGCTCCTCTATCTGGGAGAACGGATATTGCGAAAGCTTCAACGGGCAAATGTGAGATGAATTGCTCAACGGCGAGATATTCTACTCACTACGCGAAGCTCAAATAATCATCGAACGCTGGAGGAACCACTACAACACGAAACGACCACACAGTGCATTGGGCTATCGCCCGCCTGCGCCGGAAGCCACCATCCCGGTGGACCAAACGCCAGTCATGCACTAACTTTCAAACTGGGCCACTCAGGTAGGGCTGCTCATAATGAAAGTAATTTATTTAAAATCAATAGCCTACTCTAATGCAGCTATCGGATAATAATAGTAGGGTAATCCCCCCCTTTTTAATTGGGTCCAGCCATAGAATTCATGCGGCCCCAATCTTTTAAAGCAGACATAACTTTCACTTAGTCTTTTTATTTATGGGCTTTGAGGATGACTTGAAATTTTGCTGACGTTAGACAATGTCCATGACAATAAATATTTTTATACTTGGAGTCTTTGATCATCCGACTTTTGTATTGACGGGTTGAGCTAATGCGATTCAGATGTTTTTATGATCCGTCCGAATTTTCTCACTACTGCAGATCGCCTTGAACTC
>Ga0075118_10001357_pt1 | contig 17660 bp, 13 predicted proteins | sample AntAceMetag02UKE_FD_69794 | JGI IMG/M metagenome (GOLD analysis project Ga0075118, IMG submission 69794) | Saline lake microbial communities from Ace Lake, Antarctica - Antarctic Ace Lake Metagenome 02UKE | ecosystem: Environmental > Aquatic > Non-marine Saline and Alkaline > Saline | place...
CAGCCACCAACGACGTGCCTAGCTGCACCGCTCGAGCGCGGTCAACCTCACCGGGCAACCGGCTCTGCCACGCTGATCCGGCGATCCAGCCCGCGGATGCCACCGCGAGGGTCAAGCCAGCCCACGTCACTGAAACACCCCGCAATTGAACCAGGGCGAGCGGTAGAAACGCCTCGGATGCGAAAAACGTGCCCGCGAGGATCCCCCGCATCACCACCGTGGTGGGTAATCCGCGAGCCAACCGCAGCGCACCCTCGGGAAGCAGGATCCGCGCAGCCGGAAGGAGTAGACCGAAACCAACAACCCCCGCGATGAGCGCTAGCCACAGCGGCACACCCGCTGGTCGCACCAGACCCACCTGAATTCCGGTCAAGCCCACCGCCGCGGTGAGCGCCCACCAGGGTCTGCTGCTGCGCCCTCGCTCACCGGATCCCCCGGAATGAGCGATCAGGGCTGGACGCAGGGCCACCAGTGGCCACATGATGACAACGGGTACCAGCCAGAAAGCCCATCGCCAGGTGGCGACCTCGGTGAGCCAGCCAGCCACCACGGGGCCCACGAGTGCAGGAATCACCCAGGCGGCCGAAAGCACTGAAAAAGCCCTGGGGCGCAGACGTTCGTCATAGCCGCGCCCGATAACGACGTAGAGCGCGACGATTAAAGCACCGCCGCCGAGTCCCTGGATACCGCGGCCAACAATGAGCCAGCCCATCGTTGGAGCGCTACCCGATAGTAAGGCTCCGGTGCCAAAAATGATGGCGCCCAACACAAAGGGGCGACGGGGGCCGATGCGGTCAGACCACACGCCAGAACTCACCATGCCCACCAGAGATGCGCCAACATAGGCGGAGAACGCCCACGAATAGATTTCAAGGCCATTGAGTTCACGCCCCACTACGGGCATGACCGTGGCGACGGCAATCCCCTCAAAGGCCACCAGGGTCATGGCCACGATGATTCCGATGGTGGTGGATCGATGCGACGCAGCGAAGATGCCGCCGCGGCTAGCTACGTTCAGTTCGAGCCGCCACTGCCACTGCCACTGCTACCGCCATCCCCATCGCTGCCGCCGGGCGGTAGCCCCTGGTAAATCTTCTGACAATCCGGGCACACCGGAAACCGCGACGGATCTCGCCCGGGCACCCATTTTTTGCCGCACAGCGCGCGGACGGGTTGACCGGACACCGCGCTTTCTAAAATCTTGTCTTTCTTGACGTAATGGGCGAAACGTTCGTGATCGCCGTCGTCGGTGGAGGCCCGTCGCTCTTCCAGCAGCGTGCTGCCGCCGCCTTCGATGCTGGGCAGCGGGTCGAGCGGGTCAATGGGTGCGCTCATGTCAGAGAGTCTAGGACGATTGTGCCGGGGCCGGGGCCGGTGGCCTAACGTCTTAGCCATGACCTGGATGACGCCACCGCACACCGCGGGCGATTCGATCGCTCGGCAACTTGTTGATCGCACCCGCAGCGATCCTGGTCGCCCGTTGGTGACCTATCTCGATCAAGACGCTGGACGGATGGAACTATCTGCCACCAGCGTGGCCAACGGTGCGGCTAAAGCCGCGGGGCTGCTGCGTGACGAGCTCGACGTACAGCCCGGGGATTGCGTGAACGTCGATCTGCCTCGGCACTGGCAGTCCTCCATCTGGTGCGCGGCGCTGTCCCTGGTCGGGGCCGTGGCTGAGCTAGGGCCCTTCGATGCGAATTCCACCACCGTGATCGATAGCGGCCGCGCGATTGAGGCCCAGGGCACCGAGATCATCGCGGTATCGCTGGCTCCTTTTGGTTTGCCCTCAACCGATCCGCTGCCAGATCATGCCGTTGACGCCGCAATTGCAGCCCGAACTCATGCAGACTTCTTCACCCCCCACGCGTGGCCGGGTAACAATGTGACTGCCGTGCGGCACAACCGTCAACCATTGACCAACGCCCAGGTGTCCACCCACGCACGCAAGATCGCCACGGAGTGCGGACTCAGAGCTGGTGGACGCCTCCTGGTGGCTGCGCCGCCAGACCCCACAGATGTACTGGATCAGTGGTTGCTGCTCCTCGCGGTGCCGCTGGTAGCTGACGCGGCCGTGGTGCTAATGCACCCCGATATACGCACAGCTGCCGGTGCGGTCGATCACATTCGCAACAGCGAGGGAATCACCGCAACGTACGGCACGTGAGGTGGGTTCGGCTAGGAGATCACGGTGGCAGAACGACTCGAACTTGTTGCCACAACCTCGCCGCCATCGACAACGACCACACGCCAGGAATAGGTGCGTCCGGCCGGTGATACATCGGGCACCGTGAATCGAAATCTGCCATTAGCGCCAGGTTTCGTCGTTTCCCGCGACAGCCAAGACGTGCCGGCCCACTTCACTTGACGTTGAACGACAGCACCGCTGTTCAGCGGCGCAACTCGCCCACGCAGGGTCACCGTGGCACCGGCGGTGACATTGCCACCGGGACGTTTAGTCAACGACACCGACACATCGCTGCGAGGCCGTGTTGTCGCGGAATCCGAAGGAGAATCACCGCCGTTTGAGCCATCGGAACTACTTGGCTGAGCGCTGATCGTGGCTTTGCGTTCTGGACTCGTGCCGACCAGTTCCGAGCCATCAAAGACCAGCGTGCGCCAGTAGTAGGTGGTACCCACCGGGCCGATGTCGGCAAGGGTGAAGGTGTAACGCCCTGCTGCGTCGGCGGTGCGACGCTCTCTGTTCTGCCAGGAAAATGATCCCCAGCGGACCTGTCGCTGAACGACCAAACCATCGCGCATGGTTGTGATGCGCCCCTTGAGCAGCACGGTGCTGCCCTCGATGGTTTTGCCCGTGGGGCGCTTCAGCAGCGTGACCGACACAGGCTCACCGGTTGGCTGGGAGGGGGTGGGTGTCGGGCTCGGCGATGCGCCACCACCACCGGAACCCTGATCGGATGAGACACCGTTGAGGTAGGTGGACCGCAACCCGAGCGCTGACCGGAAGGATGTGCCGGAAACAGAGGCTGTGCGACCGTCGTAAGTCTTGGCAGTGAGGGTCCGCGCCGCACCTGAATCCGAAGTCGCCGACACGTCAACAGTCATGATGTCGGAGACGCCAAAGATCTGACCCATTCGCGCCTGCGATGCGGTAACCGACCACGACTTATAAGGGTTGCCGGTCACCGTGGTGCTCCAGCGATCATCCACGCCCCGTGCCCAGGGGTAGCCCGCGCCGCCCCAGACATCTGAACTGGACTGGGTGCGACCCCCCGTTGCTGCGGTGTAGAACGCCGGGATGGGTTGGCCCTGATAGGTGACGACAGTCCCGGTGGTCCCCGACGACGTGCGCTGAACGGATTGAACCCACCTGCTGCCACTCGGGCCAGATTCAACCGCGTACGCGTGGAAAGTCTGATCGAAATAGGGCCCGCCGCCGTCATCCATGTGGCAGTCACAAGCAGCCCGAACACCGGCGTTGTATTTAGCCATGGCATAGGAGCGTGACGCAATCGTTTGAGCATCCAGGGCAGGCGTCGGCCAGCTCGCCGGAACCTCCGCGATGCCCTTCAAATAGGAGGACATATCCAGCACGTTCACCACCGCCAAACGTTTACCCGCTGAGGTTCCCAGACTGGAAATCTCCACTGTGCCGTAGCGGTAGCGATGACGTGGAGTGGCGAAGGACTCCCCCGGACCGATCACATTGAGCAGGGTGGGTGAGGTGCCGGTGGTCCCAGGATCGGCCGTGCCCGACCAGCGGATGGTGAGGTTCTTAGCCCGGCCAACGGTGGTCTGCGCGCCATTGACGCTGGCCTTGATTTGGACGTAGGCACCATCCGGGGCGAAATTATAGGTCGCACCGGCCATGCCGGGGACCACGCGATTGCCCAGTTGCAGTTCGAGCCCGCCGCTGCCCGAGATCGCCTCGGTACGCACCTGAGCAAAACTCACCTGGTGCAGTAGACCAATACGCAGGTCGACGTCTTCACTGACGGGTTGCACCTGTGTACCGGGGAAGTAGTGGGTCAAAATTTGCTCGGCACTGCGGCCTTCTTGGGCCTGTCCCAGCGCACCCCACTGGGACAGCCCCACCCCGTGCCCATACCCGGTGCCGGTGACGGTGAACTCCGTCGGTGGCGAACACGGATCTGGAGGTGAGCCCGGGCCCGACGAAATGCGCACATCGGCGCTCCACGGATAAAAACTTTCGCCACCGGATTTTCCCGTGACCGTGGCGGTATACCGGCCGGGCGGCACACTGCGACCGCGATCATCTTTGCCGTTCCAACTTAGCGCCACGCGCCCGGAGCCGGTAGACACTTCTTCAACCGTGCGCACAACATCGCCGCATGCCGACGTCAACGTCATCGTGAAGTTCGACGCGTCGGTGGCATCCGGGGAAACGACGATCGAACTTCTCGAACCCCAGGACATGCCTGAACCAGACACCGATGGGGTGTAGAACGTTGCTCCTTCGCGTTGGGCCACCAATTGCCGAATTTTGGGGATGGAGGGGCGAAGGAAGTCACCGGGGCAGGATGTGTTGCCGATGTCGCCGTGGCCGGCAATCGTTGGTGAGGAAACTTTGACTCCGGGCCAGTACATGGAAGTGCCACCCTGACCTGGGCCAGGCCCGGCGGATGTCAGCACGGCGGTGGCACTGGGATTCACATGGTGAACAGCAAATTTCCAGGCGATGAGATCGGCGAAAGCATTGATGATCCGATCACCCGCAGAGCGCGATGGGTCTAGCGTGTCGGCGTTGCCCAGGAAGGAAACAGCGAAAGTCTGCGTATTGAAGCCCTGGGTATGGGCACCGTTCACGGCCGCATCAATACCGCCAGCGCGGCCCTCGTAAATATTGCCGAACCGGTCGACCACAAAGTTGTAGCCAAAATCATTCACGCCAACGCCCTGGGTGAACCAGGAGTAGACATTGCGCATCTGCTGTGCTGCTTGACCTTCGCTGTAATTATTGCTGGACACCACATGGTGCACGAAGGCAACCTTGACGGTGTCGGCATAGGTGGTGGTGCCCCGTCGCAGCGACTCATCAGCACCCCACTGGGCCCGGGTGATGATCGTGGGTTTCGCTGCCGCTGCATCGGCGGAATCAACGGGAACCGACCGGGTGCCCAACCGGCCGTCTTGTTCGGTGACCGGATTATCGATCATGGTGAGTTGGGTGTCTGTTGGTACGCGGCCATCAGGGGTGTCGATGCGGACCTGAACCCCGTCGGCGCCATTGGTGGCCAGCGGCTCAGTGGCGTATCTGGCCGATTCTGCCTCCGCCGTGCCCGGATCAGGCCGGTGCTCGCTCAGGGGTAGCTGGGCCCAATCGCTCCAGCCATCCTCCTCCTTGATTCGAATCACAATCCGGGTTTGTGGATCAAAGGCATCAGCGGCGGTGATCCCCACCAGTCCGAACGGCTCGGTCGACGTCTGCGCGGTGACCGCGGCAGGAATAAGGCCTTCCGAAGCCGGCCCGATCGCACTGTCAGTTTCGCCACTGTGATCGCCGGTGTGGTCATGAACCGTCCCGTCAGGGTCGCCAATAACGGGCACGACATCACCTGATGCGGGTGAATCGATGAGGCCATCGGGGTCCACCTCGGCCAAAGCGATGCTTGCCACGGTTGGCGTGACCGGGTCCTGGTTGCCCAGGGCGGCACTAAACCCGCTGAAATCCACGACCGGCAGGGCGAGGGTGGCAGGTACGACCAGAGCAGCGGTGGCCACCACCAACGAACGACGGCCAGCCCCAGACATGCGAATACCCACGTAGTGAGGATGCCTCCCCCCTCCCCTAGCGTGTCAAGCCGACTCACGCGTCACATCCGACACTCCCATCACATTCCCAGGAAGGGTGGCGGAAACTCCAAGCAAACCTCAGCAGAACTAGACCGGCCGAAGACACGCGGCTACGGGAACGCCACACGATCTCCTAACGTCCTACGATCGTCTCGCCGAAGTAGACCCTTCGGCCCTGCTTGGAGGATGTGACGTTGAGCACGAGCACCGAACCGTCCCAGCCAACGCGCTGGCCCAAACTCATCGCGGGCATTTCAGCGCTCGCGGTGGTATCGACGGCGTTGATCGGTGCGGGCATGGACTACGTCTATGGCAATCTGCAGGAAAATATTGACACCGTTGACGTGTCCGGAGTCATCGGTCGCGCTCCGAACACCTCCGTGGTGGACGAAACCGGCAATTACAAGCCTATGACGATCTTGCTGATGGGCTCGGACAGCCGGCAGGGCGATAACGATGGCGGCTACGGCGACCCTTCGGTCTACACGGGGGAACGATCTGACACCACGATCCTGCTCCACGTCGGTGCCGATCGCAGCTTCGCCACTGCTGTGAGCATTCCGCGCGACACCTGGGTCACCATTCCGCAATGCCCCCGCACGGGGTCCGGTGAAATGGCCGGAGGTTTCGAAGACAAATTCAACATCGCCTTCGAAATCGGCGGCCCCGGTTGCACCCAAAAACTTGTTGAGGAAATGACCGGACTCGAAATTGATCACTTCGCCGTCATTGACTTCGCTGGCTTTAAGCAGGTTGTTGATTCACTCGGTGGCGTTGAGGTTTGCCTGACCGAAGCTGTTAACGATCCGCAGAGCAAACTTGTGTTACCGGCCGGAACCAGCGTTGTCAACGGCGAGGAAGCATTGGCGTTTGTGCGTGCTCGCAAAACACTCAGCGATGGTTCCGATCTGTCCCGCATCAAACGGCAGCAGGCGTTCCTTTCTTCCATGATCCGCAAGGCCACCGACACTGACCTGCTGCTTAATCCGGTAAAACTGTATTCAGTTCTGGATTCTGCTACCTCGTCGCTGACCACTGATCCCGGATTGGCCCAGCGCGATGTCCTGCAAGACACCGTGTTAAGCACGCGCGGAGTTCGCCCTGAAGACATCACCTTCTTAACGATGCCCTGGGTTGAGCGGGGTGATGGTGCGAATGTGTTGATGGATGTTGAACGCTCTGCAGCACTCTGGGCGTCCATCGCCAACGATGAACCATGGATCAAGACCAAGAAATCTACCGATGCGCAAAATGACGGTGCCGCCAACGGGCTCATCAACCCAGCAGACATCAGCATTGCGGTTCTCAACGGCAGTGGCGTGGCCGGTCGAGCCGGTCAGTTGGGCGCGCTGCTGGCAGATCAAGGTTTCACAGTGGTCAATATTGCCGATGCCGATCGTTCCGATTACACCGTCACCGAGATCCGATACCCCAGCGGCCAACAGGCCGTCGGTGAAGCGATTGCATCGGCCCTGCCCGGTGCAATCGCGGTAGAAGATGTCAGCGGATCCGCGATCACCATCGTTATCGGTACTGACTTCTCCAGCCTCAACCCGTTCACGCCACCGACAGATTCTAATCCGTCGGCCACCACCGCATCGGAAACCCCAGAGACAGACCAGGCCGACCAAATCACCGATCCGACCACGGCGAATACCGTGCGCTGCAACTAACTCGCGCGGCCTGAATCTGCTCGGCGCAAGACCGCTGCTCCCTTCTCAAACTGCAGGTTCGTTACCTGCCACTGGGGAAAACGGGTGAGCCAATCGGCCACGATGACCTGTTCGTCATTGCGCACCATGTCGTCCATCACAACCACTCCATCGGTGGCCATCTGCGCCTGAAGCAGCGGGAAGGCTGGCCAACGCGCATTCTTGCCACCCTGACCAGGTGGACCATCGACGCTGAGCAGCCCGATGTTGGGTAGATCAGTCATGAGCGACCGGTCGTACCAGGTGTAGGTCTGGCCCTCAATCTGTGTCTCCTGCAACGGGGCTACTCGAACATCGAGCCAGCGACTAAGGCCGTGTGCTGCGGCGAGTTCGCGTGTTTGCTCCGCATATTTCACGTCATGATCAATGGCAACCACGCGCCCGTTCGAACCTGACTGACGCAGCGCAGCCGCCATCCACACACTGGATTGTCCGCTCCCAAGATCAACAATCAACGCTGGCTTTTCACGTAGGACGTGGCCGACCAAATACAACAGCAGGTCCTCCGACGCAGCCCAGGTGCCCGGGCGCGGCATCGCCTGGCTCATCGGCACCAGCCGCTGCAATTGTGAATGAGCCTGCAAGAGGGCCACCTGGTCATCCACGATTTGACGAGTCTGGCGCCCAATTTCGGCTGGCTGATGACTCACATGTTCGCTGAGGCGGGTGACCTGCTCGGTGACGGTGTCGAGTCTCTTTGTCAGGTCACGTTCGGTACGACCTAGCCGGTTGTGGACTTCGTCAAGTCGCCGCCGCTGCTGACCCTGGGTATCTGCTGCTCGCGCATGGGCGTATTCCAGGCGTCGCGTGCTTCCCGCTGCGGCGCGGACCCACTGGGCAATTTGGCCGAGGGCACCCAGCATCAGGGCACCGAGGAGCGTGGCAGCGATCACCATCGGTGGGCGTGATGTTTCAACGCTCACCCCGAGGCCGATAACTGCCCCGAGCACGCCACCGGCAACCAGGCCCGCGACGAGGCCTACACGTGATCTCACGCGTGGAGGCTACCCTGACTTGTCGTGACCCAGTTCAACAATGCCGATGACACCGGGCGAACCGACCTGCCCGAACCCGGTGATCCACCCGGGATTTCTGTGGTGATCCCGGTACTCAATGAGCAGCGCTACCTGCGCACCGTCGTAGACCGGGTGATCAGCAGCACCTACGGCGGCCCCCTCCAGGTGGTCCTCGCCCTGGGGCCCTCCACTGATGGCACCGATGCCCTAGCCGCTGAGATCGCCGCTGCCGATGCCCGAGTGACCCTCGTTGCCAACCCCACCGGGCGTACCGCAGCCGGACTCAATGCCGCCATCCGCAACGCCAAATTCTCCATCATCGCCCGCGTGGACGGCCACGCCCTCATCCCGCAGAACTACCTGGCCGTCGCCTGGCAGGCACTGTGTGAAACGAATGCAGCCAACGTGGGCGGAGTGATGGCCGCCGAGGGCGAAACCAACTTCGAACAGGCGGTAGCCGCCGCGATGCGCTCCTGGTTTGGCGTGGGCAGCGCAGCATTCCATATCGGTGGACAGGCTGGGCCAGCACTCACCGTGTACCTCGGCGTTTTTCAACGCTCAGCGATCGAGGCAGCTGGCGGATTCGACGAAACAATGGTCCGAGCTCAGGACTGGGAACTCAACCATCGCATTCGCGCCCAGGGTGGATTGATCTGGTTTACCCCCGATCTAGAGGTGACCTATCGGCCGCGAGGTTCCATCAACAGCCTGGCTCGCCAGTACTGGCAGTACGGTCGCTGGCGCCGTGAAGTAACTCGACGGCATCCAGAAACGGTGTCACCTCGCTATCTCGCACCACCGGCCACAGTGTTGGCTGTCACTGTCGCCACCGCGATCACTGTCGCCGCGGCCGCAAGCGGTCATCCGCGGATTGCTGGTGTGGCATCACTGGTTCCGCTGGGCTACGCCTCGGGCAATATTGCGGCCAGCCTCATCATCGGCCGACACCTTTCCCCTGCCGTCCGCCGCCGTTTACCGATCGTGCTCGCCACCATGCACGGCGCCTGGGGGGCAGGTTTTTTGCGCGGGGCCTAGCGCCCCGAACTCCCCTCAAGCCAACGGGCGGCCAAGCCCTCGATAACGAAACCCAGCTGCGCGCCAGCTATGCGGATCTAACGCATTGCGCGCGTCAATGACCTGCAATTTCCGCATCAAATCTCCCGCAACATGGGGATCGGCATCCTGGTACTCCGGCCATTCAGTCAGTAGTAACAACACATCAGCGCCCTGGACTGCCTCGATGGCCGAACTCGCATAAAACAGGTGCGGGAATGACTTCTTGGCATTGCCCATCGCTTGCGGATCGTGAACCGTTACCTCAGCACCCTCGGTATAGATCGCTGCGGCAACATCAAGGGCGGGAGAGTCGCGCACGTCATCACTGTTCGGTTTAAACGCCGCACCCCACACAGCAACCTGTTGATCCACGAAACTGCCACCCACCGCCTCGCGGGCTAGATCGACCGCTCGCGAGCGTCGGCGCAGGTTAATCTCATCGACCTCGCGCAAAAAAGTAAGCGCTTGATCAACTCCGAGTTCACCAGCTCGTGCCATGAACGCGCGAATGTCCTTGGGTAAACATCCACCGCCGAAACCGAGCCCTGCCTTGAGAAACTGGTTGCCAATACGCGGATCCATGCCCAGTGCGGTGGACAGCGTCACGACATCGGCTCCGGTCGCTTCACATACCTCGGCCATCGCGTTGATAAACGAAATCTTGGTGGCCAAGAATGCATTTGCCGACACCTTGACCAACTCTGCTGTTGCCAAGTCCGTGGTCAGCCATGGCACATCTCGGTCGAGGAGGTCGGCGTACACCCGACGCAGTGTCGCCTCATCTTCGGGGCGAGTCAGGCCCACCACCAACCGATCGGGTGCGAGGGTGTCTTGCACAGCATGACCCTCGCGTAAAAATTCTGGATTCCACGCCAGGTCAATTCCGGCACCGGCTGGCGCATGTTGGCGTAGCCGTTGCCGCATCGCATCGGCAGTGCCGACCGGAACCGTTGACTTTCCGACCACGAGAGCTGGCTGGGACAACTGCGCGGCGAGAGCATCGGTGGCGGCCCACACCTGGGTGAGATCGGCCCCGTACGCACTGGGCTTTTGCGGGGTACCCACGCAAATGAAGTGCACATCAGCATCGGCAACCGCAGCAAAATCGGTGTCGAAACGCAGCCGCCCGGATGCGAGTTGTTCCTGCAGCAGCTCTGGCAGACCGGGTTCAAAAAAGGGAACGACCCCGGAGTTCAGCATCGCTACCTTCTGCGCATCGGTATCCACGCCGATCACTTCGTGACCCAGACTTGCCATGCAGGCGGCGTGGGTTGTGCCTAGGTAGCCGGTGCCAATCACACTCAATCGCATGTGTGCAGGCTAGTACCGATGCTGATCAGTAGGCTCAACGCTATGACTTCCCCCAACCTCAACGACGCCCGCAACGTTGCCGACTCCCGGGTGACCCTCGCAAGAGTCATGGAGGTGATGGACGCTAACAATCTGGGAAACGTCCACGGTGGAGTTATCTTGCGCGCCGTTGACACCACCGGCGGCACCTGTGCCGCCCGGCACTGCGGTGGCCCTGCGGTTACCGCCTTCATGGACGAGATGGCTTTCCTCGAGCCGGTGCGCCTCAGCGATATCCTGATTACGAAGGCTTCGGTTAATTGGACGGGCAACACCTCACTGGAGGTCGGTGTTCGCGTGGAGGCGCAGCGAAGTGGCAGCGTCGATCACATACACGTCGGCAGCGCCTACCTTGTTTTTGTTGCCATTGATGTCGATGGTCGGCCGATGAAGGTAGATCCGGTGCTAGCACAGACCCCCGACGAGCAGCGCCGGTTTAAAGAGGCGCAGTTGCGGCGAGAGAGTCGCCTATCACTTCGCCGCCGGATCGAGGAACTACGCAACGAAGCGTGATACCAAAGACCAACATGACACAGACTCACGCACGCGAACGGACGCGTTCTCCTTTGGCTTGAGCAGCCCGATTCATCTCCTGACGCAGTTTTTCCAGCCGCTTGGCTACGTCTTGGTCTGCGATACCGAGAATTCGCCCTGCCAACAGACCAGCATTGCGGGCATTCCCGATAGCCACCGTTGCCACCGGAACACCGGTGGGCATTTGCACAATGGACAGCAATGAATCCATTCCATCAAGGGGTGGCAGCGGCACTGGAACACCAATCACCGGAAGGGTCGTCATCGCAGCCACCATGCCCGGCAGATGAGCCGCACCGCCTGCTCCGGCAATAATGACCTCGAGGCCACGGGCGCGCGCTGTTTGGGCGTACTCCATCATCTCTTCGGGCATCCGATGTGCCGATACAACATCGGTTGACACACCGATGCCAAGTTCATCGCATGCTGCCGCAGCCTCGACCATCACCGGCCAATCAGAGTCGCTGCCCATAATGATTCCCACGCGAGGGGACACATCACCGGTAGGTGCCGGCACCGAAGTGTTACTCATCGACAATTCCCATCATGTAGTCCGCGGCGTGGTGTGCCCGCTGGAGCAACTCTGGCAGATCATCGCCAACCACCGTGACATGACCGAGTTTGCGGGCTGGTCGAATGTCTTTGCCATAGAGATGAACACGCAACCCGGGGTCGCGTGCCAGGACATGACGAAAAGCATCCTGGAGGGGTGGCACCGGCTGCGGCGGTCCGATCACGTTCACCATGACCGCGTGCGGCGCGGTCATGCGCGGATCACCCAGCGGCAGGTCCAACACGGCACGCAGGTGATTTTCAAACTGGCTGGTGCGTGCACCGTCAATGCTCCAGTGCCCGGAATTATGCGGCCGCATGGCTAGTTCATTAATGAACAGGGCACCGTCAACTACGAACATCTCCACGGCCAACATACCGATCACATTGAGTTCTCGGGCAATGACCAGCGCCATCTCAACGGCGGCAATAGCTTGATCATCGCTGAGATTTGGCGCGGGAGCGATCACCTCTGCGCACATCCCGGCAACCTGTCTCGTCTGTACCACGGGGTAGGCCACGGCCTGGCCCTGCGGGGACCTGGCCACCTGCGCAGCAATTTCATAATCGAAGCGCAAGAACTCCTCAACCAACCACACCGCACCCGGAATCGGTGACACATCAGCCATCACCGATTCGGCCTCAGCGAGAGATTCCACCACCCACACACCGCGCCCGTCATAACCGCCCCGGGACACCTTCAGCACAACCGGCCAACCATGCTCGTCACCGAACGCGGCAACCTCATGCGACTTACCTACCACCGCCCAGGCTGGCGATGGGAGCCCAAGATCGGTGATCGCCCGCCGCATCAAGGCCTTGTCCTGAGCATGAACGAGTGCGTCCGGACCCGGGCGAACCAGCACGCCTGCCTGCTGTAACTCGTGGAGATAGCCCGTGGGCACATGTTCGTGGTCGAAGGTCACTACCCGGCCACCCTCTGCCAGGGCAGCCAAAGCTCGCGGGTCATCGTGGGCGCCGATCAACGTGCTGCGAACCACCGTAGCGGCGCAATCTTGCGCACTCGCAGCCAAGACCGCGAAGTCGATACCCAGTGCTGCTGCCGGTCCGGCGCTCATGCGCGCCAACTGGCCGCCACCAACCATGCCCACGGCTAATCCTGGAATGCGGGTCGTCACCGGTCAATCTTAGGGTTGACCCCCACTTTGATGGTTCAACCACACGGACGAACAGGTACTATTTCTCTGTGTCTGCTCCCGCGCCTGCGTCTGCCTTCCGACGCCTTAACGTGTTGGTCACGGGCACAGTGAGTTCGCTCTGCCGCGAAATCGCGAAATTCGGGATGGTGGGCCTTGTCGCGTTCATGGTCGACATTGGTCTGTTCAACCTGCTGCGCTTCGGGGGTGGGCCAGACGCTTGGTTGTATGACCGTCCACTCACCGCAAAAGTCATTAGCGTTATTGCCGCTACGACAGTGGCCTACTTCGGCAACCGTTACTGGACTTTTCGGCATCGCGGCCGCACCAACATGGGGCGCGAATACCTGATGTTCTTCCTGCTCAACGGCGTTGCCCTAATGATCGCGCTGAGTTGCTTGTGGTTCTCCCACTATGCACTCGGGCTCACCAGCGCCCTGGCTGACAACATCAGCGCCAATGTGGTGGGGCTTGGGCTTGGCACGTTGTTTCGGTTCTGGTCATATCGACGCTGGGTCTTTCCGGCGATCCCCGAAGGTGACTCGGCCGAACACGAGCTGGCCGAACGCGACGCAAGCGCTCCCATTTAACTGATCAGCGCAGCAGGAGCGGTCACTCCGATGCGGGGAAGTGGGGCGGGCGGCGGCGGTCCTCATCGGCCTCTTGCAGCCGAGAAAGTCGCTGCTGAACGACCTCGACGTCGGGCACATCGCGAATGATCAGGTTGTCATCGCTCGCCGATTCCACATCGAGGCGACCATAATTGAGTAGTCGCCCCAAAATGGAAACGTTGAAGGAAACCTTGTTGATCTTTCCTAGCGGCATCACGCGTCCAGACTTGGCCAGCATGCCACTGCGCACGATGATGCGGCGATCAGTAATGACGTACTGCGAGGAAACCCAGTGCAAAAACGGGCGCAGAACCATCACGATGAAGATGAGGATGCCAACGCCAAGGATGACCCAGCGGCCAACCGAGCCCAGCGGACCGGAGAACCAAGCCCCCCAACTGACAAATGCCCACGTGCCAGCGAATGCAAGAACAAGGAGCAGCAAGACCGGCACGATGAGGCCGCGCCAGTGCGGTCGAGATTCCCAGTCAATGGACTCATCGTCGGAGAGCAGTCGGGTCGGATAGTTCACCCGCTTATGGTGACACGACACCTGATCGAAAACGGGACAACACGGGTGACGATCACGACCGATCTCATCCGATTACCCCGAGGGCGCGGCCAGCGTCACGTCGCCGGCTGACACCGTGTGCTCGGCTCCGCCGACGTCTCGGACGATTAACTGCCCCGCTTCGTTTACCGCGACCGCGGTTAGCCCCTGCTCACCGCTGAGGCTCCGCCCGGACGGATCGGTGAGGTGCTGCACGTGGACCTGCCGCCCGATCGTGATGCAGTTGTCTCGGTAACGCGAAAGGTTCCAGTCGCCGGTGCACCATTTCCGATACGACGCAGCAATATCCGCCAGAACTCCGGCCGCTACCAGGATCCGAGCGTGCTCATCATGTTCGGGCAGCGTTGCTGCCGCATCGAGCAAAGAAGCTCGCAATGAGGCTGCCGTGCTCGGCAGGGTGTGTGCGTCTCCGATATTGACACCCACACCAACCACCACCGCGCCACCGGGTAGCACCTCCGCCAAAATTCCAGCGACCTTCAGCCAGGATTCATCCCCGGCATGAACACTGCTCACGAGTACGTCGTTGGGCCATTTGACCACGACGTCGACTCCATAGCGTTGGGCCAGACTGTCGCGAACAGCTAGGCCGACCACGAGTGGCAGGAGTCCGACCTGCTCAATCCTTGCTGCAGGGCAGCTGGTGGTGGGGCGCAGCAATACCGACAGCCACACTCCCCGATCTGCCGCAGACTCCCATCGTCGACCGTGCCGCCCCCGCCCAGCACGCTGCTCACGCGCCAGCACCACGGTGCCTTCCGGGCTGCCTTCCTCGGCTAGCGTGCGTACTTCATCCATCGTGGACGCCACCGTGTCGCGCATGATGACCGGTGGCCACCCCGACCAGGCCGGCTCTGCCGCGAGTAACTCCAGAAGGTCAGATTGAACGGCCACGCGACCTGCTCGCATCACGATGGGGAGGCATCCCACTACAGTACGGTGCGTGACTTCGGCTTCTGGGGTTCCCGATCATCCGCGCACCACGGCTGAGAAAGCCGTCGACCTACAGCAGCGCCGTTCCCAGGCGCTCGATCGGCGTTCCAGCGCTGTTGAAAAACAACACGCGAAGGGCAAACTCACCGCGATGGAGCGGATCGAAGCCCTCCTCGACCCGGACTCCTTCACTCAGATTGACGGCTTGGCCCGGCACCGGGCGACCAACTTTGGCATGTCAGCCCAGCGTCCCTACGGTGATGGAGTCGTCACCGGCTACGGCACAATTGATGGACGTCCCGTGTGTGTGTTCGCACAGGACTTCACCGTCTTCGGTGGGTCCCTCGGCGAAGTCTTCGGCGAGAAAGTCGTCAAGATCATGGATCTTGCGCTGAAGACCGGATGTCCTGTCATTGGCATCAATGACTCCGGGGGTGCCCGAATCCAAGAAGGAGTGGCCTCGCTGGCCATGTACGGGGAAATTTTCTATCGAAACGTACAAGCCTCCGGAGTGATCCCGCAGCTCTCCCTGATCATGGGCCCGTGCGCGGGCGGCGCCGTGTACTCCCCGGCCATCACCGATTTCACTATCATGGTCGATAAGACATCGCACATGTTCATTACCGGCCCCGATGTCATCAAGACAGTGACCGGTGAGGACGTTGCCTTCGAGGATCTCGGCGGTGCGCGCTCCCACAACACAAAATCCGGTGTCGCCCACTACATGGCTGACGACGAAAACGACGCATTCGATTACGCGCGCGCACTGCTGTCCTATCTACCCAGCAATAACTTAGATCCCGCTCCTATCTACGGAGGTGAGTTAGATCTCGACCTCACCGAAACCGATCTAGAACTCGACGCGATCGTTCCTGACTCGCCCAATCAGCCCTACGACATGCACGTCGTGATTGAACATGTGCTCGATGAAGGCGAATTCTGCGAAACGCAACCGTTGTTCGCACCCAACATCATTTGTGGTTTCGGTCGCGTTGAAGGCCACTCTGTCGGAGTGGTTGCCAACCAGCCGATGCAGTTTGCCGGAACCCTCAATATTGATGCCTCCGAAAAGGCGGCCAGGTTTGTACGCACCTGTGACGCGTTCAATATTCCAGTGCTCACCTTCGTTGACGTCCCCGGATTTTTGCCCGGAACCGATCAGGAGTGGGACGGCATCATTCGCCGCGGCGCGAAGCTCATCTACGCCTACGCCGAAGCCACGGTGCCGTTGGTGACCGTCATCACGCGGAAGGCTTATGGCGGTGCCTACGACGTGATGGGCTCAAAGCATCTTGGTGCCGATGTCAACCTTGCCTGGCCCACCGCCCAGATCGCCGTGATGGGTGCTCAGGGTGCGGTGAATATTTTGTACCGCAACGACATCGCCAATGCTGATGACGCTGAAGCTATTCGGGCGCAACGCATCGGCGAATACGAAACAACCCTGGCCAATCCGTACACCGCCGCTGAGCGCGGCTATGTCGATCGCGTCATCCTGCCCAGCGAAACCCGCAGCCAAGTAACCAGAGCCCTGCGGGCCCTGCGCGGCAAGCGAAGCAACCGGCCACCCAAGAAACACGGAAACATCCCGCTGTGAGCACGCCCCAGGCTGAACCTGCGCCCTCGATCATCGTGCGGGGTGGTGCAACCGACGAAGAAATTGCCGCGGTCACGGCCGCAATCAGCGTGATCTCGTCCCAGCAGCAATCTGGCGACGCGAATCCCCAACCCCGACCACTGTGGAACTCCCCTGGTCGTCAGATCCGGTCGCGAACCTTCGCCGGGCCGAGCGCCTGGCAAGCCTCCTCGCTGCCCCGCTAGCCGCTCTGAGCCGACGCGCACTCGACGAACTGCGGCCACGTGATGCCCAGGTCCGCCGCTAACCGGCGGACCGCCGGTAACGAAACACCGATCACGTTCCCCGGATCGCCAGATACTCCCGCAACAAACGGTGCACCAAGACCATCGAGTGTGAACCCGCCTGCCACCGCGTACGGTTCGGCCGAGTCGAGGTAGTAATCAATATCGGCAGTAGTCGCAGTCCCCATCAAGACTTCGGTGCTGACCAATTGGCTAACAACGCTGGCGGGATCACCGACTCGAATAAGGCAGTGCCCGGTGTGTAGTTGACCACTACGCCCCTGCATCCGTTGCCAGCGCTCGTGGGCAATCTCGCGAGTTGCCGGTTTCCCGAGCGCGGCACCTTCGAACTCAAATACCGAGTCACAACCCAGCACGAGGGCGCCGACGTGATCTACCACCTCTGCCACCCGGGTGGCCTTCCCTACAGCGAGTCCGAGTGCGACCTGTGCCGGGCTGGGATAAGGCATCGCGGCTACAGCGGCATCCTCGTCCAGACCACTGACCATCACCTGTGGGTCGAGCCCGGCTTG
>Ga0075118_10001359_pt1 | contig 17646 bp, 16 predicted proteins | sample AntAceMetag02UKE_FD_69794 | JGI IMG/M metagenome (GOLD analysis project Ga0075118, IMG submission 69794) | Saline lake microbial communities from Ace Lake, Antarctica - Antarctic Ace Lake Metagenome 02UKE | ecosystem: Environmental > Aquatic > Non-marine Saline and Alkaline > Saline | place...
TGGGCCCCCGTGATGATTTGAACTACATGCGCAATTCCGTGAAGGCCACCATTGATGCGTACGAGGGCACCGTGACGCTGTACGCCTGGGACGACCAAGACCCCATCTTGCAAACCTGGCGCAAAGCTTTCCCCGGCGTGGTGAAGGACCTATCGGAAATGCCCGAAGAGGTGCAACAGCATGTGCGTTACCCGCAGGATCTGTTCAAGGTGCAGCGCACGATCATGACGCGATACCACGTGACGGATCCGGCCACGTTCTACAACGGAACAGATTTTTGGATCGTTCCCTTCGATCCCACCCAGGCGATTCAGCAGTTTCAGCCGCCCTACTACCTGACCCTGCAGATGCCGGGTACGCAAGCTCCTGCGTTCTCGCTGACGACCACCTTCGCACCGCAGCGGCGCCCCACTTTAGCTGCTTTTATGTCGGCTGATTCGGCGCCTGGACCTGACTACGGCAAGATACGTGTGCTCCAATTACCCTCCAATACAACAATTCCTGGGCCTACCCAGGTGCAAAACATCTTTGAATCTGATCCGGCGATCGCATCCCAGCTTTCGCTCCTGCGTCGCGGCGGGTCTGAGGTTGACCTAGGAAATCTGTTGTCGCTGCCGTTCAATGATGGCCTTCTGTACGTCGAGCCGGTCTTCTTGCGGGCCGCCCAAGACGGTTTCCCGCTGCTGCGCAAGGTGTTGGTGGGTTACGGATCCAATGTGGCCCTCGCCGACACCCTGGCTGCTGGCTTGGCCGAGGTCTTCTCCACGAACCCCAACCCCACGCCAGATCCCATCCCAGATCCAGACCCCAACCCTGATCCTGACCCAACTCCTGATCCCACGCCCCAGCCAAATCCCGATGATGACCCCTTCGTTGAGTTGTCGCAGGCACTAACCGATGCGCAGGCAGCGATTATTCGCGGGGACGCGGCTTTGGCTCGTGGGGACTTCGCTGGCTTCGGGGAAGCTCAGGCCGACCTGGAGGCGGCATTGCGTAGGGCAGCCGCAGCAGAAGCACGCATTAATGGGACATCGGGTGAACCTGCCTGATTTGGGCGGTACCGCACTGTAGTTAGCAGGCGCTCCACAGGCCGAGGCCGCCACGTGCGGCTTCGGTTTGGGCCTGGCGGAACTCTTGCTGCCAGGTGTAGTCATCGTCGTAGGTGTACTCGATGGCAAATCCTCCGGCTACGGCGTCGAGGTTGAACAGGCGCAGTGCACCGTCTTGTTCAGTCCACACATAGCCCAGTGTGCGACCAAAGCGATCGGTCTCACCCTGGGATGCGTCAAGTTCAATAAGGACGCGCTGACCGCTGAGTTGTTGCTCGGCGTAAGCGGTGGCTTCGGGGCCGAAACATTCCACCGGTTTGCCCGGGGCCACAGTTTCGGGGGTGTCAATGCCGATCAGTCGCACGCTGATGTCCTCGGTGGCGCCATCAACAAGAACGCGCACCGTGTCGCCGTCAACAACGCGGACAACCTGGCCGGTGAGCACCGCTCCCTGGGGTGTGCGGCCGGAATCGAATTCGTTGGTCGCGGTGCTGGCTGTCGTGAGCAGTGCGTCGTTGTTGGGTGTGACCCCGGTGGTACCTCCGCAGGCGCTGAGGCTGAACGCAACGAAGCCGATCAGCCACCAGCGTCGGATGGTTCCTTGGTTTTCTGCCCCCGTGATCATGTCCACACGGTAACCCGAGGATGTGACGCACCGGTACTGCAGTCTTCCGTCGGGTCGGGCGGGTGGATAGCGTCGGGTCGGTGACCCGTAGTGAACTAGATCGTCATCGGCGTGATTTCGCGGCCACCGGAATCGTTCTGGTTATGTTGTTGGCCACAGCCAGTGGCGCAATCGATGTGGTGGCGTTCCTGCGGTACAAGGTTTTTGTGGCCAACCAGACGGGTAATCTCGTGGTGATCGCTGTCGGGGCCAGCGACGGCAACAGTTCATCAACGGTCCTGCCGAGTGCGGTGAGCCTGGTGAGCTTTACCGCGGCTTTGGTGGCGGTGGCCTGGATCAGTCGGGTGCAGATCAACCGCGGCCGAGGGTCAACTCGGGTACGCCGAGACGCCTTAATCGTGGAAGCCATTTTGCTGACCGTCGCCGCGACCCTCATTTTGTTCAACGTCGATTTTGAGGTCCGCTACGGCGTCATCTCGGTGCTGGCCATCAGCCAAGGGATTCAAGCCGTTGTTCTCACCAGAGTACTTGGTGTTGCGGTGCAGACCGTGGCGATCAATGGAGCTCTGTTCAATACCGTTCAGATGGCTGTGGAACACAAGCGGAGGGCTGCTGCGGTGGCGGTGTCGACGCCCATTGGCTACGCCATCGGGGCTGGGATTGGCGCATTCGTGCAAGTTTTCGCCTCGGCCTATGCCCTATTTTTCGCTGCTGCGCTCGGCGTGATCGCTCTATTCGTGGCGGCCAAGCATCGCAAACTGGCTGCGCTGGTCGGCGCTGATGAAGGCGGGCCAGCCCCCGACGGATAGGCTCGCGCCATGTCTAAGGTGCTGTCGTCGTTGCCGGTCGGGGAACGAGTAGGACTGGCGTTTTCCGGTGGGTTGGATACCTCCGTTGCCGTGGCCTGGATGCGCAGCAAAGGTGCGATTCCCTACACCTACACCGCTGACATCGGCCAGTACGACGAGCCAGACATCGCTTCTGTACCCGGCCGGGCGATGCAGTACGGGGCTGAGGAGTCCAGGCTCGTTGACTGCCGAGCCGCTCTCGTCGATGAGGGCCTAGCCGCTCTCGCCTGTGGCGCTTTTCATATTCGTAGCGGAGGCAGGCAGTACTTCAACACCACCCCCCTTGGTCGGGCCGTCACCGGCACCCTGCTCGTGCGAGCGATGCTCGAAGACGGCGTCAGCATCTGGGGCGACGGTTCAACATATAAGGGCAACGACATTGAACGGTTCTATCGCTACGGGCTCCTGGCCAATCCGCAACTGCGCATTTACAAACCCTGGCTCGATGCTGACTTCGTTGAGGAACTTGGTGGCAGAAAAGAGATGTCAGAGTGGATGACCGCTCAGGGTCTGCCCTACCGCGACAGTGTCGAGAAGGCCTATTCCACCGATGCCAATATTTGGGGCGCCACCCATGAGGCCAAGACGCTGGAGCATTTGAATGTCTCCATCGAAATTGTGCAGCCCATCATGGGTGTGCGGTTTTGGGATCCGGAAGTGTCCATTGCTACCGAAGATGTGACCATCCGGTTCGAGCAGGGCCTGCCGGTGGCCATCAACGACGAAGTGTTCACCGACTCTGTCGCGTTGGTCGACATGGCCAACACCATTGGTGGTCGCCACGGGCTGGGGATGGCCGATCAAATCGAGAATCGCATTATTGAGGCCAAGAGCCGCGGCATCTACGAAGCCCCCGGCATGGCCCTGCTGTTTATCGCCTATGAACGACTCTTAAGCGCCATCCATAATGAAGATACGGTGGCGAACTATCACGCTGAAGGACGCCGGCTCGGCCGCCTGCTCTACGAAGGTCGTTGGCTTGACCCGCAAGCACTCATGCTGCGTGAGTCGCTGCAGCGCTGGGTGGCATCGGCGGTATCTGGACAGGTCACCGTGCGGCTGCGTAGGGGCGATGACTATTCGCTGATGGATACCCGAGGCCCATCGTTGAGCTACCACCCGGACAAGTTGTCGATGGAACGCACCGAGGACGCCGCGTTCGGCCCTACCGATCGCATCGGGCAATTGACCATGCGCAACCTCGACATCGCCGACACCCGCACGCGACTAGAAATGTACGCCGCCCAGGGCGTGTTGCTCAGTGGCCAGATCGAATTGGTGGGCCAGCTTGAACCCGGCGGCGCAGCCGCCATTGCCAGCGCTCCTCTCGAGGTGAACGCAGATCTGATCGAGGGTGAAGGAATGCTGGATCGCGCCGCATTCGAATACGGCTCCGACTAACGCATGTCCGAGGTGTTCCGGGGCGCTGTGCGCCCTGTTTACGTGCGGGCGTATAGTTGCAACGCACCACAGCGACGCGGGGTGGAGCAGCTCGGTAGCTCGCTGGGCTCATAACCCAGAGGTCGCAGGTTCAAATCCTGCCCCCGCTACCACGAAGAGGACCCAGGGAGAAATCCCTGGGTCCTCTTGCTTTTGTGTGTGGCGATCACGAGGTATCCATCGCGTTCGTTGTGCGGGTGGAGGGACTTGAACCCTCACGTCCATAGGACACAGGATCCTAAATCCTGCGCGTCTGCCAATTCCGCCACACCCGCGTGCGCGTTTACCTTAGTGGGTGCTCACCCAGGCCCAACTCGCGACTCAGGCGGGCGACATGACCGGTGGCAGCGTACAGGTGAGGTTGTCGCGAACCTTAAATTCCGCCAGCACCAACGGTGAGTCGGGTATTTACCGAACGACCTGTCGAGCAGGGGTCTCGGTGTGTGAATCAAGACCGGCCGAGCGGCGAAGCCCGCGTGCCCCGGTGGCAGCCAGCACGATGACGAAGATGATCGCGCCCACCAGCACAATCATGGCCCCGGAAGGCACCTCGGCGAAGTAACTGGCATACATGCCCACGAGTCCGGCGAAACTACCCACCACCGTGGACAGCACGAGCATTTTGGCGAAGGAATCGGTAAGCATTCGGGCGATGACAGCCGGAATCACCAGCATCGCCGCAACCAAAGTGACACCGATCACGGTGAGGGTCACCAAAATAGCCAGCGACAGCATGACCATGAGCAAAGCTTCAGTCCGGCCTGTGCGCACGCCGGAGACGTCGGCCACTTCTGGATCGAAGGTGGTAAACATCAGCGCTCGGTAGCGGGTGAACACCACGATTCCGGTGAAGGCCGTGACCACGAGTAGCCAGAAAATCTGGGCATTGGTAATGCCCAGGATGCTGCCAAAGAGGGCATTGTCAAAGGCTGGGCCGCTGGAACCAAAGCGTGCGAAAAGTGCGACACCGAGGGCGAATGAAGCGGTGGTGACCACGCCGATGGCCGCATCGGCACCCAGGCGAGACCGCCGTGCCACGTTGGTGATGGCCAAGGCCGAAGCCACCCCCCAAAGGCCCGCACCGAGTACATAAAGTTGCGCGGCGAAAAGTTGCATCGCGGCATACCCGCCAAAGATCGCATGCGAAAGACCATGGCCGATATAGCTCATGCCGCGGAGCACGATGTACACGCCGATGAAGCCGAGGAGGGCGCCGGAGATCGTGGCGACTATCAGTCCCTTTTGAAAGAAGGCGTAGGAGAGTGGGTCCAGCAAAGTGTCCATGTCAGCTCACCATTCGGCGCGGGCCGCCAGGATCAACCACGACGAGCATGCCGAGGTGTTGCAGGACTTCCATCTGTGCGCCGAAAGTTTCCTCGAGCACATCGGGAGTGATGACCTCTTCTGGTGTCCCTTCCGCCACGATGTGCTTGTTCACGCACACCAGGTGGGGGAGATGAGCCGCAATTCCATTGAGGTCGTGGGTGGTGAGCACGATACCCATGCCATCGGCGTGCAAGTCGGCAAGCAAATGCAGCACGGCATGCCGGGTAGAAATATCGACTCCGCTGGTGGGTTCATCGAGCAGCAGTAACTGTGGTTTGCGAATGAGAGCCCGGGCTAAGAACATGCGTTGCTGTTGCCCACCGGAAAGTTCACGGATGTGCCTTTCGCCCAGATCGCCGATGCCTAAGCGGTCAAGGACAGCGGCAACCTCGCCACGTTCAGCGCGGCTGGCCCATGGCACACGGCGAGCAGCACGAGACATCAGGACACATTCAGACACGGTTGCAGGAAAATTCCAATCAACGGTTTCCAGCTGGGGCACATAGGACACCGGCAGGCGAGCGGCACGATCAATAACGCCCCGCTGGGGTTTCATGCTGCCCAGCAGCAGGCGTAAAAGGGTTGTCTTGCCCGCTCCAGATGGCCCCACGATGCCGGTGAAGGAATCGCGGGACACCGACAGGGTGACGTCGTGCAGCACAGTGGAGTTGCGGTAGCCCGCATCCACTGAACGCAGCGAGATTAGCGGCGCACTCACACGCGCCACCCTATCGGTTGGGTCACTGAGGGTAGATGGCGTTATCGGCCGGAACCTCAAAGACGATCGCATCCAGTGCCGTTGCGTTGCCACCAAGCCCGGTGATCATGGTGGAGTAGTTGTAGCGCAGCAGTTCGAGCAGTGAATGCTGTGCTTCTCCAGGAACCCCGGGTAGGTCGTCGTCGCGCAGTGAATCTTCGTAGCGAACCCCGGCTTCATTGCCGATGGCCTCAAGGACGGCAGAGGGGAATACCTCGGAACCAAAAATCACCGGCACACCCTCGGCCTTGATCTGCTCCACGAGACGGGCCACCTCAGCGGGGCTGGGGTCATCAAAACTGTCGGGCTGAATCGCACCGACCACGGTCCAGCCGTAGTTCTGGGCGAAGTAGGCATAGGCATCGTGGTACGTGACCAGTTTCAAGTTGCCCTCGGGCACGCTTGACTGATCGGCTCGCACCGCCTCGTCAAGCTTGGCAACCTCGGCGGCGAAGGCGTCGAAGTTGGCCTGAAATGCAGGGGCATCCTCGGGCAGTCGCTCGCTGAGGACCTCGCGGATGACGTCGGCGTACTCGATCGCATAGCTGGGGTCGGTCCACAGGTGCGGGTTGGGCTTGCCCTCTTCTTCGGGGAAGGAGAAGTCATAGAGGTAGTCCGACTCCGGCAGCACCAGGGTGCCAATTTCCACGATCTCGGCGCCAGGCTTCAAATTCGCTTCGGCGAGGTCGATGGTGGGGTCTTCCAACTTCAATCCGTTAACGAAGATGACGTCGGCGGTACTGAGCAGTTCGGCCACCTGCGGGGCAGGTTCGAAGGTGTGCGAGTTGGTGCCCTCGGGCACGATGCCCTCGATCGTGACGAGGTCTCCGGCTACGGCAGAGGTGATGGAGGTGAGGGGCGACACGGTGGTCGCCACGATGAGTTTGGTGGAGCCGTCGGTGCCCTCGGCGCTGTCGGCACTGTCTGCGGATGAACCGCAAGCAGCCAGGGTGAGTGCACCGGCCATGGTGAGCGCGGCTAGGGATGAGGTTTTGAAAAGCTTCACCCCGTAATCTTAGGACCGTATTCTTGTTAATGCAAAATCTTCGCAATAGAGCCACACGCTGATTAGCCGGGGATCCGCAGTCACCGCGCTGGGGCCGGTAGGGTGACGCTCGTGACGAAGCAGGGTAAAAAACAATCCCCAGAGCAACTCCAGGCAGAGGTAGAAGTCGCTCGAGCGGATCTCGTGGCGTCCCTCGGGCAGTTGCGCGAGCAGACGACCCCGACGGCCTTGGTTGATCGAGCGAAGTCAAAGGCCTCGGCTTTCTTCCTCGACGAATACGGCGGCGTCCGCCCAGAGCGCGTGGCCATCGCAGCCGGCGCGGTCGTTGCCGTCGTGGTGCTTCGCCGCTGGCGCCGTCGACGTCGTTCACGCTAAAGCTATCCGGCACCACTTCACCGGCAAAGGGATTTCACATGACAGATGCGATTCATTCTGACTGCCTGGTTATCTTCGGTATCACCGGCGACCTCGCGCACAAAATGACCCTGCCCTCGCTCTACCAGCTGCAGCGCCGTGGATTGCTGCAGGTGCCCGTGGTCGGCGTCGCCGCACCTGACCTGACCGATGACGAACTCTGGCAACTCACTCGCGATTCGGTACATGAGGCCGAATCTGCGCGTGGGCACGAGGTTGATGAACAGGCGCTAACGCATCTTGTAGAACGCATGACCTATGTGGGTGGAAATTTCACCGACGCGGGCCTGTACGAGCGACTCGCCGCCCACCTGTCTACTTCGTCCCATCCGCTGTTCTATTTAGAAATTCCGCCGGCCTTATTTGGCCCTGTTGTGGAGCAGCTTGGTGCGGCGAAACTGGCAGAGGGTTCTCGGGTGGCTATCGAAAAACCGTTCGGTACCAGCCTAGATTCGGCACGCGAACTCAATGAACGCCTGCATCAGGTGCTTGACGAAGATCAAATTTTGCGCATAGATCACTACCTAGGCAAAGAACCGGTTCAAGATATTGCGTTCGTGCGGTTCGCAAATTCGTGGCTGGAGCCCCTATGGCGACGCCAGTACGTTGAGATGATTCAGATCACGATGGCGGAGCCGTTCGGGGTCGAGGATCGTGGCAGTTTTTACGACCGTGTGGGGACCCTGCGCGACGTCGTGCAAAATCACCTACTGCAGGTGCTGGCACTGGTGCTTATGGAACCTCCTGGTGCGGGAGCCGACCCGGTGGGTAGCCGGCGCCTCGATGTGTTCCAGTCCATTCGTCCGCTCACGGCTGATGACGTCGTACGAGGACAGTACGAGGGCTATCGCGATATCGATGGGGTGGCGCCGGATTCAGAAACAGAAACCTTCGTTGCGGCGCGTTTCCATTGCGACACCTGGCGCTGGGCCGGTGTTCCCATCATGATTCGAGCCGGAAAGAAACTTCCGGTCAAGGCCACCGAGGTGGTTGTGCGTTTTCGTAAGGCGCCGCAGTTCAACTGGGGCGACAACTTGCAGCGTGTGTCGGGTCACGATGATTTCCTCATTCGCATCGGCGATCCCTCCGGTATCGCTTTTGGCCTTCGTGTGAAGAAGCCCGGGGTGGATGAGGTTGAGCCACAGATGCTGTCGCTGGACTTTCCGTCGACCCTTGGTGATCTACCTTCGCCATATGAGCGGCTGCTTCACGACGCGATGACCGGCGATCACACGCTGTTTCCACGCTGGCCCGCTGTGGAAGCCACCTGGAATATCGTGCAGCCGGTATTGGATGCAATGCCACCGGTGCTGCCCTACGCGGCTGACACGTGGGGTCCACTTGAGGCCCAACGCATGGCTAAGCACTGGGGCGGTTGGCGTGATCCGATCGAGCTGGCTCACGGCACCAGCAGCTAGTCGCGCTATTCCGGTTTTCCCACGAGTGAAAGAGAATGCATGACGATCATTACTGATGCGCAGGCACGAGAATGGGCCGATGCCCTCTACCAGGCGCGCATTAACCGTGTCCCGATCCCTCCCCTCACCGAATCCAATGCGGCGCTGGATGTCAGTGACGGTTACGCCATCCAGCAGCACCTGGTTCAGCGACTGCTCAACGATGGCGAGCGGACCATCGGCTACAAACTTGGGTTGACGTCTGCTCCGATGCAGACACTTCTCGGGGTTGATGAACCCGACTTCGGTCCACTCTTCGCTTCCACTATTTTCCACAGCGGCGCACAGATTGAGATGACAGATTTTATTGCACCGCGGGTTGAAGCTGAGATTGCGGTGGTGTTGAAGGATGAACTGACCGGCCCCCATTGCACGCCCGGGCTGGCGGCCCAGGCCACCAGGGGCCTGATGGCCGCCATCGAAATTGTCGACTCACGGATTGTGGATTGGAAAATCAAGATCGCCGATACCGTCGCAGATCTGGCGAGCAATGGAGCAATCGCGCTGAGTGGGCACGTGATCGATATTGACGCTGTGGATCCACGCCTCATCGGCATGGTCTTTACTCGCAACGGTCAATTGGTTGCGACGGGGGCTGGAGCTGCAGCACTTGGCGACCCGATGGCGGCGGTGGCCTGGTTGGCCAACACGTTGGCTCCCTTGGGTGTCGCGCTTCCCGCCGGCAGCATCATCATGACCGGTGCTTTGCATGCCATGACGCCGGTGACACCGGGTGACACCTTTCGCGCCGACTTTGACCACCTCGGTCCCATTACCTTGCGCATCGCACCGGCCAATGACGGAGAGAGCGACTGATGAATCGTCAACAACTGAGCGCCCGACTCATTAATGCAGCCGCTACCCGCACCGCCACGACACCGTTAACCGATGAATACCCCGAACTAGATGTGGCCACGGCCTATGAAATTCAAGATGAGGTGATTGCCGCACGCACCAGTGCCGGAGCAGTGGTGGTGGGTGCGAAGCTGGGCCTCACCAGTGCGGCGAAGCAGCAGCAGATGAATGTTTCTGAGCCGCTCTACGGCATCCTCACCGATGACATGCTCATCGATACCGGGGCCAATCTGGTGTGCGACAGATTTATTCAGCCGCGGTGTGAGCCGGAGGTGGCTTTCCTCATGGCCGAGGATCTGCAGGGGTCGGGAGTAAGCGCAGCACGTGTGCTTGCCGCAACGGCGCTGGTCTTTCCGGCCATCGATGTGCTCGATTCCCGCTTCGCCGGATATTCCTTCACCCTGCCCGATGTGGTTGCTGATAATTCATCCTGCGCCGGTTTCATCCTCGGTGGTCAAGGTGTTGACCCGCGCGGATTCGATCTACGGACGGTGGGTTGCGTTTTCGAAAAGAATGGGAAACTCGTTGCTACCGCTGCTGGTGCGGCAGTTATGGGCCACCCAGCGGCGAGCGTGGCGTGGTTGGTGCGCAAATTGGCATCGCGTGGGCAGGGTCTAAGTGCCGGTCAAGTTGTCCTGTCCGGCTCGATGACCGAAGCGATTGCCGTGGCACCGGGCGACACCGTGACCGCGCGCATCGATCGCCTCGGAACCGTTGAGGTTGGCTGCATCTAGCGTCGAGTCATATCAGGTGTGGTCTAAATCGATCTGCATAATGACCGCCTTGGGTTCGGTAAAGAATTCGCGACTATACATTCCGCCCTCGCGTCCGACACCGGATTCACCGACTCCACCAAAGGGCGCCCGAAGGTCGCGAATGAAAAAGCAATTCACCCAGATGGTGCCGGCGTGCAGTTGAGCCGAAACCCGGTGGGCGCGGGATAGGTCGCGGGTGAAGACCATGGCATTGAGCCCGTAGCGTGTGTCGTTGGCCGCTGCAATCACCTCGGCTTCGGTGTCGAAGGGTGCGACCACAACGACAGGGCCAAAGATCTCTTCGCGGCACACGCGCGCATCGGTAGGCGCGTCCACGATAATGCTGGGGCGCACCGACCAGCCCTCACCGACACCGCCGGTCAATAGCTGACCGCCATCAGTCTCGAGTGTGTCGAAGTATCCGCTGACCTTCGTGAAATGCGTTTGACTAGCGAGCGGACCGAACTCTGTTGCGGGATCTGCTGGGTCACCGATGCGAAGTGCTTGGGCGGCAACGACATAGCGTTGCATGAACTCGTCGTAGATTCCGCGCTGCACGTAGAGCCGGCTGCCGGCTAGACACACTTGGCCGGCATTCCTAAAGATTGCCTGCACCGCCCAGTGCACCGCGTTATCCAGGTCTGCGTCATCGAACACGATATTGGCGCCCTTGCCACCTAGTTCAAGGCTGACCGGAATCAGGTTGGCCGCTGCAACGGCGCTGATCGCTTTTCCGGTGGTGGACTCTCCGGTGAAAGTGATGCGATCTACGCGGGCGTCAGCGGTAAGCGTGGAACCCACCGAATCTGGCCCATACCCGTGCACCACATTGAGCACTCCGGGTGGCATGCCGGCGGCAAGGGCTAGTCGCGCCCAGATGGTGGCCGAAACCGGGGTGTCTTCTGCAGGCTTTAACACCACGGTGTTACCCCAAGCCAGTGCCGGCGCAACCTTCCAGGTACCCAGCATCAACGGAAAATTCCACGGCGAGATAGCCACGACCACGCCTGCGGATTCATAGCGGGTGTAGGCGTGATGGCCGGAGTCCATGGGCAGTGTTTCGGCTGCGGTTAAGCGGGCATGATCAGCAAAGAAGCGAACGTTCCATGCGCTGCGGGCCACATCGTGGAGAGCTTGGGTAATCGGCTTACCCATGTCGCGGCAGTCGGCCATGGCGAGTTCGTGTGCATGTTCATCCATGAGATCAGCAAGGCGATGCAAAATGACCTGGCGAGCCTCAAAGCCCATGCGTGGCCACGGACCGTGGTCGAAAGCTGCCCGAGCCGCCGCCACCGCACGGTCGGCGTCTGCCGGTGACCCCAGAGCTACCTGTGCCCATGGTTCCTGCGTATAGGGATTGATGTCGTCCATGACCGCACCATCGAGGGAGGCCACCTCTTGGCCATTAATGATGTGACCGAAGCGGGTGTCTGAAAATGGTGCTGTGGCAGTCATGGCGACATCCTCTCGCGTTTGTTGATGCTCGTTGCAGTCTCAGAGCAAAACGCTGGAGATTTCGCGAAAACGAATCTTGGCACCCGGTGGCCACTGAGCGGCACCGGCAGGGTCCTGCAGCACGGCGATCACCGGATACCCCCCGGTCACCGGATGATCAGGGCCAAGCACCACCGGCTGTCCGTTGGGTGGCAGTTGAATAGCGCCACACACCATCGGGTACGACGGGTGAAGCGAGGCGTCAATGGGCGCCTCAAGGGGATCCCCGTGCAGCCGGATGCCGACCCGATTGCTCTGCGGAGTCACGGTGTAGTCCTGCCGGTAGAGCACACCGACGTCAGCGATGCGCCCCGCATCTGGGCCGGGGTACACCGGCACGGTCAACGTCTGGTCTCCGCGCCCCTCGTCGAGACTCGTGGGAAGGTAATCAACCACCGGTTGCATGTCGTAGGCGATGCCGATCGGCAGGTCATCGCCGGCCCGTAGTTGGGGTGGGCCAAGGCCGGAGAGAGTGTCGGTGGAGCGTGAACCCAAGGTTGCGGGCACGTCTAGGCCCCCGCGGATCGCCAACCATCGGCGCAGGCCGTCGTAGGTCGGGCCGAGCAATAATTCCTCGCCGGGGCTCAGGTGCTGCGGCGCACCAGGATCTAGAAGTCGTTCCGACTCCGCTGAGCGAATCCAGATGGGTCCCGGCGCACCGGTGATCGCCACGGTCATGCTCCGATGCGCGTGCAGATGCAGACCACTTCCCACGATCTCAAGCCCGGCGGCGGTGCCAGTGTTACCCACCAGCCGCGTAGCGGTAGCAAAGGCCGCACTGTCCCAGGGCCCTGTACTACCCACCGCGATGGAGCCCCAGCCGTGTCGGCCGTGATCAATCACGATGGTATGCATTCCCGGTTGGACCACCTCCACACCTTTGCGTTCGGCGATTTCCGGCCCCGTGTTGGTATCGCGCTGGGTTGACCCGAGGGGTATCGCCTCGCGCACCGGAGTGAAACGTACGTGTAGACCTGGTTCGATAAGCGAGGGCGGATCATTGTCGACATCAAAAAGGATCGCGCGCGTGTGTCCAATGAGGTGCCAGCCTCCGGGTGATTCGCGTGGGTACACCGCGCTGTATGCGGCGGCGATCGCCACTGAGCCAGCGGGCACGTGTGTTCTGGGCAGATCGCGCCGAGGCAGGTGAAGTTCGGCGGGTAGCCCGGTGAGATAGCCAAAACCCGGAGCGAAACCACAAAAAGCCACCCGGTACTCGGCTTGGGAATGCCACGCAATGACACGTTCCACCGACATCGCACACCGGGCGGCGACTTCATCAAGATCGGCTGCGCCATACACGACCTCAATGTCTAACTGGGTTCGCTCGTCGCAACGCGCTGCATCGTCGAAGTCGGCATCGTCGACGATGTCTAACATCTCCATCAACTGGGCCGACATGGCCGCAGTGGCGTGGTTCACGCGCACAAGAACGCAGTCTTGCGCTGCGATCACATCAAGCACGCCCGCCAGGTTCGCCTGCTGAATATGGTGCATAACCGCGAGTGGGTTGGTGTGGGTGAGGAGAAAGGCGCGTCGACCGAAGGGGATGCACCGCTCCGGTTCGATCAACGGAGGCTCCTGGCAAAGGACTGCACTCGTACCTGCGCCGTGAGTAGGTGACGATGCGCAAGGCCAGCAATGGCAACCGCGTCAGGGGTGTCGCTGTGGATGCATAGGCTGTCTGCATGGGCGAAACCTTCACTGCCCCAGAGGTTAAGGCGGTGTTCCACCTGCTTGCTATTGAGGAGTGCAGCAGGGTGTGTGCGGGGGAGTAGGCGCTGCGATGGGCCGTAACCTCGGTCGAGGAATGCTTCCCGATATACAGACACGTCGTGGCGTTCACACCATGCTCGCAACGCACCAGCGGGCATCGTCAGGACTGAGAGATGATGGTTTGCGGCGAGTTCTCCGACAACCGCTGCGACAGTCTCGTCGTCCAGGCTGGCGTGATACAAGGCACCGTGTGGCTTTAGGTAGGCCACCTCTGTGTTTGCTTTTGCGGCTGCCTCCATCAGTTCTTGTAGTTGGTGATCTATCTGGGCCGCCAGCCGTGTGGGCGGGACCTGCAGTTGCCGTCGACCAAAGCCTTCAGGGTCAAGATATGACACCTGTGCACCCACGACGACGTCTTGGTCAACAGCCTGTCGGCACGCTCGCTCCATGGTCACGGGAGTGCCTACGTGGCCTCCGCATGCAACGTTTGCGCTGGAGATGTACTGCATCAGTGCTCCATCAACGACACCCTGGTCGGGTAACTCACCGATGTCGGCATTGAGATCCATGCGAAGCACCATCGACATGGCTTTACGCTACTTCGTTGAGGTCATGTGCCGTTACGACGCAACCGACGCGCGCGCAGCAGTTGGGCGTAAGCGATTGAGGCGTTACTTAAGTTGTAGATGGTGCCGCAGCACCGAAGCCAAGATTACGCGTCACCCGTTCAGGTTCACCGGGGCCATGATCGGCTCTCGTTGACGGAGAAGGTTGGGCTGGTCCGGACGGTCTCAGCGGGCGGAACGAGGAACTGGTTCGAGCGACTGTGTGGGTGCGCCGCCAGGGACTTGAACCCCGAACCCGCGGATTAAGAGTCCGCTGCTCTGCCAATTGAGCTAGCGGCGCGTCGTGCGAGAAGGACGGTATCACTGCTGGTGACGTTCGCTGAGTCGACCCCTTCCTTCCTCGTCCTCCCGTTTGGTCGGCTGCGTGGCTCTTTACTCCGGGAGACCGCAGGCTGCCGTGTAGATCAAGTCCGGCACCCCTGAGACGTCCGGCGGTTGCGCGCAGATTTCATTAATGGAGACCGGGACCCAGGTGGATTGAACAGATTGAAGGAAGAAGGAGGTGGGCACGGCGACGCCACCGGTCTCGACCTGCGCGCGGGCATAGACCCAGCCATCGGCACACTCAAAACTGTCCAGCGAGACGAAGGTTGCTCCGGGGTAAGTTTCGTTGACATCGACCTGGATCACCTGGCCGACAGAGGCAGCGTCACACACCGCGGGTTCGCCGGTAGCGGTGCCGGTCGGGTCAGGAACAGCAGAATCGGCGCTACATCCGGCCACGCCTAATGCGGCGCCAGCAAGAAGAACGGCCGCGCCACGAGTGAGGCGCCGGTGGGCGCCGGGTGAGGTCTTGATCGGGAGGACAGGCATCGTGGGTTTAGTGTACGTCGGCTATCGCCATCGGCCTTGGTTGTTGGTTGGCTCGTGCGACCACAGCGCCGAGCACAGAAGCGATGGCGAGAAAGACCCAGGCAACCTGCCATGACGTGGCTTCCACCAAGCGTGAAGTGACGATGGGAGCCAGGCCCCAGGCGGTAAAGATGACGGCGTTGAGTGCTCCCTGACTGGTGCCCATGCGGTCAGCTGGCACGAGGGAAACGGTCAGGGTGAAGGCGAGGGAATTCCAACCCATTCCCATGACTGCAGCCAGGAGCAGGAAGACGACAGCGACGGGGTGAGCAGTTGTGGCCACCGCTGCTAGGAGGAGGCCAGCGGTGATGAGGCCGGTGACGCGAAACAGGGCCACGCGTCGCAGCGGAAGTCGGTCTGCGGCGTAACCGATACCGACTCGGAGAATGACCGTGGTCACCATGACCAGGGCGAAAGCCAATGCGGCTGACTCCGGTGCCCACCCACGCGCGGTGACCAAGTACAACGTCAGCAGTGCAATGACACCGATTTGGGTGATCGTGTACAACGCGCTGGCGGCGAACATGGGGAGTACCGGTCGCCAGGGGGTGGGTCCGAGCGCAGGTCGAGCCTGGCTGCGATCCCGGGTGCTTTTCACGGTGCCGGCCACGAGCCCGGCAGCGATCAGCAGCAGCACTGCCAGGGTCCACAGGGCCGCGGCCAACGAGAACGACAGGGCGACGATGGGCAAGATCAGGCCCGCGGTGGCACCCCCGAGCGGCACCGCGGCCTGACGAAACCCGAACGCCAATCCGATCCGATTGGTATCGGCAAAGGCCCGCACGATGCTCTTGGTCAGTGCCACGGTGGGTGCCGCAGCCGTAAGGCCAGCGCCAATGAGGCCTACGGCGGTTCCGATGAGTGAACCGAAGAAGGCGCCAATGCCGGCGCCGATGAGTGCCGCAGCGGTAAGGATGAGTCCGACGACAGCGACGAAACGATCGGAGGTGTGATCGGTGAGGCGGCCCCACAGCAGCACTGCTGCTGCGGTGCCGAGGCTGCCGATTCCGAGCAGTAAGCCTGTGCCGGCGGTGTCTAACTCGAAGGTGCTTTGCAGTATTGGGCCGAGAGCGGGCAGGCCCTGCTGGAGTGCGGAAACACTGACCTGCGCTGCAATTGCCGCGGCCAGAACCGCCAGCGCCCCCCGCAGGGAACCGCGGGTGGTGATTAGCGCCGTCCGAGCAACTGACGTGCAATCACGATGCGCTGCACCTGGTTTGTGCCTTCGTAAATCTGGGTGATCTTGGCATCGCGCATCATGCGTTCAAGCGGGAAGTCGCGCGTATAGCCGGCACCGCCGAGCACCTGAACCGCATCGGTTGTGATTTCCATTGCTACGTCGGAGGCAAACGCCTTACATGTGGCGGACAAGAAAGTGAGATCGGCGTCATTGCGTTCACTGGCTGCCGCTGCGGCATAGGTGAGCTGGCGTGCTGCCTCCAACTTCATCGCCATGTCGGCCAGCATGAACTGAATACCCTGAAATGAAGCGATCGTCTTGCCGAACTGTTCGCGAATTTTGGCGTAGTCGGCCGCGGCATCGAGGGCGCCCTGAGCGATGCCAAGTGCCTGCGCGGCGATGGTGATGCGGGTGTGGTCCAAGGTGTTCATGGCTAACGCGAAACCTGCACCTACTTCGCCGAGCCGGCGATCGTCGCCGATGACGACATTGTCCAGGTAGACCTCTCGGGTGGGGGAACCCTTGATGCCGAGCTTGCGTTCGGGTGCGCCGAAGGACACACCTCCGTCGTCGGTGCTCACGAGGAATCCGGTGATGCCACCGCGGGTGCCTTTGTCGGGATCGGTGACTGCGAGCACCGTGTAGTACTTGCTGACCCCGGCGTTAGTGATCCACTTCTTCGAGCCGTTCAAGGTCCAGGAGTCGCCGTTGGCGATGGCGGTGGTGCGCATGGCACCGGCATCTGATCCAGCGTCGGTCTCAGACAGGCAGTAGCTATACATGGCCTCGCCACTGGCCAGCGCGGGAAGATGCTCGCGCTTGAGTTCTTCAGATCCGGCCAAAATGACCGGCATTGAGCCAAGTTTGTTCACCGCAGGAATCAAGGACGACGATGCGCAAGCACGGGCGACCTCTTCAATGATGAGACATACGGCCAACGCATCAGCCTCTTGCCCGCCGTAGGCAGCCGGCACATGTGCCGCGTGCAGGTCAGCCGCCACGAGTGCATCGAGGGCCTCCTGCGGAAAGCGGGCTTGCTCATCAACTTCTGCCGCGTGGGGGGCGATTTTGTTCTCGGCCAGGTCGCGCACGGTCTCGCGCAGTTGGCGGTATTCATCGGGCAGCGAGTACAGGTCAAAAGTAGTCACAGGTCTATTTGTACACACCTTTTCCAGAATCTGCGACCCCCGGGGTCAAATTGTGTGGCACAGTGCACACTAGCCGTCAATGTTGTATACAACTCGAT
>Ga0075118_10001360_pt1 | contig 17642 bp, 12 predicted proteins | sample AntAceMetag02UKE_FD_69794 | JGI IMG/M metagenome (GOLD analysis project Ga0075118, IMG submission 69794) | Saline lake microbial communities from Ace Lake, Antarctica - Antarctic Ace Lake Metagenome 02UKE | ecosystem: Environmental > Aquatic > Non-marine Saline and Alkaline > Saline | place...
GTCGATCCGGAAAGCGCCGGTTCCGCAGCGCCTAGTCGCCAAGCTCCTAAACCTAAACCAGCCGAGAGCGTGAGACCGCTTTTAAGGAAATCTCTCCGATCAACGGAGGAGCCAAGACTGCCAGAGAATGGGGGATTCATGAGTGACGGGGTAGTTGGGATTTCGGCTGGAAATCGAGATATGACAGGCAAGGTGAATGGGGTAATTAACCACAACTACCGTAGCATTTCCCCCTGTCGCCCGCAATGACACGATGTTGTCAGCAGTTCCGACACCACAGAAGTGCAGATCAGACCAATCCTTCGCGGATAGCCTTGGCCACCGCACCCGTATTCGTATTCACGTGCAGCTTGGCGTAGATACTGCGCAGGTGGTTAATTACGGTGTGGGGACTGATGCTGAGGACGCCCGCAATCTCCTTATTCACGAGCCCCTGCGCCATCTGTTCCAAAATCTGATACTCACGGGGACTGAGACCATAACCGTCAGTCGGCGGCACTTTCGTTCGAGCCAACTGAGTAAACAACCGTAGCACGCGCTCCGCTACATCGGGGTCCATGGGAGCACCGCCATTCGCGGCCTGCCGGATTGAGTCGAGGACTTGTTGAGTCGAAGCGGTCTTCAGCAGGTAGCCGTTTGCTCCAGCGCAAACGGCGTCGAAGATCTTATCGGTATCGTTGAAGACGGTGAGCAACACCACACGCGAATCTGGCACCAGTTGAGAAAACCGTTTTAAGGCACTGAGCCCATCCATTCCGGGTAATCCCACATCAAGCAGGATCACGTCGGGTCGGGAGCCAGAGGAAATCGCTGCCAATGCCGATTCAGCATCCGCAAACGCTTCTCGGCACTGCATCCCGGCCGCCGACGCGATGGCCCGTGCCAGCCCGCGTCGATAGATCTCGTTATCCTCCACGAGCCAAACTGAGATTGTTTCAGGGACTGCACTCATCGGGACCGGCTTCGTTTAGAAAGTTCATAGGGAGCAGAAAACAAGACGGTAGTTCCGGCTCCGGGAACACTGTCGATCTCAACTTCACCACCCAGCGACTCCGCCCGCTTGCGCAAATTAGCAACACCATGACCCGACGAATCTGCTGCTGCCGTAAACCCCCTACCCCAGTCCCGCACTTCAAACCAAAATTGTGCCGCATTTCCGCCGATCCGTATACCAATACGATCGCTATGGGAATGGCGCCCGGCGTTGTTGAGGGTCTCTCGAAATGCCAGCAGCACCTGGCGTCGAAACTCAAATCCCACCTCCGCTTCCGGCTCAGCCACGGCCTCAAATTCGTAAGGTATTGAAACAAGAATCGAGGGAATCAATCGACGCATCTGCTGCCGCAATCGGCCCAAGGATCGTTCCCGGGTATCCAGCAACCACACGATATCGCGCATGGCATCGGTCGCCTCACCACTGGATCGATGCAACAGGTCGAGATCCGCCTTTAAATCCTCCGGCAGCTCTTCCGCTTCCAATAAATTTTCACTCAACAGACGTATTCCACCCAACCGGCTACCAATGTCATCGTGCAGATCGCGGGCAATACGCGCCCGAATGGTTTCTTGCTGCTGCCTCATGGCACGCTTGCGACGTATCACCAAAAATCCCACCAACCCGAGCGAACCCACCACGATCATCGCGGCAAATCCCAGCACGATGCCGAAGGTGCGATCAACCCGATCGCCAATCCTGCGTTCTAGATCATTGATTTGCCGCTCACTGGCCTGCCGTTCTGCCAAACCCGCCAACCACGACTCAAAACCGATCAAACGATTCTGACTACTGAAGCCGTCGACCAAATATTCTGGTTTCCATACATCATCGAAAGCCGGCCTCGAAAACACATCACTGGCGGTGACCTCCGCCCCGAGCGCCACATTCTTGCCGTCGGCAAAGACCTGCACCTCCGCAAGGGCAAGATTGAAGAAGCCATTCGAGATGTGCCACATCTCTTCGACCTCGAGCCGGACGAATCGGGCCTCTGCCCTCCCGGCCGAAAACACCACCGGGTTATCACCCGGATTCGGAAACGCCTTCTCTAGATGATCTGACAAGACGTGCGGCGAACCAAATTCCGAACCGGTCGAAACCAGCAATCGGAAGCGGCGTGGAAAACCGTGACCGAATTGATCCGGGGCATCCATAGGTTGAGCCGGAATCAACACCACCTCGTCGATTCGCGCCGGTGCCGCCAGTTTCAACTGCACCCACTTTTTCGTCAGTGGTTGTTTATGCCCTTGGGAAAGAAAACCGTTGGTTGGGCTGGGCTGAGGCTCAATGGGCAGCCCAAGATCGGTCTGCCCATCCACTAGATGGTCTCGGTCCCAATCCGGTAAAGCGATAAAAGCATCCGCTTCGACTTTCGCCCGGAGGGCAACATTGCGGCCCTCCGCCAGCACCATGATTTCGCCAAACGCACTCAGAATCCTGCCATCATCGCGGGTCCAATGTTCCAATACGCGTAGTCGCAAAAAACGGGCTTCCAGCGTCTCCTGCAGCACGATTTGAGTCGGATAATCTGCCTGGGCCGAAGGCCGCTCGTCCCGGGAATCATAACAACGAATCACTTCGGCAAATTCCGTATCCCGGGAGAGCTCGACGACAAAATGTTCCGGAAACCCATAGCCGCCGACTCGTGCCCCTCGAAACATACCACGGGCAGGAAATACGACGACTTGATCGATCGGATAGGAGCGACCGAGATCGATCACGATGTCCATCGGCTCCGCGGACTGACTCTGGAACCGACTGTGAAATCCGGCGTTTTCTCCGCGATGACCGGACGAGAGAGGCGGCAGTTCATCCAGCCTCACTCTGAAGTTCTGTAACGAGACTTCGTCGCTCCTTTGGTCAGAACTCAGCAACCGGGTCAGTCGCTCTGCAAACGGAGAGTCATCTGGCGCCCCCCAAACAGTCGGCCCCCACGTCATCGCGGTTCCGAAAATGACAAAGGCCACCAGCCTGCGTCCGATAAAACGGTTTCGTCTAATCACTGCCAGTCAGTAAATACCCGAGTAGGTCACGGATCTCACTGGGCGACAACGGCAGAAGCAACCCGGGCGGCATGAGGGAAATAGGGAGTTCCTCCCGCTCCACCACATCGGTCTTGAGCACCGAGAATGTCTTCCCATCCGGACCGATGTAACCTTGCGACTTCCCCTCCTTGCCCAAAATAAACCCCATTCGGGTCTGCCCATCCCGAGTGGTGAGCATCTGGGGCCGGAAATATGGCGCTACTTCCGCATTGGGTTTCAAGATATGCGTCAGCAGCCAAGTCCGGCCCCCATCCGCTTGTTGACCGATAGTCGTGAGGTCCGGCCCCACCTCCAGTCCCTGCCCATTCATCACGTGGCAATTCGCACAGGTGGCCAAACGAGAGTGAAAGAATAGCCGACGTCCCACTAGGGGATCTGCAACTCCCGGCAACGCATCGAGCATCGCCTCCCAAGCTGCTACGTCATCCATCGATGGTTTGGATTCGATCCCCCGCTCTCGCAATCCCGCTGCCCCGAGGGTGCGGGCTGCTTCGACCGAAATCGCTTCGGCGGAATCCGTCATCAACTCCCGCAACTGATCCTCATAGTCAGCCGCAAATGCCGCCAGGCCCGCAATCGCATCCGCGCGAATAGTAGAGGCAAGATTCCGATCAGTCGCGATCTCAATCAAGGGGGTCGCCCTCGCCGCATCCGCGTGAGTAGACAACGAGCGAACTGCCTCCTGTTGAATTCGGAAATCCTCCGAGCCACTCAGCTCCTGGAGCACGTCAATCGTGAGACCGGCATGTTTCACCGAAACACCATGTAACGCCAAAGCCCTTAATGAACTCGGTTTCAACGAATCAAGGGCCAGGGCAAGTAGCGCATCACCCGCCGAGAACTCCTGCTTGCGGTGTCCATTAACCTCCGCCATCGCCGCGACCACTGCCATCAGATCCCGTCGAGTGAGATCATCTCGATTTAACTGCGCGGCAAGTTGCGGCCGAAATTGAGTCAACGCTTCATCGGCGATCCACTTGATACCAACATACCGCACTTCGGAATCTGAATCGACCAGTAAATCCGGAACGATCTTCGCTCCGCCAATGGGATCGAGTCGCTTCATCGCGACCGCATAATGCGATCGGGCCACCGGATTGGTTTGAGCCTGCCAGTCGTAGGCCCGAAGCACTGCCGGATGCCGTTTCAGCACTTCGATCGCCGCAGTGCGGGCATACGGATCGGCATCACCTAATTGCCGCAATGCTTGATGTGCCGCCAAGACCCGTGGCTCCTCGCGGTGACGCGGTTTCAAATCCACCGGATCCTTGAGCTTGATCCTCCAGATTCTCCCGTGCCCATGAACCGGATACGAAACATTAACCCAATCCGTAACATACAAAGAACGCCGGTCCGGCGCATACGAAAAGTGCACGGGACGGAAATTATCCGGCCCACTCACGAAGGGTTCGCGGCCAGCGCGGAAGGACGCCCCCGCTTCACTGAGGGGATGCAGGTCGATGCGGTTATCGGTCCACGACGCGGTCAGCAGACGATTTGGACCATATGAAATCACGCCACACGCCGCCTCGCCCAGTGGGCCAATCATAGGGAGAATACCGGGATTCTGACCATACCAGTCGATCAAGGGATGACGGCCCGATCTTCCATAACGATACTCGAAGCCAAAGTCCCCTCCCGGCACCACGTGGAGTAGCCGATTCGGCGGCGTGCTACTCGGATCATTATCGGTGGAAAACAGATTACCCTTCAAATCGTAGGTCATGCCAAAGGCATTCCAATGCCCGGTCGAAAGACGCCGTAATTCACTGCCGTCCGTGCGGCATTGGTAGGTAGACCCACCTTCCCCCCCACCGGTAATTTTGACCCCATCGGTCCCTACAAACGTATAGTCCGCTCCAAGGTTCTCCCCGAAGCCGAAAGCCAGCATTTCGGGGTTGGCGGGGTCGATGGCCAAACCACCTACCCCGTTGTGCGGGTAGTCACCCTCCGTGTCACAACGCACGAGAATCTCAGGGTCGCCCGCCGCCACGTTCGCGGTCGCCGCATCGGGAAATCGGCCGATGAACCAGCGGGTTGCTACATAGAGGTGCCCATCCGGCCCGAAGAGCAGGTCGGTGCTGAAGGTCAATCCTTCGTAGAAGACGGAACGTTTGTCCGCCATGCCATCGCCGTCGGTGTCCTCAAAAACCAGAATCCGATCCTTCTCCGGCCCCGTGTAATCCCGTCCTCGTTTGTGGGTGTGGTTTTCCTGCACAAACACCCGTCCATCGGGAGCCACCGCCACCCCCACCGGGGTCATGATCTCGGGAGCCGCAGCGAACAGGGTGATATGATCGATACTCGAATGATGAATCGTGAGCTCAGGCGCGTCATTGGCTGAAGCCGACACTATCGACAAAATGACGAGCGGGGTGAGTAACAAAAGTCGCGGGATAGGGTTAAAAAAGTGCATCGGTAAAACAACCACATCATGCCGAAAAGTCACCCATTCGGCAATGACATGATCTTGCTACTGCTTCTTTTGCATCCCAGTGCTTGCCCGCAAACCGCGACTCGTGCTCACCGCATCCCTTTCCGCCCCCTCCCGCGTCTCCGCGTGATCCAAACCCACTGCCCCTAAGTTTAGGGCTCTTTCGTTTGATACCGTGGGCCAAGAACCCGTCTGCCCCTCAAACCGCGAATAAAAATGAAACATCTCAGCTTCTTCCTCTTCTTCTTCGTTTTAGTCTCCGTCTGTGCGGCGAAGACCGGCGAGTTTCAACGTGGTAAGAATCTTTCCAAAGATGATTTCTCTGCCGCCCTCGATCACTGCGAAACGAATCTCCCCAAGGTCTGGTCGACCTTGAACGCGATTCGAGAAAACGGCGTAAATGTGCGGCTGACTTCAGCAAGAAAAATGGGGCCCGGGAAATCAGCTGGAACCGATCAGATGGTCATCAGCACTTTCTTCCTCACCAAGGATCTCCCTAAATTCCCCGAAGACCGACTCGTGATCGTTCTACTCCACGAATTCGGGCATAACCTATTCAACCGGCAAACAAGCCGCGGCCAAAGAAACCCGGTTAAAAACGAATTCTTCGCCTTCGCCTACTCGATCAAGATGGCCCAAAAACGAGCAACCAAAGGGGACTCCGGCCCGTTAGACCAAGTGATCAAAAACATCAAAATCCGCCACGAAAACGGAAAACCCCATGACCCCCACACCATCGCCATAAAACAACTGCTCAAAACGCCCCTCTGGACCAGCAGCCTCGCCCAACTCGAAAGTAAATCCCCCCCGCCCCTGTTTTCACCATGACTCAGCCGGCGACCGTTGCTCACAGAAGGTCGGGGCAGACCGCTGGGTCGTCCGCCGGGCGTCAGCCCTCCGCCCTCCGCGCTCCGCCGTGTCTCCCTGCCCTGCCTCACCGCCCTACCGCCTCCGCCCCTTTGCGCCTTTGCGTTAAAAAGCCCTGCCCCCGGCTCTGTTCTCTCCTGTTAAAACCCACCGTGCGTCAGCCCTTCGTTTAACTTCGTTCCCTTCTGTATAAACCACCCCGCCCCTCGGAGAACTCAGCCTTCAGCGCTTAAGTCCTTCTCTCCCGCCCCCCCACCTACCTACTTCTGATCCTTGCCGCGGATTCGATCCGACATCTCCGCGCGCCACACCTTGTAGCGCGATTCCATTATCGCAACGCGATCCGGATAGCGCTCCGCCATATCCATCGTCTCTCCTGGATCCTCACCCAAATTGTTGAGTTGCAGGCCACTCGGTATCGAAACTTTCCGCAGCTCATTCTTCACCAGTCCTGCTACATCCAATTCGTAGGCATGATAGGTCTTCGACTCCGCCCGAAAAACCAGCTTCCAATCGCCTTCCCGGGCAACCCAGTTTTGCTCGCGGCCAGAATCCCAAAACATCGTTTCCTTCTCGTGTAACTGATCAATTGATCCTGCGACCAGTGGGCCTAGTTTTTTTCCATCCAAAGGCTTCTTCGCGGCGATGCCCGTCACCTCGGCGAGACTCGCATACAAATCACGATGCGTCACCAATTCCTCGACCCGTGATCCCGCTCGGATTCGCTGCGGCCAAGAGATTACAAACGGCACTTTGATCCCGCCATCCATCAGGCAATACTTGAACGCATTGATGTTCCGATTGTTCGCATACGATTGATCCGATCCCCCGTTATCCGAAGTAAACACAATGATCGTATTTTCGGTCGCACCCTGAGCTTTCACGGCCGCCATAATTTCGCCGATCATCTCGTCCATCAACTCGAGGTGCGCGAGGTAGATCTTCCGCCCGTAAGGGTCGGTCACCGCGAGATGACACGTGTCATCATACCACTGCTTGTAATCGGGCTGTGCGATCGGATCCCATAGCGGATACTTCCAGACCTCCGCATCGCGATCGAAAGGCCGCTCCGGCACTCCATGCTTTTTAGCCAAGTGCTTCGGCAATCGATACAGCGGCGTGTGCACCGCGTTGAACTCAAGCTGCAGATAAAACGGCTGATCACTCTCCGTCTTAATGAAATTCACCGACTCGCGACCAAAGACCTCCGTGGTGGTCGTATTTTCGAAAGATTCCTTTTCGCCGTGATCCCGCGTGAGCGGACCGATCCCGATCATTCGCGCCTTGGCGATACTACCGGGCTGCTTGCGTTCATACGCATCTACATCCTTTTGACTAATCAATTGAAAATCCCACGAGTGATGCGTGAACCCGAGATAATGATCGAACCCATGCTTCATCGGATCCTCCTTCGGTCCACCGTTCAAATGCGTCTTACCCACCTTCATCGTGCGGTAACCCGCCTCCTTCATCATCTCCGCAATCGTGTGTTCGTCCGAAGGTAATCCACCATCACCGTAGTAATAAGCGCCCCAGCGCTGCGCGTAACGTCCCGTCACCAACGACAGTCGCGAGTTACTACAAATCGGAGACGCCGCATAGGCCTCCTCAAAAATCACGCCACTGCGCGCCAGCCGATCCAAATTCGGCGTCACCACCCCATCCGCTACGACGTCATGAAAACCCACATCCCCGTAGCCGATATCATCAGCCACGATCACAATCACATTCGGTTTCTCCACCGCCGTCATAAGCACCGCGGAAACCGCCCCCATCATCCAAATCAAGATCTTCATAATATTATAAATTTCACAGCTCATCCCACCCTGCCCTCCCGCTATCCAAGACGCGACAAAATCCGCCGCCCCTTCCCGTTCCACCGTGATTCACCCGGCGTCCCCGGCTCATCCCCGTGGATCGGGTCTTCCCGTCCGACAATGTCGCCCCAGGGGGTCAGGTCGTTAATAAGTTCAACGCAGCGTAGCGAAGTTAACTTATTCCGACCTGACCCCGTCCCCGAAAACCGTCAATCCTCAGCCTCACCGCCTACCGCCCTAACCTCAGTTCCCTCTGTGCTCTCCTGTAAAAATCAGTGCATCAGCTGTTCATTCCCCCCGTTCCTTTCTGTAAAAACCAACCGTGCGTCAGCCCTCCGCGCCCCCGCGTGAAACAGCTCTGCCTCCCGGCTAAAAACCAATTCAGTGCGTAGTCGGTAGACGGAGCCATTAGTGTCCATTCGTGGTTAAAAATCACCCTGCCTCTCCTCCACCGCGTCAGCCCTTCGTTTCCCTCTGTAAAAACCAACAGTGCGACAGACCCCAGCGCGTAGTCGTGCATCCCGCAGAGCGGAACTTTCCTGCCTCCCGCTCTGCGGGATGATGAAAAAATACGTGCCTCTCGGCTCAACCCAATCCAGCTTCCCCCCCATGCCCCGCATCCTCCTTCGTCTCGCCCTCCTCTCGTTCGCCATCTCCGCATGGTCACACGCCGCCGCTAGCCGCCCCAACATCGTCTGGATCATCGCCGACGACATGTCGGCCCACTTCGGCGCGTATGGTGAGAGCACCATCGAAACCCCGCACCTCGATGCCATGGTGGAACGCGGCGTCAAATTCACCCGCGCCTTCGTCACTGCGCCCGTCTGCTCGACCAATCGATCGGCCTTCATCACCGGCATGTATCAAACCAGCATCGGGGCGCATCACCACCGCAGCGGCCGCGGCCCGGAAAAAATTCACCTACCCGCGGGCATGAAACTCGTGCCCAAACTATTCCAAGACGCCGGCTACTACACGTCCATCTCGGGTTGGCCCGTCGTGCCCGGTCGCAAAGGTAAAACCGACTACAACTTCGAATGGGATCAATCGATCTACGACGCCGTCGATTGGTCTAGCCGTGCCGATGGCCAACCCTTCTTCGCTCAGATCCAAACCCAAGGAGGCAAGCTCCGCGGCTCCTCCAGCGATCAATACGCCAAGATCGCCCAACGCGCCGACGAGACGCTCGGTAGCCACACGTCCGTCGACGACGTCACCCTACCTCCCTACTACTCCAACGACAACGCCGTGCTTCGCCAAGACTGGGCCGCCTACCTCGATTCCGTTCGTCTCACCGACCACATGATCGGTCAGGTGCTCGCCCGCCTCGAAGCCGAGGGCGAACTGGATAATACGCTCGTCATCTTCATGACCGACCACGGCATCAGCCACGCCCGCGGCAAACAATTCCTCTACGAAGAAGGCATTCACGTTCCCCTCGTCATCCAGGGCCCCGGCATCGCTGCAGGCTCTGTCCGTGAAGATCTCGTCGAACACATCGATATCGCGGCCCTCTCGCTCGCCGCCGCCAGTATCACTATTCCCGATACCATGCAGGCCCAAGATATCCTCGCCGCCAACTACTCGGCCCGGGATGCCGTCTTCTCCGCCCGCGACCGCTGCGACGAGACCGTCGATCACCTCCGCGCTGTGCGCAGCGAGCAGTTCAAATACATCCGCAACTACCTGTCCGAGCGCCCCCACTTGATGCCCAACCTCTACAAGGACAAAAAAGCCATCATCATCGCCCTGCGCGCCGCCCACGCCGCCGGCACCCTCACGCCGGTTCAAGCCCAGCTCTTCGCCCCGACCCGCGCGCCCGAAGAACTCTACGACCTCGCCAACGATCCTTTCGAACTCGTCAATCTCGCCGCCAAACCAGAGTTCGCCGCTGTCCTTCAAAAAATGCGCGGACAACTAAAGACCTGGGAAGTCGAATCCGGCGACCAAGGCCGCTGGCCCGAACCCGCCGCGATGTATGACTCCGACATGGCCGTCCAGATCAAGACCGTAAAATCCCGCCAACCTGAACAACTGGAAGTCTTCCTCGCCAACGTCGCCCAGATGAAAAAATGGGCCGCCGAAGGTAACTAATGCCACGCTTCAATCTCCGCGCCCCCAAGCTTCAGGTTGTTAACAAGTTCAACGCAGATCCCCAGGGGTCAGGTCGTTAATAAGTTCAACGCAGCGCAGCGAAGTTAACTTATTCCGACCTGACCCCGTCCCCCAAACCGTCCCCACCACCGCCCCCACCGACTCGTCCGCCACCCATCCGAGGTACGGACGAACCGCTGGGCCGAACGCCGTGCGTCAGCCCATTCCAGGGGTCAGGTCGTTAATAAGTTCAACGCAGCGCAGCGGAGTTAACTTATTCCGACCTGACCCCGTCCCCCAAACCGTCCCCCCAAAACTGCCCCCCCCCGCCGCCGACGAGTCCGCCACCCATCCGAGGCAGGAACGGACCGCTGGCCCGTCCGCCGGGCGTCAGCCCGTCGCACCTCGGTGTTAAAGAATCCCTACCTCACCGCCTCCCTCCTCCCTCCTCCCGCTACCGCCTCCTCCCACCACCACCGCCGTCGTCGAACAGTTTATGCTCGGGCCCTTGAAATAGATTCATTTCGTCGATCTGTTCTCACGCACGCTTTGTCCGAAAAAATGCCCCCCCCCGTCAGCGCTTATTCTGTTTAGCCAATTCGGTAAAAGCATCGGTCTGGCTTTGCCAAACCGCCTCGAGCTGTTCGACGAGTTCCGGGCGCTGAGCCGCAAGATCATTCTGCTCCGCTCGATCCGTTCTTAGGTCGTAGAGCGCCCAAGGGTCTCCTTCCGCCGCCACGAGTTTCCAGTCCCCTTTTCGCACGGCGCGATGGCCATCGTGCAGCCACCAAAGACTCTCGCGCTCGATCTCCACATCATCAGCGAGAGCCGCGACCAAACTCCGCCCCGGGGCCTCGGGAATCACTACCCCATTCCAATGCGTAGGCTTATCGATCCCGGCCAACTCCAAAACCGTCGGCACGATATCGATCACATGGCCGGGCGTGGAACGCAGCGCATTACGATCCCGAATCCCCGCGGGCCAGTGCGCGATCAGCGGCGTGCTAGAGCCACCTTCGTGCACCCACGTTTTGTGCCGACGGTGAGGCGTATTACAGGCGCTAGAAAATCCCGGCCCCAAACAAAGGTAAGTCGCGGCACTGCCCATCGGAGCCGTCTGATCGTGCCCGCCATGACGCACCATGATCTCGGCACTCGCACCGTTGTCCGACGCAAACAGTATCAACGTATTATCGAACGCGCCCATCGCTTTGAGTTGGGCAATAATTCGGCCGATTTCCTGGTCCATTCGATCCACCATGGCCGCGTGGATCGCCATCTTGGTCGCCTGAAAACGCCGCTGCTCTTTAGTTAATTCTGCCCACGGCAAAGGACGGTTCACTTCCAACGGTCCTAGCTTCTCCATCGTTTCGGGAAATACATACGGTGGCCCCAAATCAGGCTCCAATGGCGAAAGCGTCGTGTGGGTGATCCCCATCTTCAGTTGCCGGGCATGTCGCGATTCCCGCATCACGTCCCATCCCGCCACATACTGGTCCCGATACTTTTCAATATCCTGCGGCAATGCGTGCAGCGGAAAGTGTGGCGCAAGAAAAGCGACGTATTGGAAAAACGGTTTATCCGCATGATTGATCGCGTGGTCCCGCAGGAACTCGATCGCGTGACCAGCCGTATCAATCGTAGAGTAAAACCCGGTCTCATCCACCGGCACTTCGATCTCCACATCGTCGATTCGATTCCCGTCCGCCGAGAAAAAATTACCCGGCTTCTTGCGTTCCATCGAGCGATCAAAACCCGCCGCGATAATCTTACCATCGATGTGCCACTTCCCGCTGTGATAGGTCCGGTAACCAGCCGGTTTGAGGAAATCAGGCAATAGCCTCGCCCACTCCGGTCGCGCCGAGCCGCTGCCGCCCAAAATTGTGGGCAATTTGTCCTTACCGATTTGCTGCGGATAATATCCCGACAGCAACGCGCTGCGGGTCGGCCAGCACCGCGCCGTGTTATAGAACTGAGTGAATCGCAGCCCATTCGCCGCCAACGCATCTAGATTCGGTGTTTCAATCTCACCACCGTAAGAACCAAGGTCAGAAAACCCGAGATCATCCGCGAGAATGATGACGACGTTAGGAGGAGAAGATGAGAGGGGCAACGACAGCGCCAAACCACCGGCTAATAATGCGAGTAATTTCATGGGGTAGGACTTGAATAACAGCCTGACTTCCGTCCCGGTCAAATCAAGTGTTGTTCGAACATGCTTCGACGTTTCCTACCCCAGATTTCCCGGCTTGCTCTGGTAGTGCTCAGCGGCCTCCTCGTCTCGGGATCCGTTAGCAGCGCCCAGCCTCGCGATCCCAGCCCCCTTAACGCGATGGACCACGGCCTATTCGTCACCTCCACGATCTCCGCCGACCCAGAGACGACGCGCAGCGTCTTTGTGCACAAAGGCATCGCCGTCAAAGTCGGCGCCGATCGCGACGCCGTGATGGTCTTTGATACCGACCTGCTACGCATCGCCTCGGCATGGACTGGCGGCTTCTTGAAGCGGTATCCCGCTCGCGACGGCCTCCAGGAGTGGCCGAGTCCCGACGGGCTTCACTCACTTCTCCACAAGTCAGCGACCCGGCTGGTCTCGTGATGGCAAGTTCTCTGATCCGCGCCCTTGGCGCTACGGTCCCATTCCTCGCGACCAAGGGGCTTACCGCGGCCTCTACCTCCATCACGATCATGTCGTATTTTCCCACTCTCTCGCATCCACCGACGGGCTAGAGTCACCCAGGTTTTCGCGCCAAAGCGGACAACCTATTTTTGATCGTATCTTCAACCTTGGCGCCCCCCCCAAGCGCCTTTCCCTTCACGTCCTCGAAACTCCCGACGGCCCCGCAACCTCAATCGACCTCGTCTACTTGTCGCCCTCATCTGGATACGTGCGGATTCGCAGTGGTGATCACGCTCGACTTGTCGGCTTTCGCGGATTGCCCGCTGAGGCCACCTAGAGCCTCGACCAGCGGCATCTGATCCTCCCCGTCCCACCGCACGAACACTCGGCAAAATTCGTCCTCAGTATCGGACCGATTCAAACCGACTCCACCGCTCAAAGCGTGCTCACGCACTTGCGCACGGCCTCAGCCGATCTCGACCTCTCCCCCCTCACCCAACCCGGCGCGCCTCGCTGGGAATCGCTCGAAACTCCCCTCGTCGCCGGGACCGCCGATGGGCCCTCCGTCGTCGATGAACTCACCGTCCCCTTCGACAATCCCTGGCACTCATTGATGCGGTTCGCCGACGTCGATTTCATGACCTCCGACCGCGCGGTATTCGCCTCCCTCAGCGGCGACATCTGGTTAGTCGACGGGCTCAAGAAAACCTCCGGCAAACTCCGATGGAAACGATTCGCCACCGGACTTTTCCAGCCGCACGGCGTGAAGGTCGTCGACGGCAAAATCTATGTCACCGCCCGCGACCAGATCACGCGTCTGCACGGCGACGACGAAGCCGACTTCTACGAAAACTTCTACTTCGCCAAAGCCACGCCCTGGCCACCAGTCAAACGACGCGTGAAAGCCGAAGTCACTCCTCACCACGGCGCCCTCTTTCGCCTCTCGCCCGATGGCCAGAATCTCGACGTGATCGTTCACGGCCTGCGCAATCCCAATGGTCTCACCATCGGGCCCGATGACGAAATTTTCTACAGCGACAACGAGGGCAACTGGGTGCCGACCAGTAAAGTGCACCGGATCCGTGAAGGTGCTTTCCATGGCTTCATCCCGTCGGCCCATCGCGGTACCTCACCCTCGGATTTCGAGAAGCCCATATTGTGAGTCCCCCATTTCTTCGACAACTCTCCCTCCGCTCCGACGTTCATCACCAGCCCCACTTGGCCCGCCGCCCTGCAAAACCAACTCTTACTCACTTCCTACGGTCGCGGTAATCTCTCGCTGGTGCTGCGCGAGGAGGTCGACGGGCAGTGGCAAGGCGCCCACCTCCCCCTTCCTCTCAAGTTTCAATCCGGCACCATTCGCAGTCGCTTCCACTCCGATGGTCATCTCTACGTCGCCGGTCTGACCAGCTGGCAATCAGTCGGTCACGGGGGCAACTGGGGCTCGTTCCATCGCGTGCGCTACACTGCCGCGCCTCTCTACTTGCCCGTCGCCGCCAATACCGCCAGAGGAACACTCGAACTTCGGTTCAACGAACCACTCGACCCGACCACCGCCGTCGACCCCGCCAACTACACGATCACCCAGTGGACCTATCCATGGACCAGTCAATAGGGCACTCGCGGCAAGGTCTACTCTGCCGATCGCCCCGGCGAAACCGGCGCCGACCCGGTAACCATCGAATCGATCCAACTCTCCCGTGACGGCCAAACGGCGCGGCTCTCGATTCCGACCCTGCGCCAAGATCTCGTGCAAACTTCGCTCGGCGTGCTGCCCGATCTACCGGAAATGATCGATGCTTCACTCGGTTTCGTCATGGCCATCGACTATCGGCTGCAATCCGCCGACGGCACGCCCATGGATCACACCCTCCACAAGACCATCCACCGCGTCGCTGGCGATGAGGCTACCGTATCCTCAGTATCGACCCACTCAGCCCACCCTAGTCCGCCCACTCCCACCATTCATCGAAGCTCAACCCAAGCCGCGCCCCCCGATCCCGACTCTCGCATCATCAAACTTCGCGCCAAGGGTATCGCGCTTAGCTACGATGTGACCGAGATCCACACTCAACCCGGGGAAAAAATCACCCTTCGATTCATCAATGCCAGCGATATGGTTCACAACGTGGTGCTAGTGAAATCTGCCGGGGACATCACCCCCGTCGGCGTCGCCGCGATTTCCGCGCCCGCCGACGAATTTGTGCCCAAGCCCGAGCAAGGCCGCATCCTCGCGGCATCCCGCCTCGCTTACCCCGGAGAAACCGTCGACCTCAGTTTTACGGCGCCCAACGTCGGCACTTATCCCTACATCTGCACGTTCTCCGGCCACTTCACCATGATGCAGGGCCGCCTCATCGTCGCCCCCACTGGCTAGTCTCTAGTCTCTTAAATCTTCGGGCAACTCACCTAACCGGCGCTTCACTTGAAACTCATAAAGTGAACCCTCAGCGACCGGTTGACCTAGCGAGATTACGGAAGACTGACCTTCCCTAAAATCAATCGGCGTACCGTGCATGCCCACTATGCTCGGCTGCAATATCCGCCAGTGAGATCGATCCAGCGGCTCGAATTGAAAATCAGTGAGTGCTTCGTTGGTCTTGAGATGATTCCACAGCATCAGCCCCTCCAGGTGATTGGGTAAACTCCCTAACGCCCCGCCTCCGTGTGCCATCATGATACCCCCGACGCACGAATCAAACAGCGTGTGTCGCGGCTGTCCGGCATGCGACTCAAAGCTCGTATTTGAGCCCCAATAGCATCGCCAGAATACATTACCGATCGCCTGACTCGAAACGCCCACGCTATGCCACTGCCCTGCACGGTCCTCCACTCGAGCCATCAGACAATTCGTGCTCGCGGCGAAACGAATCGCACTGTGTCCCGGCGTGCCATCGATCACGCTATCGATCACCGTAACTTGCGCCGAGTTGCTCACCATCCCTGCACAATTCACGTCCACAAAACTGCAATCTCGTATCCATGAATTAACGACACCATTCAGGGCAAGCATCGAGTAGCCGCCATCATCCATCCATGATCGATGGTGCTTAAACCGCTCCTGCCATGCCCCTTCAAACCGCAACCCTTCGAACCCGACTTCCCGCAAAGGAAAAAACTGCTCTACCCGCCATTGATATCGCACATCAATCGGTTTGATCACCGGCGTGCACAAGCGCACCCGCTTTCCCGTGACCGACTCGATCTCGTGACGCTCGGACACTTGCACCCCATCCTTAATCAGACTCAGCCAACGAGAATCAATAACCTGAAATCCCGCGAGTTCGGACTCCAACAGCGCAGAAGTAGTATCCTGCAGTTTTAGGGCAATCCAGTCCCCCGACTTTAACCCGTCCACTTCGGTCAGCCAGACTTCAAAGTCCCCTTGTTTCACATCCTTTACGATTTCACCCACGATCCGCGATTTCTCCGGAGCCAGGACTTGGATCACGTACGGGCTCGCCCACAACCGCATCGGCGGAGGTGGGGCCAAAGCTTCACTCATGTGCAAGATACTTCGCCCTCGCCCCTCTCCTCGCAGCACGATATTGCCGCTGCGAATGAAGACCGATCCCGCATCACTCGTCTGTCCGAGATCAAAACGCCCTTTTGGCACTAGCACGACCCCGCCGCCATTCTTTCCCGCCGCATCAATTGCCCTCTGAATCGCGGCACGATCCGATCTTCCGTCATCAGGTATCGCGCCAAAATCCTCGATGTTAAAGATCGGACCTTCTACCCGCGGAATCGCGCGTTCCGACCGGTGATAACCCGCATACGAAAAATCCGGAATGCCCTGAGATTCTTCGATTACTTCAATCGCTTCAGCACCCCCCGATGGCACCATCGCGGCTAGCGCTAATACCGATAGCCCACAACGACACCGCGCGAGCAACCCCCCATCGAACGAGGAGAGATTAAACGAATTATCACGGGTAGATAACATAAGAGCTACACCAAAGAGCCCCCCTTCCATTCGGCCAATTCCAATTCCATGACTGCTGAACTGTTCAGTATCAAAAGAGGACCTGGACACGAATGCACAGTTTCCTCGCGCTTCACCGCCGCTAACGATCCTCGCCATGAAAACCTTCCCCTAAACAATTTCTTCACTGTATCAGACGACTCGGTGCGAACCCCAGCATTCTCTCTCAACCGACTCACGTAGGCATCTCTCCTCTCCTTCCATGACCATTCCGGATCAGCGACCAAATATCCTACTCATCACCAGCGATCAGCAACATTGGGATACTATTGGTCTCCACAACTCTCAGGTAAAAACGCCCAATCTCGATCGGCTCGCCCAACGAGGATGTCTGTTTGATCGCGCCTACTGCCCCAACCCGACTTGCACGCCCACTCGTGCATCCATTATTACCGGGCAACACCCCAGCGAACACGGTGCCTACTCACTCGGCACCAAATTGTTGGAAGATCGCACCACCCTGGGGTCCGTGCTCGCCGACGCTGGGTATCAAACCACCTTGGTCGGGAAAGCTCACTTTCAACAACTCCGCTCCACCGCAGAGTTCCCCTCGATCGAGTCCTACCCGGGACTGCGTGATTTAGATTTCTGGCGCAGTCACCACGAGCGATTCTACGGCTTCGATCATGTTGAACTCGCCCGCAATCATGCCGACGAATCCCACGTCGGTCAGCACTACGCCCTCTGGATGGAAGAGAAGGGTTTGACGGATTGGAAAAAGCATTTCCAAAACCGCTGGAATGAATACCAGTTCGGCCCCGACCCCATCCCTCCTCAAAAATTGCG
>Ga0075118_10001362_pt1 | contig 17616 bp, 18 predicted proteins | sample AntAceMetag02UKE_FD_69794 | JGI IMG/M metagenome (GOLD analysis project Ga0075118, IMG submission 69794) | Saline lake microbial communities from Ace Lake, Antarctica - Antarctic Ace Lake Metagenome 02UKE | ecosystem: Environmental > Aquatic > Non-marine Saline and Alkaline > Saline | place...
GAAGCTTTCTGCGACGCTCGTGAAGACCTGTCGATTGGTGTCGTATTGCTGACCGGTGCCGGACCTCACACTGACGGCAAGTATGCCTTTTGCGCGGGTGGTGATCAAAGTGTGCGCGGTCACGCGGGTTATGTCGGTGGCGATGGCGTGCCGCGATTGAATGTCCTCGATTTACAGAAACTGATTCGCTCGATGCCCAAAGTTGTGATCGCGCTCGTGGCGGGATACGCGATTGGCGGCGGTCACGTGCTGCACTTGGTGTGCGATCTCACGATTGCGGCGGACAACGGAATTTTCGGACAGGTGGGTCCGAAAATGGGGAGCTTCGACGGGGGCTTCGGTTCCAGCTATCTCGCTCGAATCGTCGGGCATAAGAAGGCGCGCGAAATTTGGTATCTCTGTCGCCAATATAGCGCGAAGGAAGCTGAAGAGATGGGCATGGTGAACAAAGTCGTGCCCGTGGCCGACCTCGAAGCAGAGGGCGTGCAGTGGGGGAATGAAATTATGCAGAACAGTCCGCTCGCGATCCGCTGTTTGAAGAGCGCATTCAACGCCGATGTTGACGGACAAAGCGGTCTGCAAGAACTGGCGGGTAATGCGACGATGCTTTATTACATGAGCGATGAGGCGAAGGAGTTTCACAGCGCGCAGCGTGAGAAACGAAAACCTGACGCGAGCCAATTTCCATGGCTGCCATGATCCGCAGCATGATTGAACGGGAGATAGTCGCATGGCTGTAATCGGACAACGTAATCGGCTGACCATTCTGTATGAAACAGATTCGGGGTATTACCTCGATGGGGAAGAGCTGGGTGAAATCCTTCTGCCTGGAAAATATATTCCACGTGGATCGCGACCGGGTGAGATCGTGGATGTGTTTCTTTATCGCGATTCCGAAGACCGGCTAGTGGCGACGACGGAGTATCCACTCGCGATGGTCGGGCAGTTTGCCTCGTTGCGCGTTGTCGGGATGAATCCCCGCGTGGGCTGCTTTCTTGATTGGGGGCTGTCCAAGGATTTATTGCTCCCGATCCGTGAACAGAAAGAAGGCCTCGAGATCGGCTATTGGGTGGTGGTGGCGGTGCTACTCGACCAACGGACGGATCGCCTCGTCGCCTCAGCGCGCATTAGCCGCCATCTGGATCTGACTACGCCGAATTATCACGAAGGAGAGGAAGTGGAATTGCTCATCATCGGTGCGACGGACTTGGGCTTTAAAGCGATTGTGAACAACGCCCACACCGGGTTGCTCTATCGCGCGGAAGTCGCGGGGGAGTTTAAGATGGGACAGAAGATGAAGGGTTACATCCGGGCGGTGCGGGAGGATGGGAAAATTGATCTCGGGCTTGATCGGGCGGGACATCGCCGCATTAACGATTATCAAGGCGACATCATCGAGTCGCTCGAAGCAGCCGGAGGCGAGATGGCGTATGACGATAAGAGCTCGCCGGAAGAAATCCGCGAAGTGTTCGGCATGAGCAAGAAGGCGTTTAAGCAGGCGATTGGCACGTTGTTTAAAGCGCGCCGAATCATGATCGCGAATGGCGGTATTCGTTTAGTCGCTCCGAAAAAATAAGAACAATTATGTCCGATACGCCCGCTAGAGTAATTACGATTAAGGCTGAGCCGATTGAGCTCTGCCAACTCATCAAGTTTGCCGGACTCATCGATAGCGGTGGTGCGGCCAAGCACGTTATCAGCGAGGGGCTCGTTTCGCTCAACGGCGAGGTGGAGACGCAGAAGCGAAAGAAAGTGTGCGCCGGTGATAAAGTGACGTTTAACGGCGAGACAATCGAAGTGTCACTTTAATGGACGCCTTTGCTGAACTGGGGCTAGGAGCTCCCTTGCTCCGAGTCTTGGAAGAGCGTGAACACCTCACGCCAACTCCTGTCCAATCGGAGGCGATTCCCGCGGTGTTGCAGGGGCGAGATGTTTGGGCCCAAGCGCAGACGGGATCCGGTAAGACGGCCGCATTCGCGCTACCTATTCTCCAAAACTTTTCCGAGCCCCACGCAACTTCACCTCGAGGGGTGCTGATTCTGGTGCCGACTCGTGAGCTCGCTGCGCAAGTGGGCTCCACGTTTACGGAGTATGCCCATTATCTTGCGAATTCGTTGAAGATCGTGACCGTGCATGGAGGAGTCTCGATCAACCCGCAGATGATGAAACTACGTGGGCGAGCAGATATCGTGGTCGCTACTCCGGGAAGGCTGCTGGATCTGGTAGAGAAAAATGCATTCAACCTCGCGACCGTTTCGCTACTCGTCCTCGACGAGGCGGATCGACTGCTCGATTTAGGGTTTTCTGATGAGCTGGGGCGTATCATGGAGATGCTTCCTCGTGAACGGCAGAACTTACTTTTCTCGGCGACGTTTCCCGAAGCTGTGACGGCTCTCGCCGAGGCCATCCTGAATGATCCCGTGCGAATCGAGATAGAAAACTCGACGGAATCGACGCCGGATATTCTGGAGCGGGCGATTGAAGTGGATGTGCCGCGCCGCACTCAACTGCTGGTGCATTTGATTAAATCAAACGGCTGGTCCCGCGTGTTGGTTTTTGTCGCGACGAAGTATGCGACTGAGCATATCGCTGATAAATTGCGACGGGCAGGGATCGAGACTGGCGCGCTGAATGGTGAATTGAGCCAAGGCGCTCGCACGCGAGCCTTGGCTGATTTTCAATCGTCTCAAATTCAAGTGCTCGTGGCGACGGATCTGGCGGCGCGCGGGATCGATGTCGCGCAATTACCGGCGGTGGTGAATTACGACCTGCCACGTTCGGCCGTGGATTACACGCATCGGATTGGCCGCACGGCACGCGCCGGCGAGAGCGGTGTAGCGGTGAGTTTTGTTAGCGCCGAAACGCATGCGCATTTCCGGCTGATTGAGAAACGTAATCAGCGCCAGATCCCACGTGAACAGATTGAAGGATTTGAGCCGATTGAAACCGAAATCCCGAAGACCGAATCAACTGGTGGAGTGAAGGGGAAGCGCAAGAGTAAGAAGGATAAGTTGCGCGAAGCAGCCGCACAGGCCGCTAATCCGTCGGCGACTCCAGCCAAACCGTTGGACACTTCTTTTCGTTGGCACCGTGCCGACTCAAATCCAAGGCAGCGAAAATAGAATGGTGTTTAGCTAACCGCTATTCACGGAGGGATCGTCGGCCCAGACCACGAGCCATCCACTTTCCTTATCGACGTAAATCATGGCCGTGGAATCGGGATCTTCGATCTCCACGTAATCCACCTGCACAATATTAGCTCCAGCGATGGCGGGAGCTGCCTCGTCGTTTTGTTGAGGCAGAAATGCGAAGAGCAATGCCGCCGCGGCTGCGAGAGGAGCGGTGAGCCAAATGATCGGGGCGATTTTCCGCGATTTCGACTTCTGCATTTCGGGAGCGTTGAGCCGGGAACTGACGTCGCTCCACATCTGATCGGCGTCTGGCACGGGAACTGATTCCGCGTCATGCCGGAGAAGCTTGGGCAGTGAGTTTAAACTCTCCGCGTAGTGTTGGCACGTGGCACAAGATTCCACGTGTGCGTTGAGAGCGGTCTGCTGCGTGGCAGCGAGACCGCCATCAGCGGCGCGTAGAAGTTGATCTTGGGCAGTGTGGCAATTCATGACGAGCAGGGGCTTCGGCGATCAACGATGACCGCAGCGATCGTGATGGCGATGGCGTTTCGAATCGTGACGCCGGTCGTCGTGACGACGGTTGTCATGGCGACGATTATAGCTGGTATCGCGATGAGAATAACGACGATCTCTGTTGTGATTAGAGACCCAAACTTTGCGGACACGAGTTTCGTAATGGCCGGCCACATAGTGACTGCTCGAGTGCCGATGGTTGCGATTACTGATGATCCAGCGGCCTTCGATCCAAACATCGTAAGGAACATCGCGCCAGTAACCGTCGCGATGGCTGACATGGACCGAGGTGTGGTGGTGGCTATCTCCATCAAGCGCATCCGCAATGATGAGACCGCCGATTACACCGCCGAGAATTGCCAAGCCCTTGTCACCCGCATAGGCGGGTCTGGGGGCAACGATCATAACAGCAGCGGCGAGAAGTGAGAACAGGGCGATTTTTTTCATATTAACTCCTATTTTATGGGTTCACTTCTTGTGACGTTACTCGTGGTGCGTTTATTCAAAAACTTTCAGAATTTTTTGTAATTAATAGATAGATAAGGATTAAAGAATCACTGGGCAGTCAGAATCACGGCGTAAACTTCGCCCCGGTTACCGGTGCCAGGACCTCCGAGCACTGCGGGAACACCGGGGCGAAGCGTGAGGCCTGTCTTCATCAGGGTGCGTCCATTTTTCTCCCAGATTACACGAATGCGCACCCCACGATTGCCGCTATCTTCGGCAGTGAGTTCGAGGCTTTGACCATCGCCCAGTGAGATGTGTCCGGATTGATCGGAAGTGAGGGAGGTGGCGCCTTGGCCGCGAAAACGATAGCTCTCAAACCGCAGGATGCGTTTCAAGGTGGGCTCGTAGCGAGACAGACGTGAATCGGTGCGGCCTGTTTCGTTGGAAGCGGCGATCAGGATGGCTTGCACGCGATGGGTGTCGGCGGCAGTAGCGTGCACGGTCGCGGCTCCGATGAAGAGACCGAGAAACAGAATGATGCGGGTGAGTTTCATGATGAGGCTCCTAGTTTTTTCGCCAAGATACGGCGAGCATGATAAATACGTGACATCACAGTGCCAGTGGGGATTTTGATCGTCGCGGCAATTTCTTCGTAAGAGAGGCCTTCGATTTCACGGAGGGCGAGCACGGCGCGTTGTTTAGGGGGGAGAGTGTCGAGTGCACGGCGCACTTTTTCGATTCGTTCCTGGCGAGGATCGTCGCTTTGTGGCGCTTCCGGAGCGATCGGTTCGAAGGTGGCGGTATTCGTTTCGTCACCTTTGGAGAAAGGAATAAATCGATCATACCAGCGTTTCCGTTTGCGGAGATGATCAAGCGATCGACGCACAGCGATAGGATGCAGCCAAGTAGTGAAGCGCGCGTCACCACGAAATTTAGGTAATTGTTTCCATACCGTTAGCCAGATTTCTTGACACACATCGCGCGCATCTTGCTCGTGTCGCACGACCGAGTAAACGAGCCGGAAGGTTCGATCATGGTGCATGCGCATCAATTCACCAAATGCCGACTGGTCGCCCGTGATCGCCAGTTTAACTAACTGGGAATCGTCTGGTGATGTTTGTGCAGTGGGGCGAGACACGTGGATGGATGACAAACAGGATAGGCGATGGTTCCTCGGGTAAAACCGTCAACCAGTCTAGAGGGCGAAGTAGAATTGGAATCGAGACAAGGACTTTGTCTGAACGCATAACCGGGTGAGCTTGTATTTGTGTCCGATCATGGCTTGCTCTTGGCATGGCCGATCCGACCCCTGAAGGAAACTCATCCGTAGCGTGGTGGCGAAGTCTTGGCCCTGGTTTTGTGGTTGCGGCGACCGGAGTGGGTGCCGGCGATTTGATCGCGGCAGCAGTTGCTGGGCAGCAATTCGGTTTGGTCGTCTTATGGACCGTGGCGCTGGGCGCACTCTTCAAAGCTGTGCTCAATGAAGGTATCTCGCGGTGGCAGCTCGCAACGGGCACGACCTTGATCGAAGGCTGGAGTGCTCGACTGCCGAAATGGGTGGGTGGCTACTTTCTGGTTTACCTCGTGTTCTGGGGGTTTCTCGTTGCGGCGGCACTCATGGCTTCATGCGGGGTGGCGGCGAAAGCGTTGTTTCCTCAAATTCCAATCCCAGTTGCTGCCTGGAGCGCTATTCATGCGGTGCTGGCTTTCGCGCTGGTTAAGCTAGGTCGTTATCAGGCGTTTGAGAAGGTGATGAAGGTTCTGATGGGCCTCATGTTCGTGCTCGTGGTGGTGTGCGCGATATTGGTGAATCCGCCACTTGGTGAACTGATGCGTGGTTTGACTTGGCCTTCTGTTCCCACTGGTTCTGCTACGCTGCTCCTTGGAGTGATGGGCGGCGTGGGTGGCAGTGTGACCTTGCTCTGCTACGGCTATTGGATTCGGGAAAAAGGGTGGCGCGGAAAGGGCATGCATCGGCGAACGATCTGGGATCTGTTTTCGGCTTATGCCTTAACCGGAATCTTTGGGATCGCGGTCGTAGTGATTGCCGCCACCGCAAAACCGGCCGATGCCTCGGGCACTGCATTGGTGTTGGCGTTGGCTGATCAATTGGCCGTGCTGCTCGGCCCAGTCGGTAAACTGTGCTTCCTGATCGGTTTTTGGTGTGCCGTATTTACATCGATGCTCGGAGTCTGGCAGGGCGTGCCCTATTTGTTTGCCGATAGCGTTGCGTCGCTGGGACGTGCTTCTGATGCGGCGAAGGCTCGAGTGAAGGGCCTGAATCTTACGCCTGCCTACCGTTGGTTTCTCGTCTATCTGGCTTTGCCGCCGCTTCTGATGCAATTCTGGCACCGGCCCGTTGCGATTGTGATTCTTTACGCGATTGCCGGGGCATTCTTTATGCCGTTTCTCGCCTCAGTGTTGCTGTTACTCAACAATCGACGCGAGTGGATGGGGGAGTTGAAGAACGGCCGACTCACTAATGTGCTGCTGGTGCTCTCACTCGTTCTCTTCGGATGCCTCTTTGTCTTTGAAATCGTGCGTCGATTGAGCGGCGGATGAGAAAATGTAGGGCGTAATTGGGGGTAGGGCGAGGCGTCTCGCCGAACCGCGCGGCTTACCGGGACGGTGCGCCCTCCCATCGGCCAGTCCCACAGAGGACAGGCTAATTAAGCCTTAGGGTGACATGCCGCGTCGTCCCGCAGAGCGGGACTCCTCGCAATGACTTGAGGCTATTGCACTAAAACAAAACGGGCGTCTCCCGAAGAAGACGCCCGTTGTAAAAAAGAGTCGTGATCTTTACTTGCCGAGAGATTCGCGGAGCGAATCGAGCTGATCGGAACTGCCAAGAAGCACATTGCGGCTCGCGATGAACTTGGCGTATTCGACCATGAAGACCTTGCCGGCAGGACGGAAATCAAAGTCGGTCGGGTTATCGCGGAAATGCTCGCGGTGGACACGAGTCCAGACGAGACGACCATCGGTATCGATGTTTACCTTGGTCACGCCACGCTTAGCTGCGGGGAGATATTCCTTCACGTCGACACCCATCGAACCGGCGATTTCGCCACCAGCGGCGTTGATTTTGGCGACTTCGTCCTGAGGAACTGAGGAGGAACCATGCATCACCAACGGGTAGTTGGGAAGAAGGTCACGGATCTGCTCGAGCACATCAAAATGGAGCGATTGCTTGCCCTTGAATTTGAAGGCGCCATGCGAGGTGCCGATGGCACAGGCGAGTGAATCGCAACCGGTGAGTTTTACGAACTCTTGTGCTTCAGCAGGATCGGTGAGGCAGGCATTGCCTTCATCGACTTGAATATCCTCTTCGACGCCACCGAGCATTCCGAGCTCAGCTTCGACGGAGATGCCTTTGGCGTGAGCCGCATCGACGACACGTTTCGTGATGGCGACGTTTTCTTCGAAAGATTCGTGGGAAGCGTCGATCATCACCGAGCTATAAAAGCCCGATTCGATGCAATCGTAACAGGTCTGCTCATCGCCGTGATCGAGATGGACGGCGTAAATCGCGTCAGGAAAAATATCACCAGCCGCACGGATGATGGACTCAAGCATGAGCTTGTTGGTGTATTTCCGGGCACCCTTGGAAATTTGGATAATGAAGGGGGCCTTCGAATCGATGGCACCTTGGAACAAGCCCATGGCCTGCTCGGCATTATTGATGTTAAATGCGCCGACTGCATACTTGCCGTAGGCGTGGTTGAATAGCTCCTTAGTTGTTACGATCATGAAGCTGATAATCTAGGGTATGGTCGGCAATTCGGACAAGTGAATAGTCGAAAGAGCCTGCGCATTTGCAAAATATGAGGAAAGCTTGCGAGAATATGCGGTATTCCTAATCCGCTGGGAGATAGTCAAAAATGCTTCGTCGCCCTCAGTGGCTATATTTTAAAACTGCTCCAGGTGGCGCAGATAGGAGCGGCGTTCGAGCGACGCCGATAGGGATGGGGCAAGTATTTGGACAACGCGGCCGAGACTGATTCAAAGAATAATGAAGTTTTTTGGCTATAATTGAATCCATTGTCCTTTTGGTGGCGAATGATGGGGTAACGGACCTTGCGGCGCTTTGCCGCCAAGCCGATTTGAATCCTTCGATTCCCTGTTACTATGAAAATCCAATCCATCCTCACTGCCGCGGCCCTGCTTGTCGCGGTTTCCTCCGTTTCCGCGGGCACTTACGGCAAGCACACTCATGCTTCCAAGGATATCGTCGACACCGCAGTCGCTGCCGGCACGTTCAACACTTTGGCTGCAGCTCTTGGGGCCGGCGACCTCGTGGGAGCTCTCAAAGGAGAGGGACCATTCACGGTCTTCGCGCCAACTGATGCGGCGTTCGCCAAGTTGCCAGCTGGCACCATCGAGATGCTTCTAAAGCCGGAGAACAAAGCTAAGTTGGTCGATATCCTCACCTACCACGTGGTGGCTGCTAAAGTGCCCGCGTCTACTGCGCTGACACTCGATAAAGCGGAAGCCCTGAACGGTAAGACTATTATGCTAACCATTCGCGACGGCAGTCTGTTCCTGAACGATTCGAAGGTCATCAAAACCGATATCATGACCAGCAATGGCATCATTCACGTGATTGATACGGTATTGATTCCATCTTCCTAATCCTAAGATGGGTTGATGTGAGTTCTGTGCTCGTTCGTCGGCTGAGCCTTTTGCTCCCGTGTGCGACCCGGCACTTCAATCAAAGTAACCATGCGACATGGGTCGTGTTTTCAAATAGTGGCGGCGGCTTCGATGCCGTCGCCGCTTTGTTTAGTAAACCTCACTCAAATCGAATTATGAAAATCAGAACTCTTTTCACTTTTGCTGCCTTGATCAGCTCGTTATCGGTGGCGTCCGCCTATGACCATACCAAGTCGGCCTCTAAAGACCTCGTGGACACGGCCGTAGCGGCCGGCAGCTTCAACACCTTAGCCGCCGCGCTCAATGCCGCCGACCTCGTGGAAGCCCTCAAAGGTGAGGGGCCGTTTACGGTCTTCGCGCCAACCGATGAAGCGTTCGCCAAGTTGCCAGCTGGCACCATCGATATGTTGCTGAGGCCGGAGAACAAAGATAAGTTGGTCGATATTCTGACCTATCACGTGGTGGCAGCTGAAGTGCCCGCCGCTACGGCGCTGACGCTCGATAAAGCCGAAGCCTTGAACGGGAAGACTATTATTCTCACTCGTCGTGACGGCAGTCTGTTCCTGAACGACTCGAAAGTCATCAAAACTGACATCAAGACCAGCAATGGCATCATTCACGTGATTGATACGGTTTTGATTCCTAAGAGCATGGTCGCGTCGAAGCATTCCGTGGCCGTGCAATTGGTGAATAAAGCGATCATGAAAGGCGTCCCGCTCTACAATCAGGATAACCACGCCGCCTGTGCCGCGGTTTATGAAATGGCGGCGGAGGCATTGATGTTGATGCCCGAAGGAACGATGACCTCCGAACAGCAACAGATTTTACAGATGGCGATGCGAGAGGTCCGAGGCAGTCACAATCCAACTGACAATGCATGGGCGCTGCGCCGCGCGTTTGATGCTATGATGGAATCAAACATGTAAATCGAATGCTCGGGTTGTATTGTGGCGGGTTTCGGATATCTAGCCAGGGATGCCCCGGTCAGAACCCAACCCAGTGGTGGATGAAATCCTCCCACGCGTCGCTCGACGCGAGCCGTTGGCTATGAACGATTGCATCGCTCAATTTGGAGGATTGGTCTGGAGTATCATTCGCCGCTACGTGCAACCCGACTCCGAAGCGGAAGACGTCGTGCAGGAAGCATTTTCAGAACTTTGGCAAAAGGCCGATCGATTTGATCGCTCTCGGGCCTCTGCTGCTACCTTTATTGGGTTGATTGCCCGCCGGCGTAGCATCGACTGGCTGCGTCGGAAAAGTCGACGGCCTGAGTTACATCCACTGCCTCCTGACTTCGATGAAGTTGTCTCGAGCGAAACGGCTCCGACGAATACTCGCGTCGATGCGGAAAACCTCCAAGGCGCATTAAGCAAGTTGCCCGATGAGAGTCGAGAGCTCTTCAAATTGCATTTCTCCGGCGGACTTACTCATGCAGAAATCGCTGACAAGACCGGCTTGCCTTTAGGCACCATCAAAACTCGGTTACGTCGGGGCCTGATCGAAATGCGAAACATACTTCGCCCTTCTCAAACCCAACCCGCCGCGTCATGAAATCCACCGAAATGAAACAGCGCTTCGATGAGTTGGATGCCGCCCGAGCATTCGGTGATCTTTCGCCCGAGGAACAAGCGGAATGGACGCAGTTGATCAACAAGCATGGTTTCTCCTCCGACTTCGATCTCGATCTTTTGGTAGCTGGTTTGGATGCGACCTTGGCGGAGGATGTTGTCGCACCCTCGGCTGATCTGGTCAAAAAGCTCGAAGGTCAGGCGGCGGGTTTCAGTCCAAAAGCTGCCGTGGCCGAGGCAATCCCGTTTTGGCGAAATCCTGCCTTGGGCTGGGCCGCAGCGGCCTGCTTTGCGGTGGCTTTGGTGGTGATGAATCCACGGGCCGAGACAGATCCTTCTTCGGCTGAATTACGTGAGACCCTAATCGCTGGTGCAGATGTGCTTCAGCTAGAGTTTGCTGGCACGCCGGAGTTTGAAAACCTTACCGGCGATGTTGTATGGACTGATGACGGTCAAAGCGGTTTCATGCGCTTCACTGGGCTACCGGCGAACGATCCCACGAAAACGCAGTATCAACTTTGGATCGTGGATCCGACTCGGGATGAACGGCCGGTTGACGGTGGCGTATTTAATATTCCCAGCGACGGCGGTGAAGTCGTGGTTCCTATTCGGGCCGCGCTTCGAGTGGACAGCCCAGTGGCCTTTGTGATCACCGTTGAGCAACCCGGTGGAGTGGTGGTTTCCAAGCAAGAGATCGTCGCCGCTATCGCCCAGCGCGGCTGATTCCTTCTAGCATTTAATCGAAGACGTCACCCATTCGAGGTGATGGCGTTGGGGGACTAAATAACACGCCCTGTCGGACCATCACTAATACGCGACCTCCGTCGGTAGTTCTTCGTTGCTGTAAGCCAGTGCATCTAGTGCCACCTTCTCTCTGAAAGTGATCAAGGGACACTATTCGTGACCTTCTTGACCTCTGCTTGGATTAGCTCGGACATCTTCATTCGAGCTTCAAGCTCTCGTGAGACCCCTTCCAAAGCTTCATATTGATTAGGTGGAAGGATGGCTTTGCTTTGGGCTAATCCTGTTTGGGAGAATGCCCTTGGGTTATCGACTCCAGTTCCCAGTGCCATCTGGTCTTCAACTGGGTTAGATCTTTGATTTGCTGGTGCGAGAGGCTGCACTCTTGTGCGATACATAATCTCTGTGATATGCTCACATTGAGCACCCGTTAAAGGGCTGAGACTGTTGACGAGTATCTTTTCCACTAAACCGGCAAAGTGCCGAGCTGATCGACTCTGCTTATAATGTTGGTAGGCGTTGTAAATCTCCGGTCCCATTGACTCTCGCATACTTTGGTCGATTTCAACTTCATGTTGCTTCACGAGGAGTTGGATCGTTTTACGATCTCGTAGACCCTGCGAACGAGCGGCAGAGTAGACATCGGACCGTGTTTCACTCTTTTCCCGCAGGAACGCATAAAAACGCTTTCGTTGGTCCGAGGTTAGGTTGAGTTTGTTGGCTAGAGCGGCGTGTCCAATTTCCAGCATTCCGATCCTCGTGATGGCCTGTAGCCTTTAAAACTCGGGGACTGGCGTGCACGTTTGGCCGCCGCACGCTTTTTCTGTGCCAACAGCTTCTTGGGACTGAGCTCTTTTTAAATTGGTGATTCGATTTGCTTGGAAGCTGAAAGATCGACTGAAGGTGGCACGCTTTCGGCAACGGCCGTCTCAACGGAGAGTGTCTGGCTTGCGAGTTGTGCATCCTGATTCCGCTTGATTTGTTGCAGTTCCTCGTGCTGCGACCAGGCGAGATAGAGACTGCCAGTAGTGACTAAGCAGAGGATGGTGTTGAATGTGCTTTTGAGGCTATTCATAACTACTTTGCCGCATGTCGGTTTAGTATACCGAAATTGCTACTGAGTGGACGGCGCCGGCTTTTGCGCGGCGAAAATCAGCTCCCTCATTTTGGTTTTGGACTGACGCTCTGTTTGGATTCGTTCCAAAGCCACAAACTGATCGGAGGTAAGGATGCCCCGTGCGATATTCATGGTTTGCTCGGAAACCAGGAAGGAACCTGAGCTTTCCCGGGGTAAACGAGCTATCAGATCTATCAGTTGCTCCTGTTGAGCGTTGTGTAGCGGGTTATTGCTATAGCTGAGATTTCGTTGGAGTTGGTTGGTGAGTCCACGAATAGAATTAGTCTTTTCGAAATTCTTGTAGGTATCGAAAACTTCATCGCCAAACTTCTCCCGAATTTCCTGATCCACAACGGCCACGTTGTCATTTACTAATTGGCTAACCAGATCCTGATTATTGCGTAGGGTGATACCCTGACTTCGTGCCGCAGCAAACACATCTTGTCCAAGATTTCGCTTTTCAAGTAAGAGTGATTTGAAAGCCTGTAATTCGTCGGGACTCAGGTTTAATTTTCCGAAGAGAGCGGCAAACTTTGATTCCAATTCCTCAGCTGTGACGATGTCTTTCAACTGCTTGTATTCGTTTGATTCACGCACTTTCAGGAAGGCTCTTCGTCGTTGCTGTCGAATACTCGTAGGGGATTCTGAAGTGCTCTCTTTAGCCTGAGAAGATGGGTTTGTGACGCGATCTTGAGTTTCTCTCAATGGATCCACTGATGCTTTTTCAGCAGCGGCTGAACTGTCTTGGAATTGAGAAGAAACGAGTGGGGGCTTATCCTGTAGTTCGGCTAGTTGCTTCGATTGGCTCCATGCCAAATAAGCGCTGCCTATTGTGGTCAGGCCCAATAAAACAATAAGTGTGTTCTTAAGCGTATTCATGGCTTGAAGGGGACTAAGCTGGCATGATTTTACTCACGACGGCAATCCTGCGCTCGCCTTAGCTCGTTAAGCCCTAACCGAAGCGAAAATTGTGCTTTGAGCGCCCCCAGGGGCACCTGGGCTTCAGGCATTCCTCCGGGACTCATCCCCAAGTGGGGGGGGCTCTATGTTTCCTCCTAGCGAGGAGGGAACTCGAAATCAGCTTTGTCCTTTTTCGGTGCTAATACGAGGTAGGCGCTGAATTCGGAACCGCGTTTGGAAACGAATCCTTCGATCAAGCTCGTCTTACCTTCGGTCAGGAGTTTCTGCACTTCTTCAAGCGGGAGTTCCTTTTTACAGAGCTCCTTGGTGATCTTGAAGACAGAGCGGTTTTCCTGATCGGGTTTACGCACGTAGTAGGTGCCGTCGACTTCCACGATTTCGCCGTGGTGCAGGGTGCTTTCGCCGAGTGACTTGGCCTTGGAAAGATCTGGTGGTGCTTTCGTCTTACGCACGATCGGTTTGCCATCCTTGCCCACTCGCGGCTTGCGGGGAGGAAACTCCCAGGAGATCTTGTCGTCGTTGCGTTTGAGGAAAGCGTCGAAAGGGCGGCCTTTCTTGGACGTGAATCCTTCGATCAAAGCGGTCTTTCCATCAGAAACTAATTGGATCGCGTGTTCCTGGGTGATTTCCTTTTGGCAGATCAGCTTGCCGACGCGGAACGTTTGTTTCCATTCGTCGTCTTGCTTTTCGCGCAGGATGAAATTCGGGCCGGCTTCGCAGAGTTCGGCTCCGGTTTTCTCGTCTGTCCAGAGAGGTTCGAGCATCTTGATGTCTACCTTATCGCCGAAATCGAATTCGGTCTTCCACTTCTCTTTTTCTTTATCAAAGACCAGGAGCAGAGCGGCGGAGAAACGCGAACGGGTGCGAGCGGAGACGAAGCCATCGCGAGGACCGAGGGCACGTTTTTCAACGAGTTCCTTCACTTCGTTTTCTTCCATTTTTCGACCACCAATCACCTTGTAAACTGCGAATAGACCATCCTGTGATTTGTAAGCACGGAGGGTTTCGAGCAGGGGCTGACTATCGGTAGGAGAGAGGATGTCTGTGCGTCGCGCGGTAGAATCGTCTTCCTCAAAGGTCTTCACGTTTTCGATGATGGCCGAAGTCTGATCGACCACTTCCTTCATGAAATCTTTGCGTGCGAATTTGCTCTGCTCCATCTGGCGAAGTTTGAATTCCCATTCGCCAGTCATCGTGGGACTGGTCAGTGCCTCGGCTTTCACGGCGACGAGAAACTCCATCACCTGTTCTGCTTTTGGCGTGGGGATGAGCTCGCGTTGCTCGCGATCGAGATATTTCTGATTGATCAAACCGTCGATCGTATCGGCGCGGGTGGCGGGAGTGCCGAGGCCGCGTTCTTTCATCGCTTCGGCGAGTTCCTCGTCATCGATGAGTTTGCCGGCGCCTTCCATCGCGGAAAGCAGGGTGGCTTCACTGTAGCGCGGAGGAGGGCGGGTGGCTTCGGCGTGGAGTTCGACTTCGCTGGTCTTTGCATTGGCCGGAGAACCGTCGGCATCGCTGAGCGCGGGGAGTGCCTTGGAGGCTTTGGCGTCGGGCTTTTCTTCATCGACGGAGGTGCGTCCGTAAACGGCGAGCCAGCCGGGAAAGGTGAGCACTTTGCCTTCTGTTTTAAAACGGTGAGAGGCGACTTCGCTGATGCGAGTGGTGACATCGAACTCAGCCGACGGATGGAAGGTCGCCACGAATCGACGCGCGATCATGTCGAATATCTTGGTCTCCATCTCATCGAGTTTCTTAGCGTCGTGAGGGGTCGGGATAATCGCGAAGTGATCCGAGATCTTTGCGTTGTTGAAAATGCGTTTGTTGGGTTTCAACCAGCCGGCATCGATGACCTTAGTCGCGTGTGGGCCGAGATCGCCTCCGAGGTGTTGAAGCGTTTCTCGACAAGTAGGAATGTAATCCTCTGGGAGAGCCCGCGAATCGGTTCGCGGATAAGTGATCATCTTGTGCTTTTCGTAAAGCGCTTGCGCGATTTGCAAGGTGCGGCGCGCCGGGAGGCCATAGCGGTTGTTGGCCTCGCGTTGCAAAGTCGTGAGATCGTATAGACGCGGTGAGCTCTGGGTGTTGGCTTTCTTTTCGTCGGTTACGCTTGCAGCAGGCTGGCCTGAACACGCCGTCATGACTTCGTCCGCCGTGGGCTTTTCCCAGATGCGATCAATCCGGTCGTGCTCGTTTTCCTTGGATTTCTTAAAAGACGGTTTCTGGTAAACGCCTTCGTAAGCACCTTGCGCGACTTCGAACTGGGCAGTGATGCGCCAGTAATCCTGTGGCTTGAAATTCTTGATCTCTTGCTCGCGGTTGTAGAGCAGGGCGAGAGTAGGTGTCTGCACGCGGCCGACGGAGGCGACGTTGCCAGCCCGTGAGCCAAACATGCGCTTAGTCAGCGCGCGGGTGCCATTGATACCGATGAGCCAATCGCTTTCACTGCGAGATCGCGCGGCATCGCTGAGGCCCGCCATCGCTTCGCCATCACGGAGATTGGCGAATGCAGTCTTAATCCCAGAAGGCGTCATCGTTTGCATCCAAGCGCGTTTGACGGGTTTTTTGCACTTCGTGAGTTGGTAGATGTTATCGAAAATCAGCTCACCTTCGCGACCGGCATCACAGGCGTTGATCACCTGATCAATATCTTTGCGGGCGAGGAGCTTCTTGATTTTGCCGTAACGATCCTTGGAACTCTCGATGGGTTTCAGATCGAATTTCTTCGGGATGATCGGCAGTTCGGCGAGGCGCCAGAAACCATATTTCTTCTTATCAATATCCTCCGGCATCTTCAATTCGACGAGATGGCCCACGGCGGAAGAGATGACGAATTCGTCATTCTCGTAATGCTCACCTTTCTTGGGGACTTTACCGAGAACTCGGGCCAAATCAGTGGCGACGGAGGGTTTCTCAGCGATGATAAGGGACTTCATATGGGGCGACCCGTAAGGGGATGATGCCAAGCATGACAAGCTCTAGTTTTTTCGGGCACCCAGCTAAGAGAGTGTAACTAACTGCTAATCAATCAGATAAATTTCCGACTTCAGCGAGGGCGCTTTCGAGGGCAGAGAGAAGCTCGGCGATAGTCTCGTCGGTTTCGTCGCCCATATTGGAAATGCGGAACGCCTTGCCCTTTAATTTGCCGTAGCCCCCATCGATTACGAGGTGGTGCTTGTCCTTGAGAACCTTGTTCAGGGCCGGGAGATCGATCTCCAAATTGTTGTTGAAGCAGTTTAGTGAGATCGAGCCGTTTTGCGCCTCAGGAAAAAGAGTGAAGCCTTTCGCGAGAACCCACGAACGCACGGTTTGATTGAGTCGCGCGTGGCGCGCGTAGCGTTTCTCGACGCCCTCAGCCATGATGTCTTCGAGCTTAGAACGCAGCGCATAGATCAACGGAATGATCGGCGTGCTTGGGGTCATGCCTTTCTCGTGATTCGATTGGAATTCGAGGAAGTCAAAATAGTAACCACGATCCGGCATCGTCGCGGCGCGTTCGCGGGCTCGATCGGAAACGGAGAAAATCGACATGCCCGGAGGCATCGCGAGCGCCTTTTGAGATCCGGTGAGTAGGACATCGATTGCCAACTCATCCTTCTTGATCGGCACGACGCTGAACGAGCTGACCGTATCCACGATCGAGATCACCTCGGGGAACTCGCGCACGACGGCCATGATCGCAGCGATATCGCTCATCGTGCCCGTAGAAGTTTCGTTGTGAATGAACGTGATCGCATCGTAGTCGCCGGTGGCGAGCTCGCGTCGCACGGCTTCGGGATCGACGGGTTGGCCCCAGTCGAATTTCAATGCACCCGCCGCCTTACCGCAGCGTTTGGAGACGTCGTGCCATTTGTCGGAGAATGCACCGTTCATGCAATTGAGCACCTTCTTGTGCACGACATTGCGGATAGAGCCTTCCATCACGCCCCACGCGCTGCTCGTCGAAATGTAAACAGGATCCTTCGTGTAGAAAAGGGCCTGTAGATCCGGCTGCACGGATTCGTAGAGAGCGACAAAGTCGGGACTGCGGTGGCCGATAGGGGCATGAGTCATCGCGCGAAGCGTTTTCTCAGAGACGTCGATCGGGCCGGGAATGAATAGTTTGTAGCTCATGAAAGTAAGAAAATGTGAATTAACACGAAAGCGGCTTCCCAAAATGCTCGTCAACCTCCATTGATGTCTTTCGCGCATGTCTTCCTGGCTGAAGAAAAAATCCAACGCTCTCGAGCTCTACACCATTGATGTGATTCTTGGGCGGCGCGCGGATACCGGTGCGGCGATCTACGGGGAGTTTCTGCAACTGCTATCTTATCTGTTCAGCGGCATCGCTCAGTTGCGGTTCTGGCTCTACAAACACCGGATTCTGCACGATCAGCCCCTGGGCTGCCTCGTCGTTGTGGTGGGAAACTTGACCGTCGGTGGCACGGGCAAGACGCCGGTCGTGGAGAAATTTGCGCGCGCGCTCCATGATCGGGGACGCAAAGTCGCGATTCTCAGTCGCGGTTATAAAAGCAAGGCGCCGCCG
>Ga0075118_10001369_pt1 | contig 17555 bp, 13 predicted proteins | sample AntAceMetag02UKE_FD_69794 | JGI IMG/M metagenome (GOLD analysis project Ga0075118, IMG submission 69794) | Saline lake microbial communities from Ace Lake, Antarctica - Antarctic Ace Lake Metagenome 02UKE | ecosystem: Environmental > Aquatic > Non-marine Saline and Alkaline > Saline | place...
GTACCCGCTGATGTAGACCTTGACTTTGACGCCACGCCCATGGGTGAGGGCGCATCCTTTGACGTGGGCACGATGACCGTCGATGTCATCCACACTCCCGGCCACACCCCCCACCACATTTCTTTCGCCGTGCGCTGTGCTGATCACCCGGGCGTCGTGTTCACCGGCGGGTCGCTGCTCTACGGCAGTGTGGGCCGTACCGATCTGGTGGCGCCAGACCTGGCGGTGCGCCAGTCCCACGATCAGTGGCATTCGGTGCGTCGTCTCGCAGCCACCTTGGCCGATGAAACCGCGATCTACCCCACCCATGGTTTCGGATCATTCTGCGCGGCTACTCAAGCCCAGGGTTTGTCGTCAACAATCGGTAACGAAAAAATCATCAATCCGGCCCTGACCGAAGAGGAGTCAGAGTTCGTCGACACGATGCTGGCCGGGCTCGATGTTTTCCCCGCCTACTACGCCCACATGGGCCCGGCCAATGCAGCCGGACCAGCCGATGTTGATCTCATGATGCCCGCCGAGGCTAACCCGCACATGCTGCGCGAACGCATCATGCAGGGTGAATGGGTGGTGGATCTGCGCTCCCGCGAAGTTTTCGCTGCCGGACATGTGCCAGGAACAATGAACTTTGACCTCGACGGGGCATTCATCAACTACCTGGCCTGGATGATGCCCTGGGGCGCTCCGGTCACGTTGTTGGGTTCCACGCCGGAGCAGGTTCAAGCAGCACATCGTGAACTGGTGCGCGTCGGTATTGACAATACGGTGAGCCAAGCCACCGGCGGCCCAGATTTTTGGTTGACCGATCCCGCCGATGCCCGCACTCTTCAGCAGGTGGATTTTGCCGAGCTATCCGCCATCGTGGCCGCGGAATCTGATGCTTTCCTGCTCGACACCCGACAGATCTTGGAGTGGGAATCTGGCCATGTTGCCGGGGCCACCTTCATGCCCTTTTACGATGTGCCCGATCGGCTCGCTGAAATTCCGAAGGATCGCCCGGTCTATGTGTACTGCGGCTCCGGCTACCGCGCCGCAGCGGTGGCTTCACTGCTACGAAATGAGGGATTCGACAATATCGTTCACGTCAACGATGACTTCCCGAACGCAGCCAATTCAGGGCTCCAGGTCGTTGCTGAGCAGGCGCCCGAGCGTGAACCAGGCTGGACCTGGATCGCCTCGCGAGCAACGGTTCGACAGTTCGCACCGAAGGCGCCCGCAGACTCAAAGTAGCCTGAATCAACGACCCATTCGCGGCTGAAACAAGGGCTAGCACAGTAACCTGGCGCCCGTGACACCAACGGAGCCGGCTGGCACGAATATGCCGGCAGATTCCTACCGGCGTTTCACCATCGGCGTGGGTCGGATGCGCTTGCGCATTTCCATTCTGGTTTACGCCATCATTGTGTCGTTGGCATCCCTGGCCGTGTACGACGAACCCGATGGCCCACTAACCCTGGCAAACGCCGCGGTGCTGCTGGCTATTGTGGTGGCACCCGTAGCAGCGCTTGCGGTTGCGCATACTTTCGTTGAACTCACCCAGGAGCACCTCGAAGTGGGTCAGACGCCATCGAGGGCCGTGCTCGGGCGCATCGTAGGCCGCAACGCACAGTTCCTCGTTGTGGGCATCTCAGCCCTCATCTGGTTTGCGATCGCCTACGCCCTGGACATGTCTGCCAATGACGCTTTGGTGGCGTTGCTCCTGATTCGACTGGTAGAACTTTACGCCCTTGGCATCGTGGTGGCGCTGCGTTCAACGGGGGGCTGCGCTTGGAGAATCGGGATCAGTGTTGCCTACGGAACTATTGGCCTGGTCATCGTCGTCGTTGAATTAGCCCTTGGGCACTAGTCGAAGGCGTCTACGATCAGGCAGGTGGATCACACGTCAATGGATGACTCGGTCATTGCGGCTATACGGTGCCAGCGCACAAGTGCTAAGTGGCGTGCCTACCCTGCGGATGCGGTTCCGGTGTGGATTGCCGAAATGGATTTCCCGCTGGCACCGTGTGTCGCCCAGGCTCTGCATCAGGCCATTGATGACAGCGACACCGGCTATCGGTGGCCTGGTGAATTACCCGAGGCACTGGCTGACTTCGTGCACCGGCACTTTGCCTGGCAGATCGCCCCCGAGCACGTTTTCACGTTGCCCGATGTATTAACCGGCATGGCCGAAGCCATGCGTCGCTTCACACGAGCGGACCAATCGGTAGTCATCACGCCACCGGTCTATCCACCCTTCTTCAACGTGACCCGGGCGATTGCTGAGCGAGAGGTGGTGGAGGTTCCCCTGGTTGACGGCTGCCTAGACCTGGAGTCGTTGGAGGCGGCGTTCGCACGGCCAGAGGTTGCGGCTTTCCTCATGTGTCATCCGCATAATCCGACCGGCTATTGCGCCCAGGTAGAAGTACTGCGATCGGTTGCGGTGCTGGCCAGGAAATATGACGTGACGGTCATCAGCGATGAAATCTGGGCCCCGCTATCTTGGGATGAGAATCCTTTCGTGCCGTATTTGAGTTTCGATCCCGAACTGACGGCCCCTGATGTAGCGCTCGTCTCAGCATCCAAAGCATTCAACCTTGCCGGCCTGAAATGTGCCCAGTTGGTTGCCGGTAGCGCAGAAACTGCCGAGCACTTTCGCAAGACCCTACCCATGGAAATCACATACGGGACAGGGCATTTGGGCATCATCGCCTCAATTGCTGCCTACCGCAATGGCGATGGGTGGTTAGCGCAAACGAAGCAGCGACTCCAGCACAACGCTGCGCACTTGGTTACTCAGATAGGAGTGGCGGGTCTTGACTTAAATTATCAACCGGCCACCTCGACCTACCTGGCATGGCTGGATTGCCGCAACCTGGGGTTTGGTGATGATCCAGCGAAGGTGTTCTTGGATCGAGGTCGTGTTGCGTTGAACGCAGGTCATCTCTTTGGTACGCAAGGTCGTGGTTTCGTTCGTTTCAATTTTGCGACGACCCCTGAGGTAATCAGCGAGGCGGTATCACGAATGGCCAGCACTGTTCGCGATTCCTAGCACGTATGACACCGAGTCTGAAATTGGTAGCGCTCTGGGGGCCCTTTCGGCGGTCATCGTTGAAGACGTTCCGGTGCGCTGGGGGGCGATCTACCTTGCCGAGATCGGGCAAGGTGCCGCGGTGTCGATCAATTTAGCTCTCGTTCAGGGAAGCGCTGCTGCGTTTATCGGCGCGGTGGCCCTCAGTGGACTGGGGGTAGCAACTCTTTTTCCTGCAGCCATGAATGCTGCGGCGCAGTTGCCCGGCATCAGTCCAGCGCTCGGCATCGCGGTGGTGAGTTGGTTTTCACGAGTGGGCTTTGTTATTGCTCCTCTCGCGGTCGGACTCATTGCCGAAGGTGCAGGATTGCATTACGGACTCGCGATCATGGTGATCGCTGCTATCGGGCTGGTGGCCATTGCTGGTCGGGTGGATCGACGATGAAAGGATGCCCACATGCGCGCAGTGGTCATCCATGAGTTAACCGGTCCCCAATCAGTTGAAGTTCGCGAAGTCGACGAACCCGATCGCTCACATCAACTCAGCAACGATGTTGTGGTTATTGATGTGGTGGCAGCCGGTGTGTCCTTCCCGGAGTTACTGCAGACCTGGGGCAGGTATCAGCATGCTCCCGAGCTTCCCTTTACCCCCGGGCTGGAGGTTGCTGGAACTGTGAAGTGGGCGCCGCCAGGTTCTCATTTCTCCGTCGGTGATGAAGTGATGGCGTTCACGAACCAGGGAGGCATGGCACAGGTAGCCGTGGCCCCTGCTTTCACCGTGTTCTCGAAGCCATCAGTCCTAAGCTTTGCTGAAGGTGCAGCCTGCATCCTTAATTTGCATACTGCCTATTTTGCTGTGCACACGCGTGCCCGTATTTCAGATGGAGAAACCGTGGTCGTGCACGGTGCTGCCGGCGGCCTTGGCACCGCACTGTGCAGCATCGCGAGGCTGGCTGGCGCTCGGGTCATCGCCGTGGTCTCTTCCGAAGCCAAGGCCGAGGTTGTCGTTGCTGCTGGTGCCCATCATGCGGTGTTGACCGATGACGACTGGCGTCAACGCGTGAACGACCTGTGCCCGGATGGTGTTGACATTGTGTGTGACCCCGTCGGTGGTTCTCGCCTGATCGATTCGCTGCGAACTCTGCGAGCCCAGGGGCGTTACGTTGTTCTTGGCTACACCGAGGGTGCGGTCTCGGAGGTAAAAACTAATCGCCTGCTCCTCAACAACCTTGACGTAATTGGTGCTGGGTGGGGCGCGTACGTGCGTAACGATCCGGCTGCTTTTCGCCGCATTGGCGATGCCGTGAACGACCTCATCATCAATGCCGGATTGCGGCCAATCGTGGGACATCGTTTTCGGCTGGATGATGCGGCACAGGCGCTATCGCTGTTGGAGAATAGGGAAGCGATGGGCAAGGTTGTCCTTGAGTTGGAGTGAACTCTCCCTGGATCGATCTTCAGGATCCTCTCGTGGTGCGCAAGGGAGGATCGCCAGCGTCGAGATTTCGTGAGGCACGTGCTCTGCGGGCCTTTAGTGCTGGCAGCGTTCAACTACTCCAGGGTCCTGACGACGAGGGCGCCTTCACGATGGAAAGGGTCATACCGGGTGTGACCCTGGCACAGCGATTCTCCCTGTTCGATGATCACGCAACAGTCATCATGGGCGAACTCATTCAACGTTTGCATACGAGTCAGCGCATTGTGGAGTCTGAAGTCGCACAGATCCCACCTCTGGCGGGTATCGCTCGACCGCTGGCGCAGTGCGAAGACGCACGGATGCCCAAGTCGTTGCAAGAACGAGCCCTCGCGATACTGACCGACCTTGTGGCAGATGAACGTCAGGTGATCTTGCACGGTGACCTACATCAGGGAAACGTGTTGTGGAGTGACCGGCGCTTCGAGTGGGTCGCGATTGATCCGCACGGATGGCGGGGGGATCCGTGTCTTGACGCGGCAGTGCCGCTGTGTACTCCGCACATGCTGGGCGTCGGGGGAGATGCTCGGGGGTGTGCCGGGGAGCCACTATTGCGGACAGCTGAAAGGCGAATGACGATCCTGTCGGAAATTATCGAATGCGATCCAGAACGATTGCGGCAGTGGGTTTTTGTGGGATGCCTTATCGCTGAGGCACGCATGATTGAGCAGCACGGCCTAGTGCATGGCGCGCCACTGTCCTTGGCTGAAGCGCTGGCGCAGCGCAGGTCTGCGTGATTTCGTTCGGTAATCAGCACACGCCGAAGGTCAACGTTGTGACCGAGTGGAATGCCTCACCGGGACGCAGAATGGACTCGCCCAATTCGGGTTGATTTGGTGCGTCGGGAGGTCGTTGGGTTTCTAGGGACACCGATTGAAACGGTACGAAGGGTGAGTGCAGTCCGTTGCCGGTGTACACCTGCACCGTTGGTGCATCACTGGAAACGGTGAGCGTACGTCCTGCGGCGGGAGCCGATAGGACTGCCATCAATCGCATTCCCTCGCCATCAACGAGGTAGCAGGAGTCCACACCTTCGGTAGCGTCGACAACGGGGCCGAGAGTTTGTGGAGAGCGCAGATCAAACAGTGTCTCGGCGACGTCATCGATAGCGACGGGAATGCCGATGTCGTTGGTGACGAGTCGGCGCTGGGCGGGTACGTGCAAGTGATGGCCGGCGATGGACTGTGATCCAGCCAGATTCCAGTAGCCGTGGTGAGACAGGTTAATCACGGTTGGCGCATCAGTCACGGCGCCGTAGGTCATGGTGATTTTTTGATGCGTGATGGCATAGGTGACGCTAGCGTCGACGGCGCCGGGAAAGCCCATGTCGCCGGCAGGGCTGTGCAGGCAAAATTCGATTACGGCACGATCGGGGTCATCGGCCAGAACAGCGCAGCTCCAAATCTGTCGATCGAATCCATGCGCACCCCCGTGCAAGGTGTTGCCCTGGCTATTGGCGTTGAGGAGAAACTGCTGTCCATCCACCACAAAGGTCGCACCGGCGATGCGGTTGGCGTAGCGGCCCAAAGTGGCACCCAAGTGCGGATTGCTGGATACGTCGGCGTAATCACTCGGTTGAGGCAGCGATAGATGCACGTGCCCGAGCAGCCCCTGGCCGTCGGGCACTTCAACGGTGCAGATCGCCGCACCAAGGCTCAGCAGTTGAACGCGGGTGTCGCCGAGATCAATGTCAAAGACTTCGAAGGAGCCGGCGGAAGAATCGGTGATGTGACGGTGGATGGTCATGACGCATCACCGAGGGCTGCGTCAACGACCGTTCGGGCGACTTCTTGCACCTGATGAAGGTGATCCTCGCCAAGAAAACTCTCGGCGTAGATCTTGTACACGTCTTCGGTGCCGGAGGGTCGCGCGGCGAACCAACTCGACGCGGTCCCGACCTTCACACCCCCTAGGGCTGCGCCATTGCCGGGTGCATGGGTCAAGATTTCGGTGATCGGCTCACCGGCCAGGTCACTGATGGTGATCTGGGCTGCTGAAAGCGCGGAGAGGCGCTGCTTTTGTTCCCTTGTGGCGGGAGCGTCAATACGCGCGTAGGCGGGAGCCCCGAACCGTTCGGTGAGATGGTCGTAGCGCAGTCCCGGATCCTGACCGGTAACGCCCATTATTTCAGCAGCGAGGAGGGACATGATGAGTCCGTCTTTGTCGGTTGTCCAGACCGAACCATCCTGGCGCAGGAAGGATGCACCTGCGCTCTCCTCGCCGCCGAACCCTACAGATCCGTTGAGTAGGCCTGGTACGAACCACTTAAAGCCCACCGGCACTTCCCACACGTCTCGATCCAGTGCGCCGGCAACGCGGTTGATCATGGACGAACTCACCATCGTTTTACCTATCGCGGCGTTCGCTGGCCACTGCTCGCGGTGGGTGAACAGGTAGTCGATGGCCACGGCAAGAAAGTGATTGGGGTTCATCAACCCGCTGTGGGGCGTGACGATCCCGTGGCGATCAGCGTCAGCGTCATTTCCCGTGGCAATATCAAAGGAGTCGCGCTGTTCAATGACCGGCGCCATCGCCCAGGGAGACGAGCAGTCCATACGGATCTGTCCATCCCAGTCCAGGCTCATAAACGGCCATGCAGGATCAACTCGTGGGTTGACGACGGTGAGGTCAAGCGCGTAGCGCTCGCCGATCGCAGCCCAGTAATCAACACTGGCCCCACCGAGTGGGTCGATGCCGATCCGCACTCCGGCGGAGCGAATGGCCTCCATATTCACCACGTGGACAAGATCGGTCACATAGTGGTCGAGGAAGTCATAACGTTGCGTGGTTGCAGCGGCCATGGCGCGCGGCAACGTAATGCGGCGAAGTCCGTCTAGGCCGGCAGAGATCAATTCATTGGCCCGTGTTTGGATCGCCAGCGTGGTGGCGGTATCGGCCGGTCCGCCGTGGGGTGGGTTGTATTTGAAGCCACCGTCGCGGGGCGGGTTGTGCGAGGGAGTGATGACGATGCCATCGGCGCGCCCATGGTCATCTACTGATCGTCCGGCGTTGTGCCGACAAATGGCGTGGGAGATCGCCGGTGTGGGTGTCCAGGCCTCCCGCTGATCAATGAGAACGGTGACTCCGTGAGCGGCGAGTACTTCCAGCGTTGTCGACCATGCCGGCAGGCTCAGCCCGTGTGTGTCGCGGCCGAGAAACAGCGGTCCTTGAATTCCAGCCGATTTTCGATATTCACATACGGCCTGGGTAGTTGCTGCGATGTGATCGTCATTAAACGAGCGCGAGAGGGCTGATCCACGATGCCCAGACGTGCCAAAAGCGACCTGCTGGGCTGGGTTTTGCGGGTCTGGGTGCTGCGTGTAATAGGACGTGATCAGCGCAGACATATCGACCAGATCGCTGGTCTGGGCGGGAAGTCCGGCACGTGGGTGAAGGGCCATGGCGACCATCTTGCCTGGTTTAGGCACGGTCGGGAGCATCGCTAGGGTGAACAGATGCATACGCTGCTGATTGCCAATCGAGGGGAAATCGCGATTCGTGCGGCGCGGGCGGCCCGTGAATTGGGTGCAACATCAGTGGCGGTCTATGCCCCAGAGGATCGATCTGCCCTCCACCGGGTCATCGCGGATCGCGCCTATGAAATTGGTCAGCCCGGCCACCCGGTGCGTTCCTATCTCGATATTGCCGCGCTCCTCGCGGTAGCCGCCGAAGCTGGCGCCGATGCGATCTATCCGGGTTATGGTTTCCTGTCTGAAAGTGCCCCGTTCGCTCAGGCCTGTGCAGATGCCGGTGTGACCTTCGTGGGCCCCTCGCCCCAGACCCTGCTTCTCACCGGCGACAAGGTGCGCGCCCGTGAAGCGGCCCAGGCTGCTGGCGTGCCCGTATTGAGCGCATCTGAGCCGATCACCGACAGTCGCGATGGCGCACGCATCGCGGAGTCTTTGGGATTTCCCGTCTTCATCAAGGCCAGCGCGGGTGGTGGTGGCCGGGGGATGCGTCGCGTCGACGATCCCAGTGAATTCATTTCAGCCCTGGAGTCTGCGCAGCGCGAGGCTGAAGCAGCATTCGGTGATCCCACCGTCTTTTGTGAACAAGCCGTCATACGCCCCCGACATGTGGAAATCCAGATACTGGCGGATGCGGTCGGAAACGTCATCCACCTTTTCGAGCGCGACTGCTCAGTGCAGCGCCGGCACCAAAAGGTCGTCGAAATCGCGCCGGCACCGGGATTACCGCTGGAGTTACTTGATCAATTGGCCGCTCATGCGGTGGCTTTCGCTCGCAGCGTGAATTACACCTCGGCCGGTACGGTGGAGTTCTTGGTGTGGGACGACCCGCAGGGCACCGCAGCGGGAACGGCTGACGGTTACGGGTATGCCTTCATCGAGATGAATCCGCGCATCCAGGTTGAGCACACCGTGACCGAGGAGGTCACCGGAGTAGATCTCGTGCTTGCCCAACTTCAGATTGCCGCGGGGGCCACCCTGCCCGAACTCGGGCTCACTCAACCAACGGCCAGGCCCAAGCGCACCGCGATTCAGTGTCGACTTACCACTGAGGATCCTGCTGATGGGTTTCGTCCGAGCACCGGAACGATTGCAGCCTATCGATCCCCGGGTGGCCCTGGCGTGCGTCTAGACGGCGCCACGTACACCGGTGCAGAGGTGTCGCCCTACTACGACTCGCTCCTGGTGAAGATGACCACGACCGGTGATGACCTGGAACAGGCGGCACGTCGGGCGCGACGAGGACTTGATGAATTCAGGGTTCGCGGGGTGTCGACGAACGTTGCGTTCCTTCGAGCACTTCTCGATGACCCTGATTTCCTTGCTGCCAAACTCAATACGGCATTTCTTGATGACCATCCCCAACTCCTTGAGGCGGCCCAGAAGGGCCCGGGATCTGGTCTGCTGACGAAGTTGGCCGAGACAACGGTTAATCGTCCCCATGGAGTTCAGCCGATAGGCCTCATTGATGCACACCGACGGTTGCCAGTCGTGCCGAGCGACACCACGTTTTTGGGCACCAAGGATCTTCTCCGCAGTGACGGCCCCGAAGGTCTGGCACGTTGGCTCCGCGGACGAGCGGCGGTGCCGATCACCGACACCACGCTGCGGGATGCACATCAGTCGCTTCTGGCCACCCGGTTGCGCACCATTGACCTTGTGGCGGGTGCGCGGGCCACGGCCGGCCTGCTGCCCGAATTGGTTTCGTTGGAATGCTGGGGTGGAGCAACCTTCGATGTGTCCCTTCGGTTCTTGCGCGAGGACCCCTGGAATCGGCTGGAGCAACTTCGTGTAGCAGCCCCACATGTGGCCCTGCAAATGTTGGTTCGCGGTCGAAACCTTCTGGGCTACGCCCCTTATCCGCGCGACGTTATCGCTCAATTCGTCACCGAGGCCGTGGCGACAGGTATTGACATGATGCGAGTATTCGATGCGCTCAACGATGTGAATCAGATGCGCGATGTAATTTTCACAATCCGCGACGCAGGGGCTTACGCTGAGGGCGCGATCTGCTACACCAGCGATGTTGTTGACCCACGCGAAACTACCTACACGTTGGATTACTACCTGCGCGTGGCCGAAGATCTCGTTGCTGCCGGAGTGCATGGCCTGGTGATCAAAGATATGGCCGGCCTCTTGCGGGCTCCTGCTGCTCGCGTTCTCATCACCGCGCTGCGTGAGCGCTTCGACGTTCCCGTCCGATTGCATTCCCATGACACCGCAGGCGGGCAGATGGCCACCTATCTCGCGGCCGCGGGCGCTGGGGTCGATGGCCTAGATTGCGCGAGCGGTCCGCTGGCTTCCGGTGGTAGTCAACCCAGCATGGGAGCCCTCGTCGCCGCACTGGCGCACACCGACCGAGACACCGGGTTGGACCTACCGCGTGTGCTGGCTCTGGAGCCCTACTGGGATGCAATCCGAGATACCTACCAACCCTTTGAGGCAGGTCAGCGATCACCGTCGACGCGTGTCTATCGCCACGAAATTCCCGGTGGTCAGTTATCGAATCTGCGTGCCCAGGCTGAGGCCATGGGCATTGGCGAGCGTTTCGGCGAAGTTTTGGATGCCTATGCCGAAGCCAACATCGTGCTGGGTCGGCCAGTTAAGGTCACGCCGTCATCGAAGGTCGTGGGCGATCTTGCCCTGTGGATGGTGACCTCGGGCGTCTCGCGGGAGGAGTTGCTCGCTGACGGCCAGCGCTACGACCTGCCAGCCTCGGTTGTGGCCTACCTACATGGTCAACTCGGTACACCAGCAGGTGGCTTCGTTGAGCCGTTCACCTCGGCGGTGACCAGGGCGCGACCCCTACCGGCAACGCCCACTGTCGATCCCGAAGACCTGTCACTACTGTCGCGCGCCGGCACCGATGCCAGGGCCCGACGGCGAGCACTGTCACGGTTAATGCTCCCTGCCGAGGCAGCCGGTCTCGTGGCGTCGGAAGCAACCTACGGCGACGTGTCGGTGTTGCCCACGCTGCCATTCCTCTACGGCCTGAAAACTGGTGTGGTGGAGCGCATTGAAGTATCTGAGGGGCAAACGTGGTTTGTCGAGCTTGATGTGATCGGCGATGTGGACGACACCGGTTATCGCCGGGTTCACCTGTGGGCCAATGGGCAACCCTGGGCGCTACGCGTACTTGATACCTCCGTCACCGGTACACGTGTTGCTCGACCTCGGGTCGATGCGGCAAATCCTCGCCAGGTTGGCGCGAGTGTTCCTGGCGTCATCACCATGCTCTGCGCCACCGGTGACGAGGTCGCCATCGGTGATCGGTTAGCGGTGATTGAGGCGATGAAGATGGAGTCGGTGGTCACGGCAGTCACGGCGGGCACCGTGCTGGCAACTCACGCGGTATCGGGCGACCAAATCGATGCTGGCGAGATGGTGGCAGAGTTAGGTTAATGAACGTGTCAGTCCTTCGGCATCTAGCCCGAACTCCGAATCTACTGGTGTGCTGTGATTACGACGGCACGCTGGCGCCGCTGGTTGACGACCCGGCCAAAGCCTTCCCGCTGGACGAAGCAATCAACGGCCTACGCGCGCTGTCACAACTACCCAGCACCACGGCTGCGGTTGTCTCCGGTCGTGCGCTTCGAGACCTGGCCGCGCTATCTCGCTTACCCGCAGAGATTCACCTGGTGGGCAGTCACGGGTCAGAATTCGACCTGGACTTCGCTCGCGATCTCGACCCAGACCAGGACCGATTATTGGCAGCGGCGGCTGAGGTCGCACGGCACATCATTGAAGATGCTGACGGGGCGCACCTGGAGACGAAGCCGGCCAGCATTGCGGTCCACGTTCGTCGCATGGATGAAGCCGCTGGTGATGCGCTGCTGCAGCGGGTGGTCGCTCAGGCTGAACACATGCCCGGCATTCTCATTCGCCATGGCAAGCGTGTGATCGAGTTGAGTGTGGTGCATTCCAATAAGGCCGATGCGGTTAATCTGCTGCGTCATCGACTCGGTGTGAGCGCCGTTCTCTTCATCGGCGACGACGTCACCGATGAGAGCGCCTTCGCAGCACTGGCTGGACCAGACTTAGGCGTCAAAGTAGGACCTGGAGACACACTGGCCACGATGCGGGTAGCCGACCCTCAAGCTGTCGCGGAGCTCTTGGCGGAACTGTTGGCTGAACGACAGCGCTGGCTTCTCGGTGGCCATGCGCACCCGATTGAGGATTACACCCTGCTCGCTGATGGCCGCACGGCGGCACTGCTATCGGATCGGGGATCCATCGACTGGATGTGTGCGCCAGACCCGGATTCACCCGCCCTGTTCGCTGCGCTGCTCGGCGACAACACCTCGGGCTTCTTCTCCGTTTCCTCCCTGGATGGTCAGCCGCCACTGTCTACCGCGTATGTGCCCGGCACCATGATGGCTCGCACGCGGTGGGCCGGGGTTTCGGTCACCGACTATCTCGAGGGCGGCCCCCACCTGCCAGAGTCGCCGACCTGCTCGGTGCGCCTGGTGCGCGTCATCACTGGTCGAACACCGGTTCGGGTGGTGTTTGCACCTCGCCCGCAATTTAGTGCCGTGCCCGTGTCGCTGCGCGCGGAGCCAGACGGGATAGTCGTACAGGGGGCCTCCGATGGCATCTGCCTGCGCGCACCCGGGGTTGACTGGATAATCACCGATGAGTTTGGCGGCCAGGTGGCAACCGCTGTTGTCGATGCGTCGGCAGCTGACGTATGGCTGGAATTGCGCTACGGGTGCGATGACTTAGCCGACGACGATGCTGCGGCACGTCGAACTCTCGTTGCGCAATCGTGGCAACGCTGGGCCGGAAACCTAGTGTTGCCCGGTGTCGATCCAGATTGGGAGGAGCGATCAGCACTCACCCTTAAGGCGTTGTGCTTCGCCGCAACGGGTGGAATTTTGGCCGCGGCCACCACCAGTTTGCCCGAGGGAATAGGCGGGATTCGTAACTGGGACTACCGCTATGTGTGGGTCCGCGACGCGGCACTGACCGCGCGTGCGCTCGTGGATGCCGGCTCTACCGATGAAGCCGAGGCATTTATTGAATGGCTGCACGGTGTTGTGGCAGCCTCGTCGAGCCCAGAAAGGCTCCACCCGCTCTACACCGTCTATGGAACGCAGTTAGGCCCAGAAGCCGTGCTTGATCACCTACCGGGATATGCCGGGAGCCGCCCGGTTCGCGTCGGCAATGCTGCCCAGGGACAGGTGCAACTCGATGTCTTTGGGCCGGTCGTGGCACTCATTGACGAACTCAGTGCAAGGCGTGGCTATGTGACAGATGACGAGTGGCAGTTGGTTCTTGATTGCGTTGAAGCAGTGACGCATCGGTGGCAAGAGCCAGACCATGGAATCTGGGAAATTCGCGATCATCCTCGCCACCATGTGCACTCGCGAATGATGTGTTGGCTGGCCATTGACCGTGGTATGCGCATCGCCCAGATTCGGGGAAGGTCAGTGCCGGAATGGCAAGAACTTTCTGATGCCCTCGTTGCTGATATCGAACAAAACGGCTTCGATGTAGAACTCGATTCCTATGTTTGTGCCTATGACAGAAGAGAAGCAGATGCGGCTGTGCTGCAGGGGATTGCCGAAGGGTACCCGGCGTCAACTGAGAGAATTCTCGGTACAATCGCATTCATTGAGTCTCAACTTCGACGCTCAGGTGGCGTGTACAGATACCGCTATGACGATGGACTTCCCGGTGGTGAAGGAGCCATGCACATTTGCGGCGCGTGGCTGGCGGCCGCATACGTTCGGGTGGGTCAGATCGACAACGCGCGTCAGATGTTGGCGGCGATGAATAGTGCTTCGGGTAAGACGAATCTCTTGCCCGAGCAGGTGGAGCCGGCCACCGGGCAGGGGTTGGGCAATCATCCCCAGGCGTACTCACACCTGGGAGCGTTGATGGTCGCACGGGCCATTGTCTCCCATGGGCCCAACCGTGGTTGACGAAACAACCTCTGGTCCCAACGAGTCGGTATGTCAGCAGGATTTTCCACAACAATCCTTCCTCGGTACTCCAGCCACCGCGCCCGGGCCAACCGGACCCGGCATGCTTCGCGACCTAGGTCGAATTAGGGCAAACCCGCTGCAGTATCTGGTCAATATGGCGCACACGTACGGTCCGATTGTGCAGTTCCCGATTCCGCGACCACCGACCTACCTGGTCAGTGATGCGGCTGCAGCACGGCATGTGCTCATGTCGTCTCCGCGTGCCTATAGCAAAAACACCATCCAGTATTCTGCGCTGTCCTTGATCACCGGGACCGGATTGCTCACCAGTGATGCTGACGTGTGGCGGCGGCAGCGCCGACTGGTTCAACCGGCCTTTCACACCGGTGCGGTCAACGCGGTGGTCGGACATGTCGTTGATGCGCTGGATCGCTTGCAGCCCGTGTGGCAGGGCCTTCCCACGAACGGCAGGATCATTGACCTAGACGAGGTCCTCATGCGCTCGACATTGGAAATCGTCGGCGCGTCACTGTTTGGAACGGACCTGACCGCCGCCGCTGATCGCTTATCGCAGGCAACCCTTCGCGCCCTGGACGTGGTCGTGGCTCGAGCCCGAGTGCCCATTAGCCCGCCAGCGTGGATACCAACTCCGGGCAACCGAAGGTTGCGCACCGCGGTGGCAGAATTGGATGAAGCTGTCGGTGCAATCTTGCAGGGACGCGCGGATTCAGAATGCACACATGGTGACATGTTGGACCTGCTGCTGGCTCAAGATGACCAGGGTGACCAGCTTGCTCCACTGGAGATACGTAACCAGATCGTCACCTTCATCGTGGCCGGTCATGAAACGGTGGCCAGCGCGCTGGCCTGGGTGATGTGGCTGACGGCCACCCACCAGGATGTGCAAGACCGAATGCGGGCCGAGGCCGATGAGGTGCTCGACGCTGAACCCATGTCGATGGAATCCCTCGCCCGACTGCCCTACACCCGCGCGGTCTTTGACGAGGCGATGCGGCTTTACCCTCCGGCCTGGCTGATCACGCGACGGGCGCTAGCAGATGACGTTCTGGCGGGCCGATCAATTCCGGCGGGAGCCTTGATCGTGACCAGCCCGTACCTGGTACATCGAGATCCGGCCGTCTGGTCGCAACCGAATGAGTTCTGCCCGGAGCGCTTCCTCAACGTCGATACGCGAGCAGGCGCTGGGGCACATCACTTCTGGCCGTTTGGGGCCGGGCCTCGAATGTGCATCGGTCGGGAATTTGCCTATGTCGAGGGAGTGCTACTGCTGGCCGGTTTGGCGCGCCGCGTCACCTGGACGACTCCGCCCGGCAGTCACGCGCCACAGCCGGACCCGTTGGTGACGATTCGCCCGCGCGGGGGAGTGCCCCTCGTCGTTAGCCGCCGCGATTGACATAGTCGAGTAGGGCATTCTTTTCGTCTTCCAGCAGCGACAGCCGCGCTTTCACGATGTCGCCGATGCTGACGATGCACAGCAGCACACCATCGGTGACCACGGGCACATGGCGCACACGCTGCTCGGTCATCAAGGCCATCACGTCATCCACGTGGGTGTCCGGCGTCGTGACAGCAACATCAACGGTCATGATCGCGGAAATCGGTTTGGGGCGGACGCCACCGCTGGTGCCCGCATCGGGATCGGCGGCCATGGCGCGAACGACATCGCGTTCAGACACGATGCCATCAACATGTGTGCCGTCATGGGACACGACAACGGCACCGATGTGATGTTCAGCGAGAACATTGAGCAGCGTGACAACGAGATCGTCTGGCGCAACGGTGATCACCGCGGAACCTTTGGAATTAAGAATGTGTGAGATCAACATGACCGGCCTCCAATAATGCAGGGGTGTTGCTCTTGCATCTATCGTGATAGGTCAGAGGAGGGGTTGTCTAGGAAGAAGACAAAAAAGGCACGTTCACCACCACTTTGTGACCTTGGATGTAGCGCTCCACCTGGCGGTTCACACGTGGCAGTCTGGACGTGGCGTCGCCTAGCCGCGCCACATGAGGGAGAGGACCCGATCGTGGAGGCGGCCGTTGGTGGTGAGAGCGCTGTTCGCGGGGTAGGCGCCGTCGAAACCCGTTATTTTTCCGCCAGCCTCGTTCACGATCGGCACCAGAGCGGCAAAATCCCACAGGTTGAGTTCGGGCTCGGCGGCGATATCGACGGCCCCCTCAGCCACGAGGAGATGTGACCAGAAGTCTCCGTATGCGCGAAATCGCCACACCGAAGCAGTGAGTGCGGCCCAGGCTTGCGGTGGCCAGCCCACGTCATCGCTCACGCTCAGGGACGCATCTGTGATGTGTTCGATGGTGCTCACGGCTAACCGACGGTTCTCGCTGTCTTCGGGGCCTTTGGACCAGGCGCCCTGATTGAGTGCGGCCCACCATCGCCGACCCAGTGCCGGAGCTGAAACGACACCGATAGTGATGTCCTCATCGACGGTCAGGGCGATCAGCGTCGCCCACACCGGGACGCCGCGGACGTAGTTCTTAGTTCCGTCAATCGGATCGATGATCCATCGCCGACCGGTACCGGGGTCACCGCCGAGTTCTTCACCTACCACGTAGTCACCGGGGCGCTGCTGACCTAAAACGCTCCGGATGTGTTCTTCAACCTGACGATCTGCCTCGGTCACCGGCGTGTCATCGGCCTTGGTCTCCACCTGCAGGGTGCGAGAGCGAAAGTGGGCCAGGGTGATGGCATCGGCTTCATCAGCAAGGGACAGGGCAAGGTCGAGATCGGCTCGCGTCGAGCCTGTTTCAGACATGGCTGCACGGTAGCGAAGTGTCGCGTACGGTACGCATTGTGCCCGACTATATTTTCGGATTACCCACCCACGTTCTCGTCGTGCATTCTGCGGTGGTGCTGGTTCCCCTCACAGCGGTAGCAGCCATCGTCATGGCGGTGTCGGCACGGGTGTCGGTGCGGTTCGGGCCGGCGATTGCTGCTGTCGCGGTCGCGGGGCTGCTGGGCAGCGTCGCTTCTCGCTTGACGGGTCCAGAACTCGCCCTCTCCGTTGGTGTTAGCGAGGACCACCAGAACGCGGGAAATCTACTGCCATGGTTTTCTGCTGCATTAACCATCGCGGTCATCGCCCTGTGGCTTATTGATCGCCGATCAAGTGGATCGCGGTCGCTGGGCACATCCATCCTCGCCGTCGTGGTTGTCACCGTTGCGATCCTCGCTGCGGGGTGGACGGTTCGCACCGGTCACACCGGAAGTGAGCAGGTCTGGCAGGGAGTCGCCGAACAGGCTATGTCAGTTCCTCGGGGCTAATCGAGCGCGTTAACAACAGCCGGCGCAGCGAATCTAACCTCGCGGTCAGCGACGGGTCGCCGGCAACGAAAGTGTCAAGACCGCAGTCCACTTCATCGTGGCTACATCCGCGGGGGCAGTTTTTGATTCCTGGTGCGAGGTCGTCGAAGCTAGACACGATTTCGTTGATGTCCACGTGGGCTAGGCCAAACGAGCGAACGCCGGGTGTGTCAATAATCCAGCCGCCGCCGTCCAGAGGTAGGGCGAGTGCAGACGTAGATGTGTGTCGACCACGGCCGGTGACCTGGTTGACGTTTCCCGTGGCTCGATGCGCCGCGGGTACAAGGGCATTGACCAGGGTTGATTTACCGACTCCGGATGGCCCAACCAAAACGGT
>Ga0075118_10001370_pt1 | contig 17554 bp, 12 predicted proteins | sample AntAceMetag02UKE_FD_69794 | JGI IMG/M metagenome (GOLD analysis project Ga0075118, IMG submission 69794) | Saline lake microbial communities from Ace Lake, Antarctica - Antarctic Ace Lake Metagenome 02UKE | ecosystem: Environmental > Aquatic > Non-marine Saline and Alkaline > Saline | place...
GTTGCTGGCGAAGCGGCAGAAGGATGCCATCGACTTGCTCCTTATTGTGGTCGGTGAATTTCTTTGTCTTTTCGTCGAGCAGTTTAGCGGCGACGGCTTGAAACTCGGTCTGCATCGTCGTGCGTAGTCTTTCGAGATCGGTGAGGTGTTGCTTGGTGCGAGTTTCTTGCTCTGCAAATCGTTCGCGCTCGGCCTGTAAGCGAGTGGTGGATTCCGCCGCGGTGGCGGCGAGAGTCTTTTCGGCAGTCGCAAGTTGATTACGGGTGGCACCGAGCTCGGTTTCGATGCGTTCGCGAGCGATTTGGAGGTCGGATGATTTTGTCTCTAGATCGGCTAACTTTGTCTGCGCGACAAGTAGTGCCCCCCTAGATACATAGAGGAAATACCCTAGAAAAAGAACCAAGAAACCGAGTGAAATTATAGTAAAGTCCATGTAAAGGTGAGCAGCAATTGCCAATCGCAAACGACTGCCATCTCCCTTCCTTGACAGGTCAAAATTCAGCTCGCAAACCCTTCTGCGACTCGTGTCGCTCTAACTGCTGTTACCATTTCCCGGTTTCAGCGGTTGAAATCACTGTTTGGCGCGTGTCCAGCTTCCTACAAATATGGATTTGCTCACTCTACAAGATCCCCCCATCTCCACCGATCGTCCCAGAGTATTGGTGGTGGATGATGAATATGGCCCCCGTGAAGCTATTGCTTTTACGCTCGGCACTGAATTTGAGGTCGAGACGGCGGATCGGGCGGCGGTGGCGTTGGAGAAAATCACCGCAACGAAATACGCGGTGGTGATTCTCGATATTCGGATGCCAGAAATGGACGGTATAAAAGCGCTCAGTCGTTTGCGTAAAATTGATCCAGAAGTGGCCGTGGTGATGTTGACGGGGTATGGGACCCTGGCGACGGCGCAGCAGGCGATGCTGGGCGGAGCCAACCAATATCTACGCAAGCCCCCCGATATTGAGGAGTTGCGGGACGCGGTGCGCAAGCAGGTCGAAGGGACGGTGCGACGAAGGCAAGAAGCAGCAGCGAGCGCCACGACGGAAGCGATGCTGGTGCGTCTTAAAGAAGAAATATCGGAGGTAGAGCCGAATCTATGGCAGGGTAAGGCTTCGGTAGAACTGGTGCACGATCTCGCCAACCCATTAACGGTAATGATCGGCTACGCGGCGCTAATGAAAGACGAAGCCGAAACGCTGGCGAAAAGGGGGGACGGGGGGCCAGAGGCTAAGCGAGTGCTAGAATACGCTTCGATCGTTGAACGGGCGGCGGAGTATTGCCATCATCTGGCGGAGAACTGGCGGCAAGCGAGCCGCAAGGTGGGAGATTTTACCAATGTTGATCTGCGAGACTTGGCCGAAGAAGTGAAGACAGTTATTTTCTTCAGTAGTGAACGCATCGTGATCGAGGCGGGAGACTCGGTGGTCGTCAAAGGATCGAAGATCGAATTAGCGCGGGTTTTTCAAAACTTCTTTCGTAATGCGCTCGAGGCTAAATCCACTCAGTTGAGGGTATCGTTGCAGTCGACTGAGACGGCCTGCCAAGTGTCGATCTCGGATAATGGATCAGGGATGAGTGCGGCCACTTCGAACGGGGCTCTCGGGGGTGGATTTTCAACTAAACCAGAGGGGACCGGGTTGGGTTTACGGATTTGCCGACATATTTTGGGGGCGCACGGAGCGAAGTTTGAAGTGGACTCAAAAGTCGGGCAGGGAACCTGTATCCAAATGACCTTTCCGGTCTCCGCCTCCTCCTGAGTTTGGAATCGACAATCGCATCGCTCAAGATCGAGTCCGTGGATGGTCGGGTGCTCTGTCGCTCGAACCGGGTCGTGATTGGTCGGGTATTTCCGGGGACGGCGGAGCAAGTTGCGCAGGTGGTGAGAGAAGCGACTACGCGGGAGTGGCCAACGCACGCCGTGAGCACCGGGATGAATTGGGGCATGGGCTCCTACCTGCCGGCGGAGGATGGGCGATTGATCATTGATCTTTCCCAGCTCACGGAAATCGGCCCGATCGATCGATGTGCGGGCACCGTGCGGATCGAGGCTGGCGTGACGCAGAGGCAGCTCTTCGATTGGTTGGAGGCCAACGCAGATGAGTTTGCGTTTAACGTCACCGGGGCATCAGAACGAACGAGCGTGGTGGGGAATGCGATGCAGCGGGGACTCGGTTATGATGGGTCGAGGGCAGACGAGATTTTTGGGCATGAAGTGGTGAAACGTGACGGCAGTTGGCATCGTCCCGATAAGGAGTGGTTTTCGACGGTGGGTTCGATTCCGGTGGGCCCACGTTTTGATGCGTTGTGGTCACAGTCTGAATACGGTATCGTGACGGCGGGTTGGTTGCGATTGCGCAGGAAACAACCGCTCGAGCTGGCGGTGGTTATTTCGGGGGAGTGGGAAGCATTGTTTGCGACGGTGCAGGCCGGGTATCGGAGGAATCTACTTTCACTGCCGACCCACATGGCCGGGAACCAACGTGCATCGCTGGTTGGGCGAGGGTTACTTTGGCGACATCAAGGAAGGGAGCCTTCGGCTGATGAAGTGGCCCGGGTCATTCCCCAAACGGCGGGGCATACGGCGATCGCGGCGTTGCGAGGAGAGGCTATCGTGGTGAAGGCAACGCTAAAGGCGCTGCGGAAACTTCGCGTAGACGGAACCGTCATTAAGGCGATCAGTTCCCGGAAAATTGAACAAGGCATCCGGTGGGCCGGCCGGTTGGGCCTCCGAAATAAGGCCGATTTTTTGAAGTCAATCCGACCGTTGTTGGGACTGACTTGGGGGGAGCCTTCGGAGGCGGGAATGGCAGCATTGCAGATCGCTCCCGATGAGGACCCGGATCAGGCAAAGCAGGGGGTGGTTTATTTCAACGCGGTGTCCGCGGTGGATCGGCAACAAAGTCAACAGGTGGAAACGTTGGTGCGCGCTTCGTTTCCGCAGTGCTCGCTGACGCGAGTTTTCCAGAGTACCACCGAGTTAGTGCATGTTTTTTCGGTAGAATTTTCGAATGAATCGACCGAAGTGACGCATCAGCGGTTGTTAGAAATTGGCCACGAGTTGCGAGCACTTGGGTTTCCCCCGTATCGGTTGGGATCAGTGCGTCCCGGCGGTTTGGAGGATTTGTGGCGAGATCGGGGACGGGCAATTTTGGGCGAATTGATCCCGGTTCCAATGAAAACAGGGGAGGGGGCATGAATCGGCGCCGCACTAAGATTACGGGAATCGGGATGGTGACTCCCGCGGGCATTGGAATCGCCGATTTTGGAGCGAGGATAGGTGAAAGTAAAAGCCGAGTTGTCGCGTTGAAATCGATGGGACTCGGGGCAGAAAATTTTATCGGCGCGACCGTGCCTGAGCTCGATTTTTCAAAACATTTTCCTAATTTCAGGGGGAAGAATTTGCCCCGACATACTCAATTTGCGTTGATTGCGACGAAACTCGCTTTGGCCGATGCGGGACTGGGATTTGAGGATGTTAAGAAATTGAATCCGGTCGTGATGGCGGGGGCGTCCTTGATGGACAGTGAGGTCATTAATCGGACGATCCTTGGGGTCGAACGTAACGGGCCGCGGCATGCGTTGGCGCGGGTGGTTTTTCAAGGACCGGTCAGTGCGATCGGTGCGGAGATTGGTCGTCAAATCAATGGAGCGGTCCGCACGCAGACGCTGCAAAGTGCTTGTTGTTCGGGGATGGATGCGATTGGGCATGCGGCCGCGATGGTGGAAACGGGGGAGGCGGATGTGGCCATTTGCGGTGGAACTGAAGCGCCCCTCTTTTATCATCCCATGTTGGAATTGCGAGCGGCGGGACTTTCGCCCGGCCCAGCGGACAATCCGGGAAAAGTGTGTCGACCGTTTGATCGTTGGCGGACAACTGGGGTGATCGGAGAAGGCGCGTGTTTCCTCGTGATCGAACCGGAGTCGAGCCCGCGCCTAGGCTACGCCACCGTGGAAGGCTACGGCTATGTGACCGACTCCGATGGATCGGTTTCGAAAGGTCCCGCCAAGGCGATGACTCTGGCGATCAGCAATGCACGAATCCGTCCGAGTGATATCGACCATTTGAGTTGTTGGGGGCCAGGGCACGAGGCGATTGACAAGGCGGAGTGTCAAGCGGTGAAGGAAGCTCTGGGACTAAATTACTTTTGCCCGGCTGCTTACTCGATCAAAGGGGCGATTGGTAACCCATTAGGCGCTGCTGGGGCAATCCAAGTAGGCTGCGCGGCTCTTGCCATTCGCGAGCGGTTCATCCCCCCAACCGTTAATTGGCAGTTCCCCGATCCCTCTTGTCGGTTGAATCTAAGCAACCGCGTAAGACGGTTGGAAACTCATACGGCGATGGTAAATTCCCATGGGCTTTCTGGCACTAATTCGGTTTTGATTCTTAAGAGATGCGCTTAGATCCGACGTTGATCGCAGCAATTATTGCACTCCTCGTGAGCATCGTGACGCTGTGGTCTAATCCACATCGATCGATGAATCGAAGTTTTTTCGGCTCTTCATTGCTCGTGACGGCCTGGCTTTTAGCGCTGAGGTTGGCGTTTGCGGGGGAGAATGGAGAGATTTGGCTGCGGGTGGCTTCGGCGCTGGGGGCGGCGATTGTGCCTCAACTTTGGCTGATGATGGACCTTGTGGTGAATCCGTTGGCGAGCTTTGGGCAACGGCTGAAGCGTCAGTTCCCCGTGTTGTTGTTGATGGGGGCATTGATTGGGCTTTGTTTTTCGACCGCATTCATTCCCCCGGAGTCCACGGCGGATAAACCGATTTATGGCTGGGGGTATTATGCTTATATTGCGGTGTTAGGGATAGGTTATATCTCGGTTGCAGGCTTGGCGGTGCGGGCCATGCGGCGACAGGTGGGGATCCAGCGGGTGGAATTGCAGTTATTGTTGTTGGGGGGAGGGGCGGCGGGGGTGGCCGCGCTCTCCATTATTACCATTAGTTCGATCATGCGCTCGGCGGAGCTTATCCGAACGCTCCCTCTCACGGTCATCGCTTTTTATAGTGGGACGGCATGGGTCATGACCACGACCAAGCTATTTGATGCGCGCCAGATTCTCCGAGCGTTGGGCCGTCAACTTGCGGTGGTGTTGGTTGTGGCGGCGTTGGGCTGGTGGATGTTCCAAGGATTGGTTTTCGTCGTGCCAGCATCCGTCGCGGCGGTTTTATGTGTGGCGGTAGCGTTGCCGTTGTCGGACTTCTTTGCGGGACGATTGAAGCGACTATTCAACCTGAATATATCGGTCGATCGAAACGCACGTCGGGCCGCTTTTGAGGCGTCGCGAAAAGCGGTTCGAGTGGACCTGTTGGGAGATTCTTTTGCGGAGGTGTTACGCGCATCGTGTCAAACGGATCGGGCCGCGGTGCTGTTTGGTGACCAAGGTAAAGTCGAAGGGGGGGGGATAGAGATTTCCAAGGACTCGATTTTGTTTAACGAGTTGGTGGAATTGCAGTGGGTGACGCCGGAGCGGTTGTCCCGTGAACGCACCTCTCGTTCGCGGGAACAAGTCGCCGAGTTTTTGAAGAAGCAGCGGTTTGATGGCATCGTCTTTAGCGGCAGCGGCTCGCTATCGGTGGTCGTGGCGGTGGGGCGCCGGGCGACGCGACGACCTTACACCTATCCTGAAATTCAACAGCTCATAGAGCTGGCCTCGATATTCGAAAACGCACTGGCGCGGACCCATTTTTCGGTGCGCGCGCAACATGCGGAGCAGTTGGCGACAGTCGGACTGCTGGGCGCGAGTATCGCTCATGAAATTCGGAACCCGTTGGTGTCGATTAAGGCGTTCGCCCAGTTACTGCCGAATCACTACAGTGACCCGGCGTTTCGGGAAAAGTTTTCTCGACTCATCGGCACCGAGGTGGATCGAATTGATCGCCTGACCATTCAGCTTTTGGACATGGCATCGCCCCAAAATTATCAGGCCGTGGCATTCTCGCTCCATCCGGTTTTGCAAGCTTCGCTGGAATTAGTGGAAGGGAAGGCTCAGGCGCAAGGGGTTCGCGTAATGAGTGAATTAAAGGCAGATCCCGATGAGATTTACTCGGATTCGGGCGCAGTGAAGCAAGTGGCGCTCAATCTTTGTTTCAATGCGTTACAAGCCGCCGAGACACAGGGGGGGGATCGATGGATCTGCATCACCACTCGGCGAGTTGAAAACAAGATCGAGATGATCGTTTCTGACAGCGGCCCGGGGATCAGTGGCGAAGCGAGATCGAGTCTCTTCCAGCCGTTTCACTCGACTAAATCGACGGGATTCGGATTGGGCTTGGCAATTTGCCGAGACATACTGACCAACGTCAATGCAACTATCGCCGTAGATCCAATGCGTCCGGATGAAGGAGCGACATTCCGCGTTATATTCCCATGCCTGCCACCCCTATCCTAGCCACTGAAGATCCCGATCTCCGCGGGGAGTGGCAGCGGCAACTTCCGTCGGGGCAGTTGAGCCTGTCGTTGGCTGATGGCAGGTTGCCCAAGTCGTTGGGGATCGAGGTGCCGGTGGTGATGATTCTCGATGTCAATCTGCTGGAGCGCATGGGGGGAGAACTCGGTGAGATCCCGATATTGTTGGTTGGGCAGCCAGGCAGCCAGCCGTTCGAACAAGCCAAGATCCTGGGCCAGGCCTTGGTGTATTTGAGCTACGAAGACAGCCGATCCCGTTTGGGTGAGTTTCTGCCCCTGCTGACCGAAATTGCCGATCGCGGCGCGGCGTTGAAGTTGGCGGTGGAGCGGACCCGGCGGCCAACGGTCGAATCGCAATCTCCTTTTCGGGTGCCGGTTTTGGCCGACAACCTCGATATTTGGGATTTTCTGGAAGGCGCGGTGGAAAACCTTGGCTCAAGGGAGCGACTGCTGGCTGAGTTTCGCCGCGCGTCGCGCTATCTGCTGCGAGCTTCGCATGCCGTATTCTTTTTGCGCGAACCGGGCGGGTTTCGCGCGGATCGAGGCGAGTCGTTTTGTGCGATTGGTGATCCGATGGTGACCTATTTGGGGCGGCATCCCGCGGTGCTTGATGGAGTGGATTGGCCCGGTCCTTCTGATCCCGTGGCTGAACTCGCGGTTCGCCATCGACTGGCAATGTGGGGGGCTCGGCTGTTGGTGCCGATGCACGACAATGGTCGGCTGGTCGGAATGATTGCGTTTGGGGTGCGGGATGATGGCCAACCGTTTGATCGGGCCGACCATGGACGGGCGGTGTTCGTGGCTCGTTTATTGCGGCAGTTTTTGAATCAGTCGACGCAACTGTCGTCGATGGTCGAACAGCGGGAAAAAATGCGCGTCGCGGAGCATTATTTACCGCAGTCGTTGGTGCTGGGGTTGGACGAATCCCCGAGCAATCAGGTGCCATTGGCGATTCGTGCGTTGATTGGTGACTCGCGAAGATCCGGTCAACCGGGGCGCTTGTTTCCCAATTTGGAACAACCCTACCGGGCGAGCGCAGGGCCGATCGCGGAGACCGGCGGAGTTTGGGCCATTTGGGAAGAAGCGAATGAAGAAGTTTCGGACCAGACGCAGAAGGGCAAAGAATCACGCTTGGACTTGTTGCGGAATTTGGCTCTGACGGTGAATCATGAAGTGAGTAACGCGTTGGTGTCGTTGGCGGCGCTGAAACACGCGCGGGGGGAGAAAGTTCTTTCGACGCAGATGTTGGGCGCGGCCGCAGCGGATATTGAAAAACTTGAGACCCTGAATCGGGCGATGGTCCGACTTTCGACCCTCACGGAAGCGCAGCCAATTGTGGTCGATATGCGGATGTTCCTGCAGGTGATGGGTAAAGGACTGGGTGTCGCGGTTGAGGTGTCTCCGGATGCGGTGCGGTTGCGGATAGCGGAGGAGCCTTTGAGATTTGCGTTGGAATCGATTATAGAAACGGTGATCGAAAATCGAATGGATTTGGGGAAAGAGAAACTCACGCTACAGTTGCGTTCGACCGGGGATGGCGTGGATTTGACGGCCTTAATTTCGATCAAGGGAGAGCAGTTGGAACTCGAGGGAGTGTTGCCGGTTCCGGCGGTCGGCGATGTGCCAAATCAAGGTCGCATGGGGGTTTTTATTTCACGGGAAGTCATTCGGATGCATGATGGCGAGATTCATGCGGGACCGGGCATGCAAGGCACGGAAATTTTGATATCGATCTGCGCATGGAAATGAGGGCTCAAATCGTGGAGAAACTTGCAGCTTGGGTGGAAACGCAGCACCGCGTGAAGGCGTTGGTGCTGATTGGTTCTCAAGTGCGGGAAGAAGGCCGAGTGAGTGATGCGGACGCGGAATCTGACTGGGACTTTCAGTTACTCACGTCTGACCTAATCTTTTGGGAGAAATCGGACTGGGTCGATCAATTAGGTTTAGGGAGTCCGTTGGCTTACTGCTGCCGACCCACTTTTGGCGGGGTGAATAAAGTGACGTTCATTTTGCCGGGTAGAATCGAAGTCGACTTGGTGGTCTTGGCTTCGAACCAGTTGGCAGGGGCGAGGGTGGCGGTGGCGCTAGGATTGCATCGGCGCGCGGTGGGAGTGCGGGCAAGTTTGGGCTACCTCGCAGTGGTGATTCGACCGGGTTACCAATTTCTGAAAGGGGAGGAGACGTTCGGCCGCCTCTACCAACGAGTGGTCGCTGAGGTGACTGATCCGCGGATGGCCGATGCGGAGGCGGTGCAGTTGGCGGAAGGGTTTGCGTGCGATTTAGTGTGGCAGCGGCGTAAGTTGGCGCGAGGTGAACTGCTCGCGGCGCAGCGGATGTTGCATCAGGGATTGGCGGAGACGAACTTCCAGCTCGCTCACGAATTGCGGTTGCGCAGAGGCGAGGTGAGTTTTCCGGAGGCTCGACGTATTGAAATGGTGGAGACCTCGGAGCAACTTAATGCGCTCGGCGTTTCGGCGCGGAGAGATCGGGACGAGTTGAGAGTCGCCAGCGAAAAGGCCTGGCAAACGCTGGGTGGTCTGATGACCCAACTGGTGCCGGGTTGGCAGGCACCAGATTTGGGCGCGTGATCGTAATTGGATTTCGAGAGCGGAGTCAGTCACAGAGAGCTCAGAGGATAGGAAAGAGTTCACGAAGCGATGATGGTTGATCCGACTGGGGCTTGATGTTTTTCACGCAAGGGGGGGCGGGTTGAGGTAGAGCAGGTTCAGTTAAGCATGCTTCTTTGGTCGGGACGGACACGCTGGACCGTAGTCTGCCGAGTGATAGGTGGTTTGTCCGGTGAGGCAGATGCGGACGGCCCAGCGGTCCGCCCCTACCAATTACCCGCTGCTGGAGCGTCGGGCGTATCGGAGATTTTGCTTATCGACCAGCGGGAGGAACAGGTGACCGGACAGTCACAAGCCCAACTGCGGTTTGTCGGATCAGTGCTTCTCGAACAAGTCGGCGATGACGTCCTCGAGGGGCACGTCTTCGATGGTGATATCTGCGACGGGGCCGTGGATGAGGATTTCTTGGGACACCTTCACGATTTGACTACCGGGAGCGCGCACGACAATTTTTCCGAGGTCTTTGCGAGTGGTGGTGCCGTATTGGGACTGCCAACCGTCGTTGAAGGCTTCATTTTCGGGCAGGAAAGTTACGATTTTCTGACGCGTGCCGGCGGAACCCGTTTCGAGGAGATTCAAGTCTCCGTCGTAGATTTTGGATCCTTGATGAATAACAATGACGCGGTCGCAAAGCTCCTGAATGTCGGCCATGTAATGACTGGTGAGGAGGATGGTGACTTTGTATTTCTTATTGTAGGCGCGCAGGAAACTGCGAACGGCACGTTGAGAAATTACATCCAAGCCGATGGTCGGTTCGTCCAAGAATAGAACACGAGGGCGGTGCAGGAGGGCGGCGATGAGCTCCATCTTCATGCGCTCGCCGAGGGAGAGTTCGCGCACCATGACGTTGAGTTTGGGGCGCACGGCGAGGAGATCGACCAATTCGTCGAGGGTCTCCTGCCATTGAGCTGCCGGGAGGCCGTAAATGTGACGCAGGAGGAGGAAAGACTCAATGGCGGGTAGATCCCACCAAAGTTGGTTTTTCTGGCCGAGAACGAGGGCAAAGAGACGGCGGTAGGCGTTTTCGCGTTTAGTGGGATCGAAGCCTGCCACCCGGGCCGTGCCGCTGGTCGGATAGATCAACCCGGAGAGCATTTTGAGCGTGGTGGTTTTACCGGCTCCGTTGGGGCCAAGAAAGCCGACGAACTCTCCTTCCTCGATGGTGAATGAGATGTCTTTGGCGGCGGCGGTTTCCTCATACTCGCGTTTCACGAGCCCTTTGACGCCGCCCCAGAATCCAGGCTGCTTTTTGTAGGTGCGAAAGACGCGGGTAAGATTCTCAACTTCGATCATGGCGGAGTTGGGATCCAATCGTGAGTTGAGTCCTTGGCAAAGCCCAAGCCGCGGTTCTCGGCGACTATTTCCATAACAGGGCGATTTCTGATTGAGCATCCTGTCGGGCCACTTGGCGGGTGATTTGCCCGGTATGATCGATTTTCTTGAGATCGAGGTCAGCCTGATCCGTCGCGGTATGATAGGCTGGGTGATAGAGTTCCGCGAGGGTGTCGGCTGGGTGCGGCAGGGCCAGATGGCGGCGGAATCCGGCGTCCTTGCCTAAGGCGAAAATCAGGGAAACGGGCATATCTCTCTCGTGCACGCCGAATTCCTTGATCGCTTGGCGGGAAGTCGGGGCGTCGTGATGGCCAGCGCCGGGTTCGAAGGCAAAGAGCACGCCGTTGGGTTTGAGGGCCCGATAGGCACAGCTCATCGCTTGAGCGGGATCTTCGGCATGGTGCAGGGCGTCAAAAAACAGGACCACGTCGAACGAGGCGGTGCCGTCGAAGCCCTCGTAGTCACCGACTTGATAGTTGAGATTCGCCAAGTGGGCTTCATCCCGTCGGCGGGTGGCCGCTGCAATCGCTTCCGGCGCGATGTCGATTCCGAGGATCTCATGGTGTTGTTGGGCCAAGATGTGGCTCAACCAGCCGACGCCGCAGCCGAGATGGAGCACCCGCTGGGGCGAGTCGGGCAGCAGGTGGAACAGCGCCGCGAGATTGGACAAATTGAATTTGCAACGATCATCGGAGAACGGTTTGCCGAGCGCATGGGCTATGCCGGCGGGACCTTTGCGCGCATAGTATTCACGTTCGCCTTGTTTGGGATCAGATGGGTTCAAGGGGGGCGGGGTTGGTCGTGGTCTGGAATGATTAGAACGCGGCGAGGTGATGCTCTTCTTTTGCCGGACATTACTTCCAAAGCACAACAAATGACTGATCTTGGCGGAGAAAGAAAATGCGGCGGAAGGCGCGAAAAACGCTGAGGATGAATTTACGGGTGGCTTCGCTTGATGATTTTGCCGAGCCGTAGCTGGGGCGGTAAACGGTGCGCAGGACATCCCACGGCTGAGGGAGTTGGAGGTGTTTGGTGAATCCGGCGGCGGTGCCGAGTTCGATGATTTTGGCAATGGGCATGTCTTTTTCATGCACCCCAAATTGGGCGATGGCTTCCTGGGCCTCGTCGGTGCCGCTGTGGCCCGCGCCAGGCTCAAAGGCGATCATGATGCCGCCGGGCTGGAGGGCGCGGTAAGCGCAGGCGATGGCGGCAGCTTCGTCCTCGGCGTGGTGCAGGGCTTCGAAAAAAATGATGGCGTCGAAAGTGCCTTTGCCGTCGAACGCTTCGTAGTCGGCGAGTTGAAAATCGAGGTGAGTGAGACCGAGGGCATCGCGCTGCTGAAGGCCCGCGTGGATGGCATCGGGCGCGATGTCGACGCCCACGGTGTCGTAACCGCGGCGGGCTAGCATGATCGAGAGCCAGCCTACGCCGCAGCCAAACTCGGCTACCCGGCCGGGTGGATCGCCGAGGAGGTGGAAGATGGCGGTGACGTTGCTGAGGTTGAGATTACACTTGTCGTCGGTGAACGGCTTGCCGAGGGCGTGATTGATTCCGGTATTTCCGATCCGGGCGTAATATTCGCGTTCGCCTTGCTTGGGGTCGGGAGATTCGGAGCCGGTAGACACGAAGGATATGAAACATGAATTGAGGCTGAGAAACAGCGGAATCTAGCCGGTGGCCGAGGATTCGTGCTCAGTCGATATACGGAGGGAGTTGAAGTCGGCTTGGCTTAAGAACGAATCGAAGGAAGCCAGGGAGGGGACAGTGACATTTAGTCGGCCGTGAAGGGGAGTCGGTAGATCTCGAGGAGTGCGATACCTTCGGATGACTCACTCGGCTGCACCTGAGCCGTGTAGGTGCCGGGAGGAAGGGTGAGGATAACGGCGGAGTCTAGTGAATCGGCCGGGAGGGCGAAGGCGCCGAGTAGGACAGCGGTTTGGGCGATCTCGGCAGCGTCGACAGACAAGGCCCAATCGTTGTTGGACGTGATCAGGTCGCCTGAGGCGTTGAAGATTTTAAGAATCGGATCCGATAGCGCGGAGGGAATATCGAATTCCTCAAGCGTCGGCCCGACCGCCCGAATCAGGATTTTGAGGGAGCGGTTGATGTGATCGAGGTCTTCGATGACGAAGCCGCCGGTGAGCACGTTTTCACCGGTGCCCGTGTAACCGCGGAAGGATAGGTTCGAGAGCGCGGTGGCGTTGGGTTGGGCCGTGTCGTCGAGGTAAATTTCGGTGAGGGCGACGCCAGATTGACCTGGCTTGGTTGAGGTGAGTGCGGTGTAGACACCGGGTGAGACTGTTTGGTGCAGGCTAGCATCAAGACTTTCGAAAGGCGGGGCAAAGGCGCCGAGACGGTTGAGGATTCCGTAGGCGATTGAGGCGGTGGTCCAATCGTCGTTGTCCGCGAGTGGTTCCAGTTGATCATCCATCAGCTGGAGCATCGGGTTGGGTAGTGGCGATTTGATCCCGAACTCCGCGAGGGATGGGCCTATGCTTCGGGCTAAGATCTTTGCCGTGACGTCGCTGGACGCGTGGGATCGAGAAGTGGATTGAAGCACGAAGCCAGCGATGGCGATGCGGTTCCCGTGGTCGACTCGACTGCGGCCGGATAGGTTCGCCAGTCGAGGTTCACCGCGAGGGCGAAGATCGACAATCGGTCCTAACGCTCGCCCTGTTTTGTTGGTAATAACGAGTTGGTAGCGACCAGCGTAGAGACTCGAAAATGCGGTGATGTGCATGACGCCATCCTCATTTTCCGTCGGTGACAAAGTTACATCAAGTGGAATCCAACGGGCGACGGGAGTGTCAGAACTGTAAAACGGAGCGTAGAGTGTGATCGGGTCACCTGTGCGAGGCCGTTCCGCATCGGTGTTAAAGAACCGCTGATAGCGTGACTGTTCGTCGTGGGGCCAAAAGGTAAGCTTCTGCACCTCTTGGCTGATGACCGGAAGCGAGGCGGTCGAGGGAATGTGCGCGTTGGCTTCGACGAAGCGAGGTTCTCCGAGGGGCTTCGGAAAGTCTCCCGTGATTACCACGAGCTGTCCGTCGGGTCGAACCAGGACGGGTGGGATCGAAGTCGGAGTGAGCAGTTGTTGAGGCAGATAGAACGTAGGATCCAACTTGAGCTCGGCAGCGCGGTAACGTAACACGCCGAGCCCTTCGGCGTGAACGTAGACATCGCCAGTAAGCGCAAGTTTCAGGGAGGGACCCAGGTGGGCGAGTGGCAATTCTCGTTGATCGATGAGCGCTCCGTCGGAGGAGAATCGTTCATAGACGTCTCCAGAGATTCGGGCCCAGGTTCCATCGTAGAGCAGCGTTGGAATGGACGGAAGTCCGGTGAATGGAATGGGTTGGAAGGCGGGATCAATCGCTCCCGTTGCGGTGATGCGGACAGTGCTTCCGGTTTTGGGCTGATCTGGAGCGGGCGCAGGCATGAATCCATGGATGGCGGATTGTCCATGGGGAAGAGCAGTGGCAGCGGCGATGAACTGAAAACCAAATTCCGTTTTTGGAATGGTGAATTCTACCGTGCCGTCTCGTTTCGTGCCGATCGCATGACCGGCGTTGCACAAAAGAAGACCCTGAGTGCCGCGGTCGAGGGCGGCGACTAACAAGCCGTTGTTCGCCAGAAACTCTGAAGGCATCGTGAACGGTGCCGTCTCGTTGAGTCGAACGTAGAGATGGGGGGGACTGGAAAGAAGGAATGATCCGTCGTCGAAAACGTTGTGGAGATACGGGTTGCCGTTGGCGAAGTAGTGGAGACGCGTGCGAGTATTGAGATCGGCCTCGAGAAGGAATGTCTCGGTGTTCTGTCCGACTCCAGCTTGAGTGTTAGTTTGGCCGACGATTCGGCCATCGGGGAGAAGTCGAAGGAAGGAAGTCGAAGGATAGAACTCACCGGTCGAGTGATTCCCGATGAAATTTGAGCGAGGGAGTTTACCAGCCGTGATCGGGAGCAGGTTTGTTTCGTAGGCGAGGTCATCGACAATCCAGCGGGCGCAGAAGTTACCCGTAATCGCCGATACCTGGAGCGCTTCGCTTCCGGTGCTTGAAGCAATTTGCTCACCGTCGCGAAACCATTGGACTGAGACGCCTACAGGGGAGTTCGTGCCAAGCACCACCGAACTTCCCGATGCAAAATAGTCGTTGCGGCCCGCGATGCCTCCGTGGTCTGAACGAATCCAGATTTGGGGAGTATCTGCCCCGCGCAGGGTCACGAGACTCAAACAGATTAAGAAGATGCACGTGAGTGATCGTTTCACGGGGAACTAGGATAGCTCGATGGCGCCGGTCGTGAGGCCTTGGACCTTGCAGGCGACGAAGGTTTTGATCTGACCAAGCGTGCACAGGTGGCGGAGTTCTTCGGTGCTGATGTTGATCGCGAAGACATCCTCGGTGAGTAGCACGATTTCCATCATAGTTAATGAGTCGAGCCCGAGGTCATCAGAGAGACGTAGTGAATCATTGGCTTCGCGCAATCGAGGGCGAATATCTGGTTCAACGAATCGCTCAATGACGCCCGAGACGATGAGCGGAAGGAGCGTGGCGTCGCTGTGATTCCTGTATTCAAGCGCAGCGGTGACGACTTCGGGGCGACAGCGTCGGAGGGCGTTGCGCAAGGTTTGGTCGTTGTTCAAAGAGGGGGCAGTCATAGTTACGGCACATGACAATGCCGGTCGAGTGATCCGCTAGTGCGGAAAACTACTTTTAGCGTGCACGCCTAAACGATTAGAGCGGCGGAGGAGACTGTCGGGGAGTAAAACCAATCGCCACTAGAATTTAAACTTTAGAAACCAACCGGCAGAATAATTTCACGCCACAGATTGCACCGATAAATACCGGATACCAATTCCCACTCCACTGCCTTTTATCCGGATCGGATCCGGGCAATTTCTTCTGCAGTTGCCCATTCTGGGCACCCACTGGCATCACCTCTGCGAGGCACGCCGTTCCGGCGCACCATCGACAATAAAACTAGGCTAAAGGCGTTGGGTGTGTGTGCCGCTGTCGCCCAAAGGGCACCCGCCATCATCACCTCTTCGGGGCACACCGTTCCGGTGCAGCATTTGCGATTCATGATGCCCACAAATGTTGGCACCCTCATTCATCGCCCTTCCGCGTCGCGGCAGGACCGAACCCTTGGTTCGTCCATCTTCGACCGGTTGGCCTCCGTCCGCGCTCCGTTGTGGTTAAAGTTTAAACGCTTCGGGACAGTGGTATAAAACCTGTTCCACTCGGGGCGGCGGATAGGGTGGAACGGTTGCGGTCGTCGGCGGGTGACAAGGCTAGGATGGAGGGAGGATATCGAGGAGGGTGTTCCTCTCAGAAATCTACTTTGATGGAAACCGAGTAGGTGCGGCCTCGCCAGTCCCCGTAGGGTTGCACGCCGGAGCCGGAGGGGCCGTTGGCGTAGGCCGGGTAATTATTTTTGAATACGTTATTGATGCGCAGCTGGCCTTTCAGGCCGTAGCGTGATTCGGCGGGTAGGAGCCAATGACCGAGATCGGCCTGCGTGTAGAAATCGGCCTGCCAATAGGGATCGATCGTGCGCGCGCCCTGACTCGACCATTCGCGGCGGGGGAGCCGGCGGGAGTGAAAGTATTGGCCGTCTAGGCCAAACCCAAACTGGGGCGTCGACCAACTGCCGCCGAAGGTGGCGCGATACTGAAGAATTCCGGATGCTCCGCTGGGATCGCGTAGTTCGTCGACCACGGGGTCGCCGGGAAGAATCTCCCGATCGAAGCGATGGAAATACACACTGCGCGCCCGTAGATCGAGGGTGCCGCCGAGGAAGTGTGGTTGAGCGTAGTCGAGGGTGAGCATGAGGTTTTGCGAATGGCGCCCGGCGAGGTTGAATGCCCCGGTGCGCAGTTCTTGGATTCGACCGGCCTGCCCGGGGGAAGGAGCGCGGACGACGAGCTGGGGGAAGGACGATTCCAGGTTCAAAAGCTCGGTGGGACCCAGGCCCACGATCTCGTTAGTTTTGTGAGTGTCGAAAAAATCGAGCGAGGCACGAAAGCGGTGTTGCTCGCCGACCTCGTAAACGACCCCGAGCGTTTGGGTCACCGCATTCTCACTCCGCAGGTTGGGATTACGCACGGCGATCAGCTCGATGATGTAGGACTCGTCGTCGCGGCGGGGATCGATGATTCGAGCCGTGATCACACCGGTGCCGCCACTGATGCCATTACCTTGGTTTCTGCTCATGAAAGGCGTGGGAAAGCGATTGGAAGTCGTGAAGCTCCCGCGGAACGTGAGCCCGTTAGTGAGTCCGATCTTGAGGGCGATAGTGGGGGCAAGATTACTTTCGGCGGAGGAATCAGCGACGATGTAGCGGGCGGCAAGGTCGGTCTCGATGGTCGAAATCCAGGCAGGGAGCATACGGCGAGGAACCAAAGGGGCCTGGAGCTCAGTGAAGACGCTAATCCGCTCCAACGAGCGACCCGCCCAAAGTTCGGACGGGCGTTGCTCGGTGCCGTCGCCGTAGCGCCGCTCGGAAAGAAAATTACCCAAGCTGGTAATGCGGTAATCGGCGCCAAGGTTGAAAACACTGTTCCCGGTAGGAATGTGCCACGAGTCGTTGGTGAGGCGGAAAGCTCCATCAATGGACTCATAGTCACCGAGAGTGACAAATTGATCGCGGGCGCCGTTGAATACGAGGACCTCGTCGTAGAACGCGGGAGGTGGCGCAAAAATTTGGGTGTCGCGCAGGGGGTTGTATTCGCCGCGATCGACCAAGCTCTGCCAGCGGGATTTATCGACGTCGATCACACCGCGAAATTTGGTGAGGCTACGGGCGAATTGGGTGTCGCCGATAAACGACCAATTGCGAGGAAGACGAACGAGCGCACTGGCAACCAAGGAGTAGAAATCGACTTGAGCTTCGTTATAGTTTTGGCCCAGCGCGGTGGGTGTTTCGTAGAGAGAAACGCGAGCGTCTTGATCGAAAGGACTGAGGGGATTGTCGGCCGGGAGAAGCAGGTCGGCTAAAAAGATACTGTAGCCGCGAGTGGTCGTGGAGGAGGAATAGGCGGCATCGAGACTGAGCTCCAGCCAGGGGGTGACCTCGTAGACGGCAGAGGCAAAGAACAATGAGCGGTCTTGCTGGCGGCCGTAAGGGAAGTCGGTGCCATTGATGCCATCGGCGGAGGTGCCGGGGGAATCGTAGAGGGCGTAGTTGCGTTGAT
>Ga0075118_10001372_pt1 | contig 17552 bp, 15 predicted proteins | sample AntAceMetag02UKE_FD_69794 | JGI IMG/M metagenome (GOLD analysis project Ga0075118, IMG submission 69794) | Saline lake microbial communities from Ace Lake, Antarctica - Antarctic Ace Lake Metagenome 02UKE | ecosystem: Environmental > Aquatic > Non-marine Saline and Alkaline > Saline | place...
CATGGACAAATTATTGTGCGCGTGAACGCCGACCGGAATATCCAGGGCAGCCACAAGCGCGCCCACTCGACGGCGTACATCTTCGGTAGTCATGGCACCGGCGGAGTCGGCAATATAAATGGAGTCCGCCCCGTAAGACTGCATGAGCAGTGCCTGCTCGGCGAGTCCTTCCGGGGAGTTCATGTGCGACATCATCAAAAAGCCGATGGTCTCCAAGCCGAGACTTTTGGCGACCTTGATGTGCTGCTCGGAAATATCAGCCTCGGTGCAGTGCGTGGCTATGCGAGCCATCCCAACACCGAGTTCGTTCACCTCGCGCAAGTCATCGGCTAGCCCAATACCTGGTAGCAGCAAGCAGGCAATTTTTGCGTTACCCGCAACTTCACATGCCTGCGCGATCAGATCCTTCTCTGGCACCGCAGAAAATCCGTAGTTGAAACTGGAGCCCCCAAGTCCATCACCATGTGCTATCTCGATCACCTGGACACCGGCTGCATCGAGTCCCTGCACGATCTTTATGACATCTTCGGCGTAGTACTGGTGACTAATCGCGTGCGAGCCGTCGCGCAACGTGGAGTCAATGAGTCGAAAATCTGGTGTTGTACTCATAGCGACACCGACTCGGTGGAACCCGCAACCCGATGCTTTGCCACAGCTTCGCCCACCCGCATCGCGGCCGCCGTCATGATGTCAAGGTTTCCCGCGTACTCCGGCAGATAATCACCCGCACCGGCAACCTCCAGCAAAATCACTGCGCGGTGCGGCACAACCCCACCGGGAGTGTGAAAGGGACCCTCCTCGATCACCGGAGGATTTTTCAAGCGATAACCGGGCACGAATGATGCCACCTGCTTTTCCATGTCGTAGACCGAGTTGATGACCGCATCATGATCAGATCCCTCGGGAATTCCAGCGAATACGGTGTTGCGCATCATGATCGGCGGGTCGGCCGGATTTAATACGATGATGGCCTTGGCATGTTCGGCGCCGCCAATTTCACGCAGAGCCATTGATGTCGTCTTGGTGAACTCATCAATATTTTGTCGGGTGCCAGGCCCCGCTGAACGGCTGGCTACTGTCGACACCATTTCGGCATAGGGAAGGACGTTCAGCGCACGTCTCACGGCGAACACCATGGGTGTTGTGGCTTGCCCTCCGCAGGTGACCAGATTGATATTGGGCGCATCAAGGTGCTCGTGCATATTGACCGCGGCGATCACTTTGGGTCCGCGGGCAGCAGGAGTGAGATCAATGGCGGTGATACCGGCGTCTTGATACCTATGGTGATAGCGCACGTGTACGTAGGCGCTGGTTGCATCAAAAATCATGTCGAACTCATCAGCGTGCTTCAGCACCCAGTCCGGCCCATCATGTGGTGCTTGCAAGCCGAGTGATTTTGCTCGCGCCAGGCCGTCGCTGTCAGGGTCAATGCCCACCAACGCCGTTAGGTTGAGCGTGTCCGAGCGCAGCATTTTGATCATGAGGTCAGTGCCGATATTGCCTGAACCAATGATTGCGCAGCGAAGGGCCATGGGCACATCCTCTCCCGGCAAAGCTGCTGCCTAAACACGCCCCTTCAACATGAGGTCCCAGTACAGGCGCGGCAAGCCCACCTTCTTGAACCGGTTGAAATCAGTGATCTCCTTCATCTGATTAACACCCTTGAGTGATGGGCGCGGATTGAGGTCGTAATCGAACTCGCACAGCAGCAACTTCTTGCGGCTCGTGGTGATAGGACAGGAGGCATAACCGTCGTAGTGACCAGCGCCGACACCACCCTTAAGCGATGCCATCACGTTGTCTACCACCACCGGTGCCTGTTTACGGATCGCAGCACCGGTTTTGGAGTTTGGCGAATTGGTGCAATCCCCAAGACCGAACACTTCGGGATAGATCGTGCTCTGCAGGGTGTGCTTGTCAACTGCCATGTAGCCGAAGGGACTAGCCGGATCCACCAGAGACGTCTTTGTCAGCCAGTCTGGTGCACTCTGCGGGGGCACCATGTGGGCGAAGTTATACGGCAGGGTCTGCGTTTCACCGGTCTCGTTGTTCTTGACCTCCATAGTGCTGGCAGCACCGTCCATGCTCGTCACCACACTGTTGAGGTGAACCTCGAATCCGTACCGGGCCGCCACATCAACCAACACGTCCGACCACACCTTGACCCCGAACATTCCTGGCGTCGGCAAGATCATCACCTTGCGAATGTCGTCCAGCACACCCTGCTCACGCCAGAAATCAGCGGCCAGGTACGCGATCTTTTGCGGCGCGCCAGCACATTTGATTGGCCCGGCAGGCATGTGGAATACCGCGGTTCCTGAGCGCGTGCGCTGCACGTTCTCCCAGGTCTTCGGTGCCAGATAGTAGTCATAATTCGACGAAACGCCATCCTTGCCCATGGCGTCAGCCAAACCCGGGATTCCGTTCCAATTCAACTGAATTCCGGGGGCGACGATGAGTCGGTCATAGGTGACGGCTGTGCCGCTGGCCAACTGCACGGAGTTAGCCTCAGGATCAATTCCACTCGCCGCATCATGAATCCACGTCACGTCTCGTGGCATCACCCAGGCCATGGGTCGCACGCTTTCGGCATCCTTGGCTCGCCCACCGCCCACCAAAGTCCACAACGGCTGGTAGTAGTGCACATCGGAGGGTTCAATGACGGCAACATCGCGAGCTCCGGACCGCTTCAATCGAGCGGCAACCGTAATGCCGGCTGACCCGCCGCCGATGATGATGATCTGATGGTGCGTAGACATGGCAAACCTCCAGGCGCAGGAAACACGTGCAATGACGTGGTCGGATAACGCCACTATAGGGCTCATCCATATACTCCCGGGGGTATTTGCCTGAGGTCATGCTTCAACAACCCGCACGAGGCGGGCATACTAAAAATCATGCTGCGCATGCCTGCCGAGTGGGAGCCACACGAGCGCACCTGGATGGCATGGCCGTGCGCTGCCTACGCCCTAGGCGATAACACGCAGATGGCGGCACAGTCGTGGAGGGCGTGGGCGCGGGTGGCGCAGGCCGTAGCCATGTTCGAACCCGTCACCGTACTTGTCGATCCGGCCGTTGAATCCTCGGCGCGTACCTACCTGCACACGGCTACCCCGCACCCGATCACCGTCATGCCGCTACCCCTGGACGATTCATGGGTGCGCGACACAGGCCCAACCTTCGTCATCGACGATGGCGGCGGCACACCATCGGTGCACGGCATTGACTGGACGTTCAATGGGTGGGGACAGCAGTCCTGGGCACGTTGGAAAAACGACGACGAAGTGGCCGCTGCCGTGTGTCATGCAGCGGGAGTGGGCGTCAGCCGATCACCCCTTGTCAACGAAGGAGGTGGCATCCATGTGGACGGACGCGGGACGGCACTCATTACTGAGACGGTTCAGCGAGATCCACAGCGCAACGGCACGTGGACCGCACACGATGTGGAGGCCGAGCTTAAGAGCAAACTCGGCGTCAACCGCGTCGTATGGCTCCCGCGAGGCCTCACCCGAGATTACGACGAGTTTGGCACTCGCGGCCATGTCGATATCGTCGCGTGCTTTGCTCCAGACGGGTCAGTTCTTCTACATGACCAGCGCAATCCAGACCATCCAGACCATGCCGTTTCCCAGCAGATTCGACAGTTCTTGACCGGCGAAGGATTCTCGGTTGTCGATGTCCCTGCCCCGGCAACGCTGCACGATGAGATCGGATTCGTGGACTACAGCTACATCAATCACTACGTCGTCAACGGCGGGGTCATTCTGTGCGCATTCAACGACCCCCACGACGATGAAGCGGCTGACATCATGGCCAGGGTGTACCCCGGCCGCCAAATCGTCCGCGTCGACGCTCGGCACATCTTCGCCCTCGGTGGCGGTATCCACTGCATCACCCAACAGCAACCGCAGGTGATCTGATGCCGCTCACACCCAGCGAGGCTGACCACCTCCTGCTGTTCACCCAGGCCCAACTTGCCCAGCAACGTCGCGACCGGGGTTTGCGCCTCAACGTTCCCGAAGCCACCGCGCTGATCGCCCATCAGATTTGTGAGTGGGCACGAGATGGACGCGACCTTGCCACGGTGCGCCAGGATGCACGCTCCATCCTGTCTCCAGACGACGTACTACCCGAAGTGCCCGGAATTGTCACCCAGATCAAGGTGGAAGCACGCTTCGATGATGGGACCCGACTTGTTGTCGTGACCAACCCTTTTGGTTCCGATTCCCACGATGAGATCCTGCAACAACAGGACCTGGCAGCCCCGGAATCAGTCGCACAGATCCAGCTACGCAACTGCGCCGAAATCGACATCGGCATCACGTCACACATGCATCTTGCCGAAGTCAATCCCCGAATTCGCCTAGACCGCGAAAGCGCGCTGGGCATGCGTTTAGCGCTGCCCACCGGCGACACGCTGCTGCTCGGACCCGGCGAAATAATCGATATCGGGATTGTGCCCATCACCGGTGATCGCATCATCATCGGCAACACCGGGTTAATTGATGGCCCTGTCGATGATCCGGCGGTGCGGGCCCGCGCAATAGCGGATCTTCGCCGCTGCGGCTATCTCGACTCGTTCGGACCCGCAGCAGTTGGTGACCCAACCTCGGCCGATCTCCACCGAGCAGAACTTGCTGCAGGCGCTGCCTTGACATCGCTGCAGCAACGGCGGGCGCAATCCGACGAAACGTTTCACGCATGAGCGTCTACGGCCCGCGAGCCGGGGACACCGTCGTACTCGGCGGCACCGGCTTGGCTCTACACATCGACGACCGAGTTGCCGATACTCACGACGAATTTCGCGTTGGCTTTGCCAAAACAGGGCGCGATGGCATCGGGCTGAAGGCAATCCCGACGACCCAATCATGTGACGTAGTGCTGTCTAATGCCATCGTTCTCGATCCGGTCACCGGTGTTCGCGTGGCCAGCATCGGCATCAAGGATGGTCGCATTTCTGGCATCGGAAAAGCTGGCAATCCCGACACGACGAACGACATTGATGTCGTGGTGGGATCAGGGACCGTGGTGATTGATGCCGATGGATTGATTGCAACTCCCGGAGGGATCGATACCCACGTTCACTCATTGAGCCCCAGGGTTTTTGACTCGCTGATCTCCAGTGGCATCACAACGGTGATCGCACAAGAGACCGGACCGGTGTGGGGTGTGGGAATTGGGTCAGCGCTTATGTTGCGCCAGGCGTACCGAGCCATGGATAATTTCGCCATCAACATCGGACTCCTTGGTCGGGGTTCCACCTCCCACGAAGCGGTAACTCGAGAAGCCGTCGAAGCGCACGTGTGCGGCTTCAAGGTGCACGAAGATACCGGCACGACGCTGCGCACTCTCGACACCGCGCTATGCGCCGCTGACGAAGCAGATGTGCAGGTGGCCGTGCACACCGACAGTCTCAACGAGTCGCTCTCGGTCAGTGACACCATCGCGGTGCTCGATGGCCGCGTCATCCACGCTTATCACGTTGAGGGCTGCGGGGGTGGACACTCGCCGGACGTGCTGAGTTTGGCCGGCCACGACAATATTTTGGCCTCGTCAACGAACCCGACCCTGCCCTACGGAATCAATGCGGTGGATGAACATGTCGACATGATTATGCTCACGCACGCAATGAACGCCGATCGTGATTCCGACGTGCGTATTGCCAGGGCACGCGTCCGTTCCGCAACGATGGCAGCGGAAAATCGGTTGCACGACCTGGGGGTCATACCTATCACGTCCTCGGACGCACAGGGCATGGGCCGAGCAGGTGAAACATGGTGGCGCACATTTGCTCTCGCAGCTGTCATGAAGGGTGCCGACTCACCCGCGGACGCATCAGTCAACGATAACGAACGCATTCTTCGCTACCTCGCTAAAATTACGATTAATCCAGCGATTACCCACGGAATTTCCCATGAGTTAGGACGCCTAGCCGAGGGCTACATCGCCGATATCGTGCTGTGGCAGCCTGAACGGTTCGCAGCGAAACCACAACTCATTCTCAAAAGCGGATTCCCCGTCTGGGGCCAAACCGGTGACCCCAACGCCAGCATTGATTCAGCCGAACCGCTGATCATCGCTGAGCAATTTGGCGCGTACGCGGCCGGACCTAGCGATTTGTCCTACCTGCTGAGCAATCAGATTGCGGTGGCCGAAAGCTCACCGGGGACCGCCCGCCGCACCCTCACCGTGCGCGGGTGTCGTCAGGTGCGAAACACCGACATGATTCGTCATGGCCTCGCCGGGCCGGTCAAGGTGACCGCCGCCGCATCACCTGCGCAGCAACCACGCGTGACATGGCGTGGCGAGGCACTCACGATGGCACCGGTTACGCACACACCTCTGTCTCGCTTGCATTTCTGGTAGATCGCGATGTGGGAATGGCTAGACCCTGGACTCAGCGCCGGGGGTCTCTTTGCTGGAGTCATGGTCGGCCTGACCGGCATGGGTGGTGCTGCCCTGGTGACCCCCATGCTGGTGCTGTTCTTTAACGTTCCTGCCGCGGCTGCAGTGAGTTCAGATGTCGTCGCATCGGCGGTGATGAAACCTGTCGGTGCCTTCGTCCACATTCGCCATCGCACGGTGCACTGGGGCATTGTCATCTGGCTATCGGCCGGTTCGATTCCCGGCGTGCTCATCGGCACCGCAATCTTTTCTCAGGTCGCCGACACCGAAGGTGTAGAAGAGACCGTGCGCGTGTGGATCGGAATCGTTCTCATTTTGGCCCTGGTCGCCATGCTCGGTCGCGCACTGGTCTCCGCGCGTGCTGAACGCCTGCGTGGTCCGGCCGTGTTGGAAGGCATTGAGGCACCGGTCAAGATTGTGCCCACCGTGCTCCTCGGCCTTATCGTCGGCATTTTGGTGGGAACCACCAGCGTCGGTTCAGGCTCACTTGTCGTCACCACGATGCTGCTGCTCTATCCGCTACTGCGCCCCAGTGTTTTGGTTGGTACCGACCTCACCCAGGCGGTGCCCATGCTCATGGTCGGTGCCATTGCTCATGCCGGTATCGGCGGCGTGGATTGGGCAGTGACCGCGTCCTTGTTGGTCGGTCAAATTCCAGGCGTATGGATCGGTGCACGCATGTCGAGTCGTTACGACGGGCTAGCGCTGCGATGGCTGCTGATGGTGATCCTCGCTGCGATCGCGGTGCGACTACTCGGTGCACCCGCCGAACTGGCCGGTGGAATTGCCATCGGTGGAATTGCCGTTGTGCTGTTTTATATCGTGCGCCAACGGCTTGCTCGTCAAGAAATTCGCGAATGAATTTCCCGCGATACAGTGGGTCTCCATGCAGGTAGTTCATCTCGGGCCAACACCGCAGTCCTACAGCGAAACGACGCAACTGCAAAAGGCCATCCACGATGAGGTGGTTGCTGGCACCCGCGAAGACACCGTGCTCCTCCTTGAACATGCCGAGGTGTTCACTGCCGGTCGCCGCACAGAGCCTCAGGATCGCCCACGCGATGGTGCGCTCGTCATAGATGTGGATAGAGGTGGACGCATCACCTGGCATGGACCGGGCCAGCTTGTCGGCTACCCCATCGTTCGCCTCCCCCAACCCTTCGCCGTCGTCGATCACGTGCGCCGTCTGGAAAGGCTGCTGATGCGGGTGTGCTCCGATCTGGGCTTAGACACGTGCCAGGTTGATGGCCGAAGTGGCGTCTGGGTGGCCGCTGGCGCGAAGCGCCCCGAGCGAAAAATTGCCGCGATCGGGGTGCGCGTGGCTCAAGGAGTCACCACGCACGGCTTTGCCTTGAACTGCGACTGCGATATGTCTGCGTTCGACAACTTCGTGCCCTGCGGCATCACCGACGCTGGAGTAACGAGCCTCAGCCTGGAACTGCGACGCACAGTGACCGTCGCTGAGGTGATTCCGCTGGTTCGCCGTGCTCTGGACATGCACCTGGGCAGTCTCGATGCTTCGGCGTAGGGTGGCACCTATGACCACGGCACCCACGGACACCTCACCGCTGGATCCCGCATATGGCGGCAAAAACTCCGAAGGTCGGAAACTGCTCCGCATAGAAGCACGCAACTCGGCCGTACCGATCGAACGGAAACCGGCCTGGATCAAGACGCGCATGCGCACCGGGCCGGAGTACACGGCCGTTCGTGAACTCGTTGCCGCCGAGGGACTTCACACGGTCTGCCAAGAGGCTGGCTGCCCCAATATTTTCGAATGCTGGGAAGATCGGGAAGCGACGTTTTTAATTGGTGGAGAACAATGCACTCGACGCTGTGACTTCTGCCAGATAGACACTGGAAAACCCGCACCGCTGGACACCGACGAACCGCGCCGTGTGGCCGAATCAGTGCGCACCATGCAGTTGCGCTACGCCACGGTCACCGGGGTAGCACGCGATGACCTCCCCGACGAGGGGGCCTGGCTTTACGCCGAAACCGTGCGGCTCATTAAGCAGTTCAATCCCGGCTGCGGAGTTGAACTGCTGATCCCAGATTTTTCCGGCAATCCCGACCTCCTCGGTGAGGTCTTCTCCACCGAACCCAGCGTGCTCGCCCACAATGTCGAGACCGTTCCTCGCATCTTCAAACAGATTCGCCCCGCGTTCACCTACGCGCGCAGCCTTGACGTGATCACCCAATCACGTACGGCCGGGCTGGTGACCAAAAGCAATCTCATCCTCGGGCTCGGCGAAACCGACGACGAGATAGACACCGCCCTTGTTGATCTGCATGCTGCCGGCTGCGAACTCATCACGATCACGCAGTATTTGCGTCCATCTCCCCGTCACCATCCGGTGGAACGTTGGGTGGTGCCCGAAGACTTCGTCACCTGGCAGGAACGAGCCGAAGAAATTGGGTTCGCCGGCGTCATGAGCGGACCCCTCGTTCGGTCCAGTTACCGAGCCGGGCTTTTGTACACCCAGGCCATGGCCGCCCGCGCCGCTCAGTGACAGCCGCACCGATGGCCACGGGACATCAGCAGCCATGAACAACGTGGGGCAGGGCAAGGTCGTCGCCGTACATGTCTGGCCGGCCGAGAAAGAAACCCCGCTGCGCGTTGACGACATCACCCTGGATTGGGGTGGCGTGATCGGCGATCGCCACCACGGAGTATTGATGAACTCCGATTCCAGACAGCGCCCGGTTTTCCCTCGCGGCACCGAAATCAGAAATCATCGGCAGATCTCCCTGGTGGATGTGGCTGAACTGCACCAGATCGCGTTGGGCCTCGGTATTGAAGATATCGCCCCGGGAGTGATCGCCGACAACATCGCAACCCAGGGATTTGACCATCTCACCGACCTCGCACCCATGACGCGTCTTGTTTTTTCCAGCGGAGCCGTCGTGATGACCGGAGGTGAGAATCACCCGTGCACCATCGCCGGGCGCCTGGTGGGGGATGTCTATGGCAGCGATCACAAGAGGTTCGTATCGGCTGCCACCGATCTGCGCGGAATCACCGGCTGGGTGGAACATCCGGGTACGATTCGGCCAGGTGACACCGTGACAGCCATCGCGCCGTAGAGTAGACCCCATGTCGGATGCCACTCCTGTAAAGCCCAAGAGACTCGCACGTTTCAGGTCGGGGCTTGGCTCATTGCGCGAGAACTACCGCATGACCCGTAAGCACCACCGATGGGTGGGCTTTGAGATGCTCGGCCTGTTCATCCTCACCACGGCTGTCGTGGCCACCCCCGTGGGCCTATTGCTGAACTGGCCCACCGGGGTCCTGCTCGGTCTCCCCCTGGGTCTGCTCGCCGCCACCTTCTGGTTTAGTCGTCGGGCCATGAACGCTGCCTACCGCGGCATCGAAGGCCAACCCGGTGCCGCCGCAGCCGTCGTTGAAAATATGCGCGGCAAATGGTGGGTCACTCCGGCCGTTTCAGTGTCGAAGAACTCCGACATCGTGTCGCGGGTAATCGGCAAGTGCGGGGTTGTCCTCGTTGGCGAGGGGCCCTCTTCTCGAATCACCCATTTGCTGGCCAATGAACGCAAAAAAACCGCCCGTTGGCTCCCAGAGACCCCCATTTTTGAAATCCAGGTCGGCACTGAGCCCGATCAGGTGAACATTGCCAAACTGCAGTCCACACTTACCCGCCTACCCGGTGGACTCAAAGGTAGCCAAATACTTGATTTGCGTCGCCGGCTCGAGGCCCTATCCGCCCGCGATAATCCGCTACCTATTCCTAAAGGGCCGATGCCCAAAAGCACCAAGATCCCCAAATCCATGCGCGGGTAGCACCTGTCAGGGTTTGGGTGCAACGACCGATGAGCGCAGAACCGCAATCGAATCTGCGGCTTTGTCATGCAAGCCTCGCCCCCGGGAATCAAACACCACCGCGGGGATAACCAGGCAGAGCAGGGCCGTGCGCACCATGATGCGCCACAGGGACATGCGCCCTCCCCTGTCCGACACCACAGCGACACCCATGATGCGCTGCCCGAAGGATGAACCCAGCAGCCAGGTGAAGGCCGTCACCTCAACGAAGAACACGCCCAAGGTCGCTGCGGCAGACTCGTTTCCTGGAAATTCCAACCCGGAGAAGAGCAGCCGAACCAGGAGAAGGCTGGCGACCCAGTCCAAAATCAGGGCCGCGAGTCTCCGCCCAATCCCGGCTGGTTCGACGGGTAAGGGACGGGGCGGCTGCGCTGCAGATTTCACATACTCCACGCTAGCGCGAGTGATGTAGATCACCCTTACCGCCTGTGTCGCGTAACACAGGCGAAACAATGGGTACATCCCCGCGAAATCGAGCAGGCCTAGAGTCCTAGACAGCAGGGTAACCACCCTGCCGCAGCGCTTCCGGGTGCTGAAGAGGCGAACATCTCACCACGGTCGGTGAGTTCATGGAGGAAGACATGTTTACAAGTGCCGATGAAGTCTTGGCTTACATCCGCAACGAAGATATCCGATTCATTGATGTGCGATTCGTTGACCTTCCCGGAGTGATGCAGCACTTTACGATGCCGGCGGCTGCCTTTGCCGACGCTGCATTCACCGACGGGCTCATGTTCGATGGCTCCTCCATCCGAGGTTTTCAGGCGATTCACGAATCGGATATGAAGCTCATCCCAGACCCCAGCACCGCCTTCCTAGATCCATTCCGCATCGAAAAGACGCTGGTGATCAACCATTCCATTCGGGACCCATTCACCGATGAGCCCTACAGTCGCGACCCACGCAATGTGGCGGCGAATGCTGAGGCTTACCTGGCTTCCACCGGCATCGCTGACACGGTTTTCTTTGGGGCAGAGGCTGAATTTTACATTTTCGATGACGTCCGATTCGAGACCAAAGCAAATGCCGGCTACTACTACATCGACTCAATCGAGGCAGCGTGGAACACCGGCCGCGTCGAAGAGGGCGGCAACCTCGGCTACAAGACCCGATTCAAGGGCGGTTACTTCCCGGTTCCGCCGGTCGACCACTACGCCGACCTACGCGATGAAATGGTCGTCGCACTTGAGCAGGTAGGCCTGTCTGTGGAACGCGCTCACCACGAGGTGGGCACCGCTGGTCAGACTGAAATCAACTACCGCTTCAACAGCATGCGGCTGGCAGCTGATGAACTCATGATGTTTAAGTACGTGATCAAAAACGTGGCGTGGGCCAACGGGAAAACCGTGACCTTCATGCCTAAGCCCATCTTCGGTGACAACGGTTCAGGCATGCACTGCCACCAGTCGCTGTGGAAGGGCGGGGAGCCCCTGTTCTATGACGAGACAGGCTACGGCGGACTGTCCGACACGGCCCGCTGGTACATCGGCGGTCTGCTGGCACACGCCCCGTCACTGCTGGCATTCACCAACCCCACTATGAACTCCTACCACCGACTCGTGCCCGGCTACGAAGCACCGGTCAATCTTGTTTACTCCGCGCGCAACCGCTCCGCCTGCATTCGCATTCCGGTAACCGGCACTTCACCCAAGGCGAAGCGAGTCGAATTCCGGGTTCCCGATCCTTCTTCTAACCCATATTTGGCATTCTCAGCCATGCTCATGGCCGGAATCGACGGCATCAAGAACAAGATCGAGCCGCCCAATCCGGTGGACAAGGATCTTTACGAGTTACCACCGGAGGAACTGGCCAACATCGCCCAGGTACCTGACTCGCTACCGGCAGCGCTAGCAGCTCTGGAAGCCGATAACGACTACCTGCAGGCCGGAAATGTGTTCCCCGCCGACCTGATTGAAACCTGGGTGGATTGGAAGCGCGCCAACGAGGTTGACCCCATCCGGTTGCGCCCGCACCCGCACGAGTTTGAGATGTACTACGACATCTGATCCTGCGCACTACTACCCGTTTCCCGGTTCGCATCGCCTCGCGAATTGGGTCAGGTGGGGGTGGGTCATCTCCGGGTGGCTCACCCCCATCTTGCGTTTCAGCCTGAAGTCTGCGTGATTCGGTCGGCTTCTGCCTTCAGGTGGCGCACCACACGAACCGCCATCACTGTGCCCACCATTGCGACCACTCCCATGACACCGTTCAGTGCGACGTTGGGCCAGGCCGAAATCGTGACGGCGTACACGGTTAAACCGAGGCTACCCAGCAGTGTCACCACATGAAAAGCAACGCTGTGCGACGAAAAACGTCGGGTTGCCACCAACGCGTATGCCAGCAGGATCAAACCGGAACCCACCCACCCGATAACAACTGCCCAGAGAGTCATGAGCGCAGTTTAGGGCGAAGATCGGCTACTGCTCGTAGAACAGCCGTTCCATCACCTGACGCGCCCGTCGGGTGATGCGGCGGTAGTCCTCCAGGAAAACCCCACCCTGGCCTGGTCGGTAACCAAGCAGATGCCTCACCCCCACCAAATCCGGCGGACCGGCCGGAACAACATCGCTGACCTTGCCCGATGCTAAGACAATGGCATTGCGCACGCGGGTGGCCAGTAACCATGCGTCGGTCAGTACATCTGCATCGGATGCATCCATCAGATCAGCCGCTACGGACGCTTGGAGTACCTGAAGTGTCGATGTCGTGCGAAGGGATGCGTGATGCGCGGCGTAGCGCAATTGGATCAGTTGCGCGACCCACTCCACATCAGATAATCCTCCGCGACCCAACTTCGTGTGCAAGGTCGGATCAGCACCTCGTGGTAGGCGTTCAGATTCCATCCGGGCCTTGAGCCTGCGCATCTGCATCAAAGCGTCGTCGCCGATACCCGCTGCCGGCCAGCGCAGCGGATCGATCAAATGCGTAAAAGCAAGCCCCAGCGCTTCATCGCCAGCAACCGCCCGTGCTCGAAGTAGCGCCTGGGCTTCCCAAGGTGCCGACCATCGGGCGTAATAGGCCGCATAGGACGCTAGCGTCCGCACGAGTGGACCCTGGCGACCTTCCGGTCGCAGATCCGCATCAATAATCAACTCCGGATCCGGCGATGGTAACGAGAGCAAACGACGCATTTCGTTGATCGCGGCGAGTGCGGCGGCGGTTGCCGCCGACTCCACCACCCCCGGAAGTGGGTCGTGCACGAACAACACATCAGCATCAGAGCCGAAACCAAGCTCGGCTCCGCCAAAACGACCCAGCGCAATGATCGCTAGGCGCGTGGGAAAAGGCTCACCACTTTCCGACGCCACGGCCCGCATCGATGCGTCCAGCGCCGCCGCCAAGGCCGCCTCGGTCACAGCGGTGAGTCCCTGCATGGCCGAAACGGTGCTCGTAAGTCCCAAAATATTGCCGGCGGACAACCGGAAGAGCTCGCGTCTGCGCACCGCTCGAATAAAGGCGACGGCGTCTGATGCCGATATCTGCCGCGCGGTTGAAGCCAGCATTTCAGTCATCAATTGTTCGCGACGTCGAGGAAGGAGACCACTGTCTTCAGCGAGCATGGGCAACGCATCTGGTGATCGCAGGAGGAGATCTGTCGCGTAGCGTGAACTAGACAGTAACTCCGACATCCGTTCGGCTGCAACCGATTCATCGCGCAATAAACGCAGATACCAAGGAGTTGATCCCAAATCTTCACTGAGTCGACGAAAACCCAGAAGCGCAGCATCTGGATCCGGACCGCGTGCGAACCAGTCAAGCAGCACCGGCAGAAGTGTCCGCTGTATCGCCGCACGGCGAGAAACTCCGGAGGTGAGCGCCTCGAGGTGACGCAATGCTCCTTGCGAGTCGATATAGCCAAGTGCGGATAGCCTCTGCTCAGCAGCGGTCACACTTAGTCGCGCATCAGGTGCATCAAGTCGAGCGACTGCCTGGAGTAGGGGCCGGTAGAACAGTTTTTCATGAATCCGTCGCACTTCCCGCGTGTGCTGCTTCCAAGCCCGCGTTAACTGTTCAATCGGGTCTTGCCGCAGGCCCATCGATCGGCCTAACCGGCGCAGGTCTGTTTTCTCCGCGGGCATGACATGGGTACGACGAAGGTGCTGCAGTTGGATGCGATGTTCAAGCGTTCGCAAGAAGCGGTAGGCCTCGGCTAAAACCGCACCATCTTCGCGTCCAACGTATCCCCACACGGCCAAAGCTTCCAACGCACTCAACGTCGTGGGTGAGCGCAGCATCATGTCGGTACGTCCGTGCACCAACTGCAGGAGTTGAACACTGAATTCCACATCTCGCAGACCACCGCGCCCAAGTTTTATCTCACGGTCTGCTTCATGTGCTGGAATATTGTCTTCCACACGTCGGCGCATGCCCTGTACATCAGCGACGAATCCGTCTCTGTCAGCCGCTGCCCAAACGAACTCACTCATGGTGTCCACGTATTCATCACCCAGAGCTCTATCCCCCGCCGAGAAGCGAGCCTTGAGGAGTGCCTGAAACTCCCACGTGGATGCCCAGCGCAGGTAGTAGCCACGGTGTGACGCCAGTGTGCGCACGAGCGCGCCAGCCTTGCCTTCCGGCCGTAGCGCGGCATCAACGTCCCACAGCGAGCCCTCCGAGGTCTGCGCGCCGCAGGCTCTAATCAAGCCGACGGCTAATTGTGTCGCCGTCCGGAGCGCATCTGTTTCTTCTTGACTGCTGGACTCAATTGCGACTGGCTCCGCAACAAACACGACGTCGACATCGCTGATGTAGTTCAGTTCTCGGCCGCCACACTTGCCCATCGCGATGACGGCGAACCGGCAAGGAGTTGCGTCGGGGGAAACGTCGCAGCGGGCAATGGCAAGGCCAGCCTCCAGCGCTGCATCCGCCAGATCGGCGAGTTCGGCGGCGGTCTGATCAACCACGACAGCGTGCACGAGGTCACGCACGGCGATACAGGCGAGAGCACCGCGATACGCGACGCGCAAAGCATTCAGGGTGGCATCTGATGAATCGGTTGCCGTCGGTGCTACAGCGTTAGGATCAGCGCCAACCGCGGCGAGTAGCACCTGCCGATACTCAACCGAGGTCTGCGGCTCAGCGGTAACTGCCGTGAGGCCCCGGATCTGTGCTGGATGCCGGACCAGATGAATGCCCAGCGCCTGCGAAGCTCCCGTGAGTGTGCCAAATCGGAAAAGGGAATCGGGGCTGTAGAAAAGTGCTTCTCGATCATCGACGGAGAGTTCAGCTAACGCATCCAGGGCCCAGTCAGGGTCTGCTGCCGAAGAGATGACACTGATCAGACGTTCAGTGTCATCTCCCGTGAGGTTCCAGCCGGCGACGATGGGTGAATGGATAGCCGAGTTTTGACTACCCGCCCCAGCGAGCCGCCCAGCCAGCGAAAGCGCTCGACCCTGATTCACAGCAGTGGGAGATACCGATCGATCTCCCATGAATTGACCTGGCGCCGGTACTCTTCCCACTCGGCTTTCTTGTTTCGCAAGAAGAAATCAAAAACGTGTTCCCCGAGTGTTTCGGCAACCAGCTCAGAACGTTCCATCGCCTGAATAGCTTGATTCAAACTGCTCGGCAGGGCTTTCATGCCCATCGCGTGTCGCTCAGCGTTCGTCAATCCCCACACATCATCATCGCTACCCGCCGGCAATTCATAACCCTCCTCAATGCCTTTCAGCCCAGCCGCCAAGATCACGGCGAAGGTGAGATAGGGGTTGCACGCACTATCAACCGAGCGAAACTCCAGCCTGGTCGAATTACCCTTGGAGGGCTTATACATCGGCACCCGCACCAGGGCCGAACGATTGTTATGGCCCCAGCAGATCCACTCTGGGGCCTCGCCACCACCGGCAAGGCGCTTGTAGGAATTGACCCACTGATTCGTAATCGCACTCATTTCGGGCGCGTGGCGCAAAAGGCCAGCCATGAACGACCGCGCGACCTGTGACAGTTGGTAGGGAGCGCCCGCCTCAAAAAATGCGTTGCGATCTCCCTCGAACAAGGACAGGTGCGTGTGCATGCCCGATCCCGGGGCATCACGGAACGGCTTGGGCATGAACGTGGCGTAAATGCCCTGCTCCAATGCGACCTCTTTGACCACGAGTCGAAAAGTCATCAAATTGTCTGCTGTAGATAAAGCATCGGCGTAACGCAGATCGATTTCCTGCTGGCCAGGGCCACCCTCGTGGTGGCTGAACTCCACCGAGATACCCATCGCTTCAAGCATCGTGATCGCTTGGCGACGAAAGTCATAGCCGATGGCCTGTGGCGAATTGTCGAAGTAGCCGTAGTGGTCAATTGGTTCTGGCGGACCCTTATCGGGTGTGTCCTTCATGAGGTAAAACTCCACCTCAGGATGCGTGTAAAAGGTAAAGCCCATGTCGGCCGCACGTCCAAGAGCTCGACGGAGCACCCACCGCGGATCGGCGTAGGACGGTGATCCGTCGGGTAGATGAATATCGCAAAACATGCGCGCCACGCCGGCAGCGTCTGACCGCCAAGGTAATACCGCGAAGGTGGCAGGATCAGGTTTAGCCAGCATGTCCGCCTCCGACACGCGTGCGAACCCTTCGATGGCCGAACCATCAAATCCCAAGCCCTCTTCGAAAGCCGCCTCCAACTCAGCGGGGGCGACGGCGACAGACTTCAAGGTGCCCAAGACATCGGTAAACCACAGCCGTACGAAGCGGATATCGCGCTCTTCAACGGTGCGCAGCACGAAGTCAGTTTGCTTGTCCATGGGACCATCCTGCCGGGTCAATGTTTCCGTTGAGTTACCCTCCCACGGTGTGACCCGAATTCGCGTGGCACTCGGCCAGATCAACCCCACCGTGGGCGACCTCGCAGGAAATCGGCGCCTGATCGTCCAGTGGGCGAAAACAACGATCGATGTCGACCTCCTGGTCTTCCCGGAGATGGCCCTCACCGGGTATCCCATCGAAGATCTCGCCCTCCGCCCCAGTTTTCAGCGAGCAGCGGCCGGGCAACTGCAGATGCTCGCTGATGACCTCGTCGAGGTTGGGCTAGGTGACACCACGGTCGTCGTGGGCACCTTGTGCACCACAGCCGACGGACGCCCACTGAACACTGCCGCGGTCATCCACGCCGGGCTGGTGGTAGCGACCTACGACAAGCACCACCTTCCCAACTACGGGGTATTCGATGAGTATCGATACTTCGCCCCGGGCACGCATCCCCTCACCATCACCGTGGCCGGTGTCAATGTGGGCGTGGCGATTTGTGAAGACATTTGGTCAGACACCACTGAGCAGCCGTGGCAGGACGGCGTTGACCTGCTGGTAGTGCTCAACGG
>Ga0075118_10001373_pt1 | contig 17547 bp, 14 predicted proteins | sample AntAceMetag02UKE_FD_69794 | JGI IMG/M metagenome (GOLD analysis project Ga0075118, IMG submission 69794) | Saline lake microbial communities from Ace Lake, Antarctica - Antarctic Ace Lake Metagenome 02UKE | ecosystem: Environmental > Aquatic > Non-marine Saline and Alkaline > Saline | place...
CACGCGGAGTCGCCGTGACCAAGCTCTGTGAGACCGGTCGTGTTTTTGTTGAACACAATGGACAGAATCTCGAGTGCACCTCGGTCGGCTTTATCATTGCGGAGAATAGCGAGCGACAATGGCTCAATCGTGAAGCCCCGGATTTCTATACTGCGAAGCAACACATGACTGCCATCGCCACGGCGGCTGGAATCGATTTCAGCCGACAGCCATTGGGTGAAGTGGGGAGCGATTATTTCGGTTGGCAAGAAGGGCAGTGCGCTCGGGCCGGCGATATCCGTCAGGGGTGGACCGCTCGCTTCGGTTTACTCAATCCGGCGATGGTCAAAACGCTTGGAGTCGAAGGTAAGGTCTATGCCGGATCGTTCGCGATCTTGCCGGAAAAATTAGAAAGTGTTTCCACTCGCCGTCGTTTCAAAGACTTCAGTTTATATCCGACGGCGTTGCGCGATCTTGGTTTGGTCGTAGATGCGACTGTGCCTTCCGATGAGGTCCTCAAGAAGTTGCTCAAAACAGCGCGTGCTGTTGTGGGTAACGCTTTCGAGGTCGAATCGGTTTCTGTCTTCGATGTTTATCAAGGCAAGGGATTGCCCGATGATAAGAAGAGCCTCGCATTCAGTATCGTTTTTCGGGCTTCAGATCGCACGTTGACCGATAAGGAAGTGAGCGAGGCTTTCCAAAAAATTCAGGATGACCTAGTCGCCGCTACAGACTACACCGTGCGCAAATAGACATGGCGAATCACAACGACATCGATATCGATCGCGTGGCCCAATTGGCTCGCGTCGAGCTAACCGCAGAGGAGAAGGCAAAGTTCTCCCGTCAATTGGGTGATGTGCTTCATCATATTACTCAACTGGAGCAAGTGGATGTGACCGGTGTTGAACCGAGTGCGCACGCTTATCCCATGGTCAATGTCTGGGCTGATGATGTCGCTCAAAAGGGGCTCTCGGCTGAGGATGCACTGCGAAACGCACCTGCTAAACGCGACAACATGATCGCAGTGCCCAAAGTCGTCGAATAATCCCATGGCCGACGAATTGTATTTTCAGACGATCGCGTCGCTGGCCGAGCGATTAGGCGCGAAGGGACTCAGTTCGGTTGAGCTGACCAAGGCTGTGATCGCACGCACGCAGGCCGTGGAATCTCAGATCTGTGCCTTCAATTCTTTCGATGTCGATGATGCGCTCGCCCAGGCTGCCACATCAGATGCGCGTCGCGAAGCAGGGGAGGTCCTCGGTCCTCTCGACGGAATCCCCGTCGGCTTGAAAGATGTGATCGCGGTGGAAAATCAGCCGCTCACCGCATCGAGTAAAATGCTCGCGGATTTCGTGTCTCCTTACGACGCGACGGTGACTCAGAATCTTAAGAAAGCGGGTGCCGTTTTATGGGGTCGCTTAAACTTGGATGAATTCGCGATGGGATCTTCGACCGAAAATTCGGCCACGAAGAAAACCACGAATCCGTGGGATCGCACCTGCGTTCCCGGCGGTTCATCTGGTGGCAGTGCAGCGGCAGTATCCGCTGGTCAGGCGATCGCATCGTTGGGCTCAGATACCGGTGGATCGATCCGTCAACCCGCTGCGTTTTGCGGCGTGGTGGGCATGAAGCCTACCTACGGACTGGTTTCGCGTTACGGGTTGATCGCATTTGCTTCGTCACTCGATCAGATCGGGCCGTTTGCTCACACGGTTGAGGATGCCGCGATCATGCTGCAATCGATCGCCGGACATGACGTGAAAGACTCTACTTCGTATCGCGCAGATATCCCCGATTACCGCGCAGAATTGTCGCAACGCAAAGGGCCATGGAAGCTTGGAATACCGAAAGAATATTTTGGAGAGGGGCTCGATCCCGAAGTGAACGCCGCGGTGGAAAAGGCGATCGCGTATTATCGCGAGCAAGGGTGTGAGATTAAGGAAGTCTCAATGCCGCACACCAAGTATTGTCTGGATGCCTATTACGTGATCGCGACGGCCGAGGCTTCCTCGAATCTCTCACGTTACGATGGTATCCGCTATGGGCATCGATCGAAGGATGCGAAGGACGTCGAGGATCTGTATTTCAAGTCGCGTGGCGAAGGATTCGGCGAGGAAGTGAAACGCCGGATCATGCTTGGCACCTATGTGCTCTCCAGCGGTTACTACGATGCTTACTATTTGCGTGCTCAAAAAGTGCGCACGCTGATTCGTCAGGATTTCCTTAAGGCATACGAAGAGGTGGATGCGTTGATCACGCCAACCTCGCCGACACCTGCCTTTAAACTCGGTGCCAAAGCCGATCCGCTCGCGCTTTATCTGTGCGATATTTACACGATTGGCGCTAATCTCGCCGGACTCCCCGGGATCAGCTTGCCTTGTGGTTTCGCTTCATCGGGTCTGCCGATTGGGTTGCAACTTATTGGGCAACCTTTCGAAGAAGCTAACTTGCTTTCCATTGCTCACTCCTACGAACAGGCGCATGAGTGGCGGAACGCTCATCCGCAAATTTAATCTGCCGATATGTCACAATACGAAGCAGTTATCGGTCTTGAAGTGCACGTCCAGATTCGGACGCAATCCAAGATGTTTACACGAGTAGGGACCGGCTATGGTCATCCTGAAAACACACTCACTGATCCTGTCGTGCTGGCATTGCCCGGAACGCTGCCGGTGTTGAATAAAGCCGCTCTCGATGCGATTATTAAAACCGGTTTGATGCTCGGATGCGAAATCGCGTCGGTGTGTAAATGGGATCGGAAAAATTATTTCTACCCGGATTCTCCGAAGAACTATCAGATAACCCAATTCGATCAGCCGATCTGCATCGGTGGTGGAGTAGAGATCGAATTGCCCGGTTCTGCGCGCAACGTAATGGGTGAGCATAAAATCATCCCGTTGACGCGAATTCATCTCGAAGAAGATGTTGGTAAACTGAATCACGGTTCGCATGAATCACTGGTCGACTACAATCGCGCGGGCACGCCACTGATGGAGATTGTGACTGATCCCGCATTGGAGAGTGCCGATGAGGCTTACGCGTTTTTAACGGCGATTCGTGCGGCGATCGTGCAGGGAGGTATTTCCGACTGCGATATGGAAAAAGGCCAGCTGCGTTGCGATGCGAATATCTCAATCCGACCGGTCGGGACGACTGAGCTTGGCACCAAGGTGGAACTGAAAAATCTCAATTCGATTTCGTATGTGCGCGATGGCATCGCTCATGAAATTAAACGCCAACTGTCACTCACCGCCTCAGGCGGTGAGATCGTGCAAGAGACGCGCGACTACGACGGCACAACTGGTGCGTCGCAATCATTGCGCAGTAAGGAAATGGCCCACGATTACCGTTATTTTCCTGATCCTGATTTGATGCCGGTGGAAGTAGATGAGACCTGGAAGAATCGCATCGAAGCGACCTGTCCGGAAATGCCGTTCGATCGTCAACGTCGGTTCTTTGAAACCTACGAGCTACCCTACACGATTACATCTGTCCTGGTTTGGGACCGTCCTTTGGCGGAATATTTTGAGGAAACGGTGAAGCTAGCTGGTGTCGCGCGTGCTCAACTCGTCGGAAATTGGATCGTAAATGATCTGTTGCGCGAGGTGGGGGCAGCGAAGATTGATTTGGCGGATTCTAAGATTCGTCCTGCGCACATTGCCGAGTTGGTTGAGCTGATCGAAACGGGCACATTGCTGAATAATGCCGCCCGCGAGGTGTTTGCAGATATGTTCCAATCAGGCGAAATGCCTGGCGCAATTGTGAAGAGTAAGGGCTTGGCGGCGGAGCCGACCGATACAGCCGAGCTAGAGCAGTGGTGTCGCGATTCCATTGCCACAAATGATAAGGCCAAAGCCGAATTCCAGGGAGGAAAGGGCAGTGCGATTAATGCCTTCAAGGGCCCTGTGATGAAGGCATCCCGGGGTAAGGCTAATCCGAAGCTGGTCGATGAGACCCTGCGACGTTTGCTTGCCGAATCTTAAGTTTCTCCTGCCGCTTGCACGCGGCTGAGCTCGGTGTATTTTCAGTGGATGAATTCATCCGCATCATTCACCCGTCGCGAAGTTATCAAAACACTCGGTGCGGGAGTCGCCATGGCGGGGCTTGGTTTGATGACCGCAAATAAGTCGGTCGCTGGTCCCGCGCTGACGAAGAAACCGCTCCAACCGTTTGTGTTGCCGCCACTCGATTACGCATTCGATGCCTTGGAGCCTTATGTCGATGCGCAGACGATGGAGATTCATCACGGTAAGCACCATCAAGGCTATGTGAATAATGCGAATAAGGCGCTGTCGGATTATCCCGAGTTGCACGGTCTCCTCGCGACTCAACTCTTGGAGCGCCTCAATGAAATCCCCTCGTCGATTCGAACCGCGGTGCGCAACAATGTGGGTGGGCATGTGAATCATTCCCTGTTTTGGAAGATCATTGGGCCAAATAAGGGTGGTGAGCCCGTCGGTAAATTGGCTGATGCGATTAAGACGACTTTCGGTTCAGTATCGGCGTTTCAGCAGGAGTTTGCGACCGCAGCCAAGACTTGCTTCGGCAGCGGCTGGGCCTGGTTAAGCGTGAAAGACGATCGGCTTTTGGTTCATTCCACCGCCAATCAGGATTCTCCATTGAGCGAGGGCGCCACGCCGCTCTTGGGGCTCGATGTCTGGGAGCATGCCTACTATCTGAACTACCAGAACCGCCGGGCAGATTATATTAACGCGTTTTGGTCGATCGTGAATTGGGAGCAGGCCGAGGTGAATTTCACCGCAGCATCCTGAGCTCAACGATCGGCACAAACAAAGAAGGCGCGAACCAATCGGTTTCGCGCCTTCTTTGTTTGTGCCTTAATCGACTTAGTTGACGACTGGCAGTGGGCTTTGCACTCGGGAAGGAGCAGGAGTGGTGGAGAAAAACTCCACGACATGCGACACATCGGAATGCCCGTGAGCTCGGAGGCGTGCTTCGATGCGTTGCACCACTTCACGTAACTCAGCCGCGGACTCGGCATCGAGTTGCTCAACCGATTCCGCATTACGGCTCACTACGTGGTATTGGGCTTCTGCGCCGAGACTGATTTCGTAAAGGCTGGTGCCGTTGAGATGGAAGGAACGTCGCACGACACCGATCTCTTCAAACGCGGCGAGGCAGCGATAAACAGTCACCAGATCACAGGATCCTTCCTTTAACTCCGCATGAATCTGCTCAATCGTCGAAGGGCGATTATGATGGATCAATGCCGTCAGTATCGCGATGCGGGGCTGCGTGATCCGTAGTCCTTGTGCTCTCAGGATCTCAAATGCCTTGTCCAGGAGCTGAGAGTTCTGATCTCCAGCCTCTACTTTGACGAGAGGGTGGTTGGTTTGAGTGGAGGAAATCATGTGTAACACCATTGTTGCTATTCATTGGCTTTCTGACGAGTGGAATCTAGTAGGCAATACACCTCACAAGCTAGGTATGAACGTGGGTATGATTTTTTTACACGTGTCTCGGATTGCGCAGGCCTGAAGCGTGTGCTAACTATCCCTTTCGCCATATGCCCGACCTAGAATTTGAGGAAGTTATCGATCTGATTTGCCGAGAGGATACTCGTTACGGAAAAAAAGCCTACGACTTCGTTCGTCTGGGTTTGGATCACACCGTCAAGGAGTTGCGTAAGCAGGATCCGAAGCGCGAGGGACGTTCGTTTCATGTCTCCGGGCCAGAGCTACTGGATGGGATGCGCATTTACGCGTTGGATCAATACGGCCCGATGGCGATCACCGTGTTGAAAGCCTGGGGGGTGAAGCGTTGTCGCGACTTTGGCGCCATCGTGTTTAACCTGATTGACTACAAAGTATTCAGCAAAACCGAGAAAGACCGCCGCGAGGATTTCAAAGAGATCTACACGTTTAAGGAGGCCTTCGTGAAACCGTTTTTGCCGAGCGAAAAGGTCGCGCATGATCTTTCTGATTCTGCGACTGCGAATGGCGTGGCGTAAGTTTGAGTCCTGTCTTCACCATTCCATTTTATGCCTGCTAAACACGCCGCGCGCGCTGATTCAAATTTGTTGGAAACTCTCTGGTCGGCTGAGGTCAGCCGGCAGGTCTTGCCCAACGGTCTCACTCTCATTGTTAAGCCGGATCAGCGTTCGGATTTAGCTTCGGTGCAAGTCTGGGTGAAAACAGGTAGCATTCACGAGGGTGACTATATGGGCGCCGGTTTATCACACTACCTGGAACACATGCTGTTCAAGGGCACGAAGAAGCGCGAGGGGCGTGAAATCTCGCCGCTGGTGCAAGCTCACGGTGGCCACATCAACGCCTACACAAGTTTTGATCGCACGGTGTATTACATCGATATCCCTTCGGAAAACACGAAGGTCGCGATCGATGTGTTGGCCGACATGGTGCTGCACTCAACGTTGCCCGAGGATGAATGCACGAAAGAGAAAGATGTGATCCTGCGTGAGATCGCGATGGGGCAGGATGATCCGGATCAGCGATTGGGTGAGGCTCTTTTCTCGACCGCTTATCGTCAGCATCCGTATCGCCATCCGGTGATTGGCCATCGTGATGTGTTCTCGGCGATCACGCGGGCTGATTTACAGGCCTACTATCAGGCGCGCTATGTGCCGAACAATCTGGTGGTCGTCGTGGTCGGCAATGTGTCGATCGATTCAGTGCGAAAATCAGTAGAGCAGCATTTCGGGGAGATTCCCCGGGCGCGGCTCGCGCCGGTTTATATCCCAGCTGAGACTACTCAACTATCGGCCCGCCAATGGCATCGTTTCGACGACGTGGAAATTTCACGCGCCGGTCTATCGTGGCAGATTCCTGCGCTCACGCATCCCGATACTCCCGCGCTTGATGTGTTGTCTATGATTCTGGGCAGCGGCGATAGCTCGATCTTGTGGCAACGCATTAGAGAGAAAGCGGGCTTGGTGCATAGTATCGATGCGACGAGCTGGAATCCCGGCAGCACGGGTCTATTTTATATCTCATTCACTTGTGATGCCGACAAACGCGAAAAGGCCACGAAAGCTATCATCCGAGAGTTGCGCCAATTAGAGCGAAAAGGAATCACGGCGGACTTGGTGAAAAAAGTCGTGCGCCAATTGACGGTGATGGAAATCAACACGCGCAAAACCGTGTCTGGCCAGGCTTCGCGACTCGGCGTGGCGGAGGTTGTGGTAGGGGAGATGGGCTATGGTCGCGCGTATTTTTCACGTTTGTCGACGGTGACGCCGGCTGAGGTAAAACGGGTGTTGCGCGAGTATTTACGCTCAGAGGTGTGCACGCAGGTTTCATTGAATCCTGAAGCAAGCGCTCCCAAGGCTGATGCCAAGCAGGAAAAATCATCCCGCACTCGGGGCGATTTTGAAGAGATCGTTCTGCCAAATGGGGCGCGGCTGCTTTTGCAACCGGATCACTCGCTGCCGAATCTGCATTTCCGGCTCTGTGGACTGGGCGGACCTTGTTATGAAGCCCCGAATCGGCGAGGCGCGACCACGTTGATGGCTACATTACTCACGAAAGATACGAAGCGTCGATCGGCCGAAGAGGTCGCTCGCTATCTGGAAGAAGTGGGCGGCTCGTTTTATCCGGTTTCCGGAAATAACACTTTTGGGCTGGCAGCAGAAGTGCTCCCGTCTGATGCGGATCGTGCGTTGGAAATTCTCAGCGACGCGATCCTGCACCCTGCATTTCTGGCTTCGACAGTGGCGACAGAACGCGCCGCTCAATTGGCCTCTTTGCAGGAAGATAATGATGATGTCGTCACGTGGGGATCGAAGAAGCTACGGAACAGTTTCTTTGGAGAACATCCTTTTGCGATTGGCACGAATGGCGATGAAGCCGGCGTGAAGGCGATGAAACCGAAAGACCTAGACGCGCTTTATCGAAAGCTCATGCGCGGTGGTAATCTCGTGCTGGCGGTATCGGGAGATTTTGATCCGAGAGTCCTCCGCAAGAAGTGCCGCGCAATGTTGTCGAAGGTTCCGGCGGGTAAGGTGTCTGCTCGCAGTGACGGGTTTTCCGGCGGAGCGCAGAGCGGCGTCTTGGTCGAAAAGCAACCCAAGCAGCAAGCGATTGTCTTTGAAGCGTATGAAGGCCCGTCAATTAACGATGATGACTTCTTTGTGAGCGAAGTGATGGACGAATTGTTCAGCGGCATGTCGTCACGATTGTTTGAACGCGTGCGCGAGGATCTCGGTCTCGCCTACTTTGTGCGATCGACCCGCGTGATCGGTTTGGATGCCGCGATGTTTTACTTCTTTGCTGGCACTGCACCCGGAAGTGAAAAGGCGGTCTGGCATGAGATCGATGCTGAGATCAAGCGGGTCGCGCGAGGGGAGGTCGGCCAAGAAGAATTAACTCGTTGCCAAGTGCGATTGAAAGCCGCGCGTCGGATGGGCATGCAGACCAATGGCTCGCGTGCGATGCAGGCCGCCTTGGATGCGCTTTACGGCACGCCAATCAACGATCAGGCGTATCATGATCGTGAGATCGATAAGGTGACCTCTGCGGCTTTGGCGCGCTTCGCGAAACGCTACTTCAAGCGAGCGAAGCGATTGCGACTCAGTGTTGGACCGTAGCCGACGGGGAAGCGGCGAGATCTGGCGCCCAATACTTCTGACCGCGCTTCTCGATCTGCTTTTTCCCGTGCGCCTTTTGCCATTCAAAGATCGATCGGTGAGCTGGTTTCGGGCGCGTGATATCTCCGGTTGCCTCCACGGTATTACCCCGCAGAACCTCGATCCGAGCTGGACCGCCAGTAAGTGCAGACACCGGGCCGATGATCCGGTTATCCGTAATCTCGATGCCGATGCAGTCTTCTGATGCGAAGTAGAACACCGCGGGGTAGGGCTCCATCGCAACAAAGAGATTGCCCTTGATGATGTGATTAAAGCTCGCGTGCTTCCCATACACCGCAGGGCCACGGCTGTTGATAAACCGATTATACACGATAATGAAATTCTCGTTCATTCCTCCCATCCAGATCCCGTTGTAAGGTGCAATGATGTCGCTGTTGTAAACCACATTACGTGGGCCGGTGGGACCATGGAATCCGGCCTCCGGGCTTGAAGAGTAGAGTCCGTAACCGTAATTCCCGTTGTCCCAACTCGAGGTGATCGAGATTTCTTCCAACAGGTTTTCATTGGTCCAACCGGCATGCCATTGACCATCGCTGTCATTAAATTGGGATCGACGAATGACATTGCCAGCGGCCGACCATTGCAGGTTGGGTGCATGTCGCATCGAGTAAGTGACGATGGAGTCCAACAGGCAGTCATAGCCGCGTTCGAATCCGATGTAGCCGCTCCCGCCGCCCTGCTTGAACCAGATGTCGTTAAAGATGCTATTCCGAATCTCACATTTTTTGGCAAAGGCGGTGTGAAAGGAATGACGTCCCGCCTTTTCGATGACGACTCCATCTATCCAGCATTCCCACGCGTAGAGAAGGTTGATGCCGGACGTCCATAGCTTTCGGGTTTGAACGATTTTGAGATCCTCGACCCCGCTTCTAACCACGCAATCAATTTGCTGGATCGTCGTCCCATCGATGATGGGGAAGTCTAGCCGTAGCGGTTGATTAATTTGCAGTTGGTTTCCCTTGATCCCGTCAATGCGATACATGTTTCGCCGGTAGTTGCCCCATGGCGCGGCATTGCGCACGAGTTTGTTCCAACGTTCGGTGGCGGGGGCATGAAGATCGATAAACATTCCCTCCGTTAGATCGGAATCAGAGGGTGCGATGATGAGTTCAGTCGATCCACGCTGACCATCATCAGCCAGTAAGGTCGGCTCACCCCGGAAACCTTTTCCGAGGATGTTGATCACGGCCAATTGGCCGAGACCACTGACAGTAGAGGGTCCTTCCCGGTCTTTAAATCTCAAGGTCATTTCATCGCGCTCCACGCGACCATCACGGTAAGTCGCCTCCGACATGATCGTGTGGGTGCCTTCTCCCGCTAGATCGAGAATACGTCTGCCGGTGGTGGAGAGGTAATGCATATAACCTTCTCTTCGGACTTGATCACGCACCCCCAATTCGACTTCTCCAATCGACCAACGCAGCGTTTCAAGGTCATCAAAATCAGCCCACGCCATAAAAAGCGTTTCTGGTCCCGCCACCCCGTTTGCTTCCTCGCGAACGGAGAAGAGATCCACGCCTCCATCCGGCGGGAAGTATTCAAAGGAAAGAACCGTCCTATCTTGTCCTGATCCTCGCAACACAACCCCATCTCCATGGATGAAGAGGGGCGACTTAAGAAGATATTTACCCGGCTCCAATTTGACCGCACCGCCGCCTTTATGCTCTGCTTGATCCAGAGCCTGCTGGATGGCCGTGCTGTCATCGATGCCATCGTCTGGTATGGCCCCAAAGTCCCGGGCCGAAATGCGATCTGCCACGTAGGGAATGCCTCCGTCGATACCGACATGCAGCCAGTTTGGGTAAACAATGTCGTCAGGCCCAACGATGTCGGCAGCCGTTAGACGTTCGGTTTCATGAGGCTTGATTTTATATTGTCCGGGAAAAGGAGGCGCGGGTTGATTGATGATGTTTTGAGGATAGCGGCTCGCGTAGGAGCTGATCTCACCCGAAGGCGGCGAGAAGTCATTTGCAGTCTTCTCGATTTGAAATCCCGATTCGATATGAGTAAAGCGCACCCATGAGAACCGTGGCCACTCGCTCTGCGGGAGATCCCGTTTCAAGGTCAACGAAATGACGCCCTCGGGTGCCTCAACCTCAAAATTAACCGTCCCTCCGGTGCGGAATCCGAATAGGTCGAAATGGCAATAGCCGTCGTAGACGAGCTCATCGTTGAGAAAAATATCATAGACCCGGTTGTGTTGGCTGTGCGTGCGGTATTCGGCGTTGCCTAAAACCACCTTGTAGCGTCCCGGTGGCATTTTTGAAAAAGTCATCTCGACCTCTCCCTGGAGACCTCCGTGGTATTTGTGCTCCTCTTCTGGAGGGACATTGAAAGTGTCTCGACCGGAACTCAGCCGGTAATTCAATGGATCATCCTTTTGCAGGCTGCGAATCTCAAAATTGTAAGGTTGGCCCGAGGGGTTTTGTCCGGTCAAAATCGGTGAACTCCAACCCAGAAGTGGCGAAGAACCGACCAGAAGGAAGAGAGCTGAAAAACCGAAGTAACGGATGGCACGGACGACATGAATTCCCATGAATCCATTCCTGAGCTCAATCAATATGAGAGCAAACTTTCTGACCGTTTACTGACTCTTCAGAATATCAGCAAGAGCGCTGATCATCAATCCACGAGCCCGCCGGTCCATTTCAATTTGGTGCGCACGACGGAGAAATGAGAGTAGTCGGCCCGCTGGACGAGAGGGAGGCGGAGTTTGGAAATGGTGATTTCGATGGGCGAATCCATACCCACCTTCAGATTGCGCTGTCCATCCATGGCGACGAGGAGGCGTGAGTTGTCGGTGCGATTGTGCACGCGGAGTTTGACCTTCTCTTGGAAAATAATGGCGCGGTTGCTCAGCGTGTGAGGGCAAATCGGAGTCATCGAGATCACTGCGGCATCCGGATGAATCAGTGGTCCGCCCGCCGAGAGGTTGTAAGCGGTGGAGCCGGTCGGGGAGGAAAAGATCAACCCATCGCAAGTGTAGCGGGTGACGAGTTCGTTATCCGCGAAGACTTCCAGGTGAACGATGCGTGAGTTGATCTGATCTTTGATCAGCACATCGTTGAGCGCTAAATCGTGAGTGCCGGGTCCTGTCGAACAGTCGAGCATCGCACGGTGATCGATGGTGAAATTACCGCTGAGCAAGTCGGCGAATAGGGCTGGTGATTCTTCCGCAGAGAAAGTGGTCAAAAAGCCGAGGCTGCCGCGGTTTACCCCGATGATCGGCACATTGGCACGGGCCGCCTCGCGAGCCACTCCGAGGAGCGTGCCATCGCCGCCGATCACACAACAAGCATCGAAGCCTTCGAGGTAACCTTTGGGCACAGGAAAACGTTTCGTCTGCTTATACTTAACTCCTGATTTTTTCGCGACGGTGATCAGCGTGCTCGCCAGCTCGGGAGCACCGGACTTCTCCTCGTTGACGACGAAGGCAAGTTTACGAATAGGCTTCATGTGAGATTAAAATCGTGGTGAACCGGCGGATGAGCCAGTTCATTCTTGTTTTTTCAACACAAGCAGAAATTCCCGGTTTCCATCTGTGCCTTTGATCGGCGAGTCGATCGTGCCGATGAGGGTCGCACCCGAAAGATGGGAGAGAGCAAATTCGCGGATATCCTTGAGCACGGCATCTTGCACCGCCGGATCGCGAATCACGCCTCGTCCTTTATCGACCTCGGCTTTGCCCGCTTCGAATTGAGGTTTTACGAGGGCGACGAGAAAACCGCCCGGTAAGAGAAAGGGCCACACGGCAGGGAGGATCACTTTCAGCGAGATAAACGAAAGATCCATCACGAGGGCGTCGAATTCGTTGCGCGGCAGATCGCCGAGTTTGAGGTGGCGCGCGTTGACCTTTTCGAGATTGGTGACGCGTGAATCGGCCCTCAGTTTACCGTGGAGTTGGGCGCGACCGACATCCACGCAAACCACGTCGGTCGCGCCGGCCTGTAGCGCGCAATCGGTGAAACCACCAGTGGAAGCACCAACATCGAGCACATGGGCATCCTGAAAACTTAGATCGAATTCCTCGATTGCACCCGTGAGTTTTTCACCCCCACGACTCACGAAGCGGGGAGGTTGCTCGACCTCGAGCTCAATGTCGGCGGGGAAATCCTTACCGGGCTTATCGAGTCGCGTGGTGCCGTGTTTCACGCGACCACTCATGATGAGCGCCTTGGCTTGGGAACGCGAAGGGGCCAGCTCGCGGGCTACGAGAATTTCGTCGAGACGAAGCTTCGGCATGATCACATGGGCACGTCGATTGCGTTGAGAAACGCACGCGCGATGACGGAATGGCCAATGGTGTTCGGATGCACGCGATCCCAGGCGATGGCATTGGCGTGCATGTGAGTGAGCAGATCGTCGAAGACGGCTTGGGTGTCGATGAAGATGGCGTCGGACTTACGCGCGACTTTTTTGCAGATGGCACCATATTGATCCATCCGTTTGCGCATCGGATCTTCGCGATTTGGTTCAAGATAGAAGGGGGCCATGATGATGAGGCCTTTTAACTTGGGTCGCGTCGTGCTCGTGAGCTCGAGCAGCGTCTTTTCGTAAACTTTCGGGCTCACGTGAATTTCTTTTTGGCGGGGAAGGTCGAACTGACGCCACACGTCATTCACTCCGATCATGATGGAGAGCCAATCGGGTTTGAGATCGAGCGCATCGGTCTTCCATCGCTTCTTGAGATCAAGCACAGTATCGCCTGAGGTGCCCATATTGACGAGTCGGATCGCGTCGGCCGGGTGGATCGCCGTGAGGAAACCTTCGACGAGGGAAACGTAGCTCTTGCCGATTCCGTCGAAGAGCCCTTCGCCTATCGGGCGGGTGCGTTCGCAGTCGGTGATCGAGTCGCCAATGAAGACGATTTTGCTATGGGGAGCTAGTTTCATGCTGAATAAATTCTAGGTGATTGCGCTTTCTTGACGAGCAGATCGTGAACTATTTCTCAAATAGAGAAACCTCCCTTAACCGATTGGCACGCGGGGGAAGCCCGCTTCCGGAAATGGATCGCCGACGTTGAGATTAAAGGCATCGGCGACACGGTGAGGATAGCCGCTGTAAGTCGTATCGTCGGGCATGTAGATGATCGCCATCGCTTGACGCATTTGATCCGAGCGGTTCGGGCCGGCATAGTGAAAGGTCAGCCCGTTGTGGAACGTGCAATCTCCCGCCTTTAATTCGCAAGTGACGGGTTTCACTCCCTTAGTTTGCGGGGCGATTTCGTAGAGCTCTTGTGGGTCATGCAGATTGACCGGTTCGATGTCGGAGAGCTCATGAGTGCCGGGGATGAACGACATGCAGCCGTTGTGAACGGTGGCATCTTCCAGGGCGATCCAGATGGTGGTCTGGTCTTTCTTCTGCTGGTGCGGCCAGTAATGGGTGTCCTGATGCCACGGTGTTTTCGCACCAGTGTGGGGCTCTTTAAATAGAGCCTGATCGTGCCAGATTTGTAGGGTGCGCCCACTGAGTTGGGTGGCGAGGGTCGCGAATCGAGGATGCAAGATAAACGGCTTCACGCTTTCGTGACGTGTCCAGAGATTTACTTTCTGGATGAAGATCTGCTCGTAGCTCGTTTTTTCGCGCGTGGGATCATCCTCGGCAGACTCTTGTTGCACGGCTGCGGCTACGGCGTTGCGCATGGCAGTGAGATTGTCGCCAGTGATGACTTGCTCGAGTTTGATGAACCCGTCGCGTTGGTAGTCGGCGATTTGTTGGGCGGTGAGGGGGTAGTCAGCATTCATAAGTTTGAAAGAGTTAGATTGATTGTCTGGCAGGTGACCAGCAAGTCGTGCGTCCGCCTATTTCTTCGCGAACTAGATTCACTCCCGATTTGGGACAACGCCCACCGTCGCGCCAGCGATGTTTAAACAACCAGGTGTCGGGGATGTGCACATTGAGATCGGGTGGAAGGTAGTCTCCCTGTCCGGCAATATTGCGGAGGGCCAATCGGCAGACCTGTCGGCATTCACGTCGCAGCGTTTGCTGTTCTTGAGAACTGAGTGAACCAGCGTGCCTTCGAGGATGAATCGCTGCACGCCAGAGAATTTCATCAGCCATCCAGTTACCGATGCCCGGAAACTGTTCCTGCATGAGGAGGACGGCTTTGATCGGAGAGCGCGCGCGTCGCTTCAGGAAATTGGCGAGTGCGGCGGCCGTGAATTGATCGGAGAGAACGGCTGGTGCGATTGACGACCACCATTCGGGGGCTACTTTTCCATGATGATATTGGATGCGCCCAAACATTCGTGGGTCGGTGAAGACGAGGCACTGTTTTGTTTGGCGCAGCACGAAGTGGTCGTGTTTCTGGACGATGTATTCGCTGGCCTCCGTTCGTAGTTCTCCGGTCATCCCCAGATGTAGGCCGAGCCACTGCTGATTGCTGAATTGAAACAGCATTTGTTTAGCGGCTGCGGAAGAGTTGCGCAGGAATGATCCACGTAAATGACGCGCAATCGGTTGAGCCTGAGTATCGCGAAAGATCCGTGATCGTGGATGGACTTCTACCTCCAAAACCTTCGCCCCGTGGCCGACACTCCAGCGCTTGCGGTAGAATTCAACTTCGGCGAGTTCAGGCATTGATTGAGTATTGCGGAGCTGGAAAGTGGGGGAGTAGAGACCGATTATTTTAGATCGGCAAACATTCTAAACGTGGCACAGTTCACGACATGCCCCGCAATCCCAAGTTGCCAGATATACCAGAATTCGATGGCGGTGAGTTCGTTCATCGCCTCGGGCAGTGGTTGACCGATAGTTTGAGTCTCAAATCGTTGCGTCAAAATGAGGCGATTCCGACAGATTCTCCCCCGGGATCGCGGGCGGGTATCGAATCATTTGATGAAATTGATCAGCCGAATGAGGCGGGAAGTGTGCAGATCCAGTGGTATGACTACGGTGCTAGTGGGGTGACGTTTCAGGAGTCTGAAGATCTGGAAAAGCTTTGCTCGTCGGAGAGACCAGAGGGACAGGAAGTTCGATGGATCAATGTCGATGGGCTGCACCCATATGTGGTGAATCGATTGCGGCAGACTTATGATTTTCACACCTTGGCGGCGGAAGATGTTCTGCGCACATCGCAGCGTCCAAAACTGGAAGCCTTTGAGGATCACATTTTCGTGGTCGCGCGGATGTTGGCTCTGATGAATGGCAACCTTCGACAGGAGCAGGTGAGTTTCTTTTTGTTCAAGAACACCTTGATCACTTTTCAGGAGGTGCATGGTGATATTTGGGACCCTATCCGTGAGCGTTTGCAGAAAAGCAACTCAAGGATGCGCACCATGGGAGCGGCCTATTTGCTCTACGCGCTGCTTGATGCGGTGGTGGATCACACCTTTCCAATTTTGGAAGGCTACGGAGATATGTTGGAGGAATTGGAAGCTTCGGTCTTGAATAATCCAAAACCAGAGATTCAACAAAAGATTCATCGGATCAAACGTGAGCTCGGCATGCTGCGTCGGGTGCTTTGGCCTCTACGTGAAGTGGTGAACGATCTCCATCGAGGAGATGGCGACGAGATTCCCGACTCCGTGAAACCCTTTATGCGTGATGTTTATGATCACGCGGTTCAAGTGATGGAAATCGTGGAAACCTACCGCGAGCAAGCGGGTGGGCTCAACGATCTCTATATGTCGGCGATTTCCAATCGCATGAACGAGATCATGAAAGTTCTCACGATCATGGCCTCGTTTTTTATTCCGATCACCTTCGTGGCCGGAGTGTATGGGATGAATTTTGAATACATTCCGGAGCTTGCTTGGAAATACAGCTACTTTTGCTTCTGGGGTATTTGCATCACGATCGTGTTCGGTTTGCTAATCTTCTTCTGGCGCCGCGGTTGGCTCGGTGGAAAGCAATAGGTGCATTCTAATGCGGCAGTGAACCCTTTTGACTAACCGCTTTTCGAGAGTCTTGCGGGATTGGCAGTCCGTCGCGCTTCAGAAGGGTGAGGCATGGATTCAGAACTGAGGGAAAAACTTGCTGAGCGCTTTCGTCACTTCGCATTGGAGGAATGCCACGATTCATCGCCGCTCTATGCGGTGTTCGCTCTGACTGTGGCCGACCACGATGAGCTAGTGGAATTAGCCGGTTATTGCCGGATGGGTCAGCCACCCGCGAATCTGCTATTTGCCGCAGTGCAGGATATTTTAATGCGCGGTGAAGAGCATGCATTGAGAGAGTTTTATCCTGCATTTGCTGCACCTGCTCGATCGTGTGACGAGGCGAGTGAGCATTTTCTAGATTTTTGCCGACGCCATTACGACGAGATCAAATCGCTGATTAGCGTGCGGCTGGTGCAGACCAATGAGGTGCGCCGGTGCGTCTATTTGCAGGCCGCGTTTGCAACCGTGATTCAACGGATGGGTGAGCGGTCACTTTCCTTGATCGAGTTGGGGCCGAGCGCGGCACTGAATTTGTGCTGGGATCGTTATGACTATGGATTTGATCACTGGGGGCACGATTCGTCGGTCAAAATTAACACGAAATGGCGAGGGGATAAACGGCCGCCAGATTGGAAGAGCCGTCCAAACGTAGTTTTTCGGTCCGGAGTGGATCTGAATGTGGTCGATATGAAAAACGAAGCTGAGCGTCGATGGTTGCAGGCTTTGATCTGGCCGGAGCATAGCGAACGTCGAGAGCGATTACCTGCCGCGATGGAGCTCGTTCGGAAGGAGGACATTCATCTTGAGGAAGGGGATGGAGTTGAGCTCCTCCCACAATTGATCTCGGCAACTCCTGTGGATTCTCTGCCCTGCATTTTTCATACTCACGTCGCGAATCAGATGACGGCCAAGCAGCAGAAACAGTTACTTGATCAGGTCGATGAGATCGGGAAGCAACGCGATCTCTGTCACATCCATAACAATATGGGACCCCATCTTCACCTGACTTACTATCTGGATGGCGTTCGCCATGATGTCCCGTTAGCGAAGACCGATGGCCAT
>Ga0075118_10001385_pt1 | contig 17477 bp, 17 predicted proteins | sample AntAceMetag02UKE_FD_69794 | JGI IMG/M metagenome (GOLD analysis project Ga0075118, IMG submission 69794) | Saline lake microbial communities from Ace Lake, Antarctica - Antarctic Ace Lake Metagenome 02UKE | ecosystem: Environmental > Aquatic > Non-marine Saline and Alkaline > Saline | place...
CCAGCGTTTCTCGGAGAACCGCGCGCCATGAAGATGCATCGGAGCAACTTCCCCAGTTTACAACTCCCGGTAGCTACGAGCGTGAGCGAGTGGACGTCCCCATTGGGCCAACGGAAACGAATCAACCACTCGCTCACGCTCGTAGCCACCAAAGCCCTACCAGGGGATTCCGCTACTCAACAGACTGAGGCGCTACCCAACGACGCCATGGAGACCCATCGCGGAGCCACGTTGATCGAGCTACTCGTCGCCATCGCCATGATGGCGATGTTGATGACGGCGCTGTTGAGTTTCGTTTTCTCGATGACGGAAATCTGGGGCCAAGGCGGCGAGAAGCGGCTCTTCGATCAACACGTCAATGCCGTGACCCGCCACCTCGAATCCATGATGCGCCGCGCCGCCCTACCCACCGCCGGACTCGCGAGCGAAGAAGCGTTCACGTTTTCGGAAGTGAGCCCGAGTCGCGCCGGCAAGATCAATGGACTCACGTTTATCTTGCCCGGCGGAGATCGCCTCATGCAGTGGGACGGTTCACCCGCGCCTTTCGCCGAAGTCACTCTCGGCATCGATTCTCAGCAAGGTCTCATGCTCTATTGGCGTTCGCAACTGGAGGAAGAGGAAGACGAATGGCGTGAGACCGCCGTGACTCCCTTCCTCGATGCGTTGCGCTTTGTTTACTTCGATGTGGATACCAAACGCTGGTCCACTGAATCGGCACCGCAGCGCAACCGCGAAGGGCTCTGGCGCGTGCCCGAGCGCCTCATCCTCCAATTCGAGCACGGCGATCTGAAAGCTGAGCGCACGATCACTCTCCCCCTCGCCATCGGCGGACAACCCATCCTGTGATGAACCGACCGCTAACCCAACTCTGCCATTCAGCGCGTGCGCGATCCGATCGTGGGTCTGTGATCCTGTTCGTGCTCGGCTTGGTGCTGCTCACTTCGTTTATGCTCATGCGTTTCATTGATCGCGCGCATACGGAGCTGCTTACCGAAGCGAAACACGGCCAACAAGTCCCGCTGCGCCACGAAGCGTATTCCGCGCTGCAAATCACGTTTGCCGTGCTCGAAGATATCGCCGCGATCGACGAAGGATTACATTCGCCGGATCAAGGCTGGGGTGAGCCACTCGACTATTTCGAATACACGCCTGCCGAGGGGATAGAATTGGCGATCACCGTGGAAGACGAATCCGCCAAGCTCTCGCTCGCCAATACCGATGAAGAAACGCTCACGACCCTGCTCACGACCATGGAGGTTCTGAACAGCGACGCCGAACGCATCACCGATGCGATCCTCACTTGGTCGCGTCCCGACTATGCCGCGAAGTTCAGTGAATCCGAGGCCAACACTTATCTGAGGCGCAATCCGGCTCTCACTCTGCCGCAAAGGCCACTGCGCACTTTCGATGAGCTTCGCCTCATGCCCGCCGTGCTCGAAATCCTCTGCGATGAAAACGGCGAGTGGAATGAAACCGGGCGACGTTTCCTCGATAACATCAGCCTGCTGCCCTTCGATTCCATCAACCTCAACACCGGTCGCGCCGACGTCCTTTCAGCTCTTGGGATCGATGATGCCAATCTACGCGCGTTGGAAGATCGCCGCCTCACCGACGGACGCGAGCCACCCCGCCCTTACTACACTCTGGCCGACGCCGGAGCGGAGCTCGGCAACTTGCCGGCCAATGATCGATTCGGCACCGATGCCCAGATCCTGCGCATCACGATCAACGCGAGCCAGGGAGGTCGCGTTTACAAACTCGTCGCGATCGTGCGGTCAGGAGAAGCTCAAGAAGCGCCCGCGCGACCCGATTCGCCGGAAGCAGACGCACCAGAGCCCACTTCCGAGCCTCGACCTTGGACGCGCAATAGCATCGACTCTCCATTTCAGATTTTGGACATTCGGGAAAACCCCGGATCCTAAACTCAACCATGCCCGCCACCTCAACCAGCGCTTCGGTCCACGCGACCACCGATCCCGCCGTGATCCTCCTCACGGGAGAGCGATTCTTTGTGCGACGAATCCCCATCGCCGCGGATTCACCGGCCGCCCCTCAGGTTGAACTGGCCCTCGAAACTATCTCCCCGTTTCCGCTCGAGCAAATGTTTCACGGTCACGTGATTGATCGAGCCCAACGCCACGCGCTCGTTTACTCCGCCTATCGTCGCAATTTCTCCGCCGCCGAACAAGCAGACTGGGCGAACGCCGAAAGTGTGTTGCCCGATTTTCTGATGCACGTGTTCGTCCCGAGAGGCTCGCAAGCCACCGACGCGACCCTGCACGAAACCGATGCCGCCCTCACTGCAATCGCGTGGGACAGCGAATCCGAACTACCCGCCCTCATTTTGCATCGCCCCGTCTCGAACGAGAATCGCGAACAATCGAAGGCAGAACTCCTCGCCGAACTCACGCGCCGCACTCAAGTCGACCTTGAAGATCACTCCATCGTTTCCGGCCCCATCACCGCGAAGCTCAATGAGAAACAAAGCGTGCTCCTGTCCTGCGAAGAACACACCACCCCACCGCTGAGCACCGCATTCCTGGCCCACGCTGATGTGCGCGATGGCCAAGTGCTCGCCACCAAACGCCGCGCAAACCGCAGCGCCTCACTCTGGTGCAACACCTTCACTCTCGTGATCGTCGCGTTAGTCCTCTGTCTCGTCGTCGAGCTCGGCATGATCGTCACCTCGAAGCTGCTCGATTCACGCCAAGGGCGACTCGATGAACGAAACCCAGAGATTGAGAAAATCGAATCGGCGCAAAACTTGGCGAACCGACTCGAAACCCTCGCCGCCGAACAACTCCGTCCCTTTGAGATGCTCGCCGCGATCAACGCCCCGCGACCTCAATCCGTGGAGTTTCTCCGCGTGAGCACTCGTGGCCCGTTGCAACTCGAGATCGACGCGCAAACCGCCAATGCCAACGACCTTCGCACTTACGAAGCCGCACTCAAATCACTCCCCTTTATTGCGAGTGTGACGATCAGCGATTCACGCAGCCGTTCTGGCCTCACGACATTTTCGCTCGAAGTAACTTTTAAACCGCGATGGACGCAGACCGGAGGCGGCTCATGAAACGCTTCTTCATTCAACGCTCCAAGCGTGAACAGGTGCTGATTCTGCTCTTCGCCCTCATCGGTCTCGCATGGTGGGGCACCTCACTCTCTGCCCGTGCGAATGATCAATACCGCGGCTGGCGGGCTGCTCATGAGGAATTCAAAACTCAGGAACTCTGGCTCGAACAGCGCGAAGCCATTCTCGAGCGCGTGGTTTCTGCCGGCGAGACCCTCGACCCGAGTCGCGCCCTCGATTCCGCTCAGAGCTTCGCCGAACTCGACCGGATGCTTTCCGGCCTGAATGCCGAAGTCAGCTCCCAGCGCACCGAGCGCACCCAGCAATTCGCCCTCCACGGCCTGCAGGTAAACATTCGCCGCGCTCCGCTCAGCGACATCCTAAAATTTTACGGCCAGCTCTCCGAACGCGCCCCTTACCTCGGAATCGATTCCTGCGTGATCAGCACCGACCGCTCCAGCCGCGGCATGCTCAATGTGAATTTCCGCATCTACTCAATCGAGGTGATCTCGTCTGAAGAGTAAGCGATCATCCATCACGCCATGTAGCCGAATTGGAGCCCGCAAAGCGGGTGACAATTTGGACGCCTCTCCCGAAACTCGGTGACCTCTCTCATCCAAACTTTCTCCCGCGATGGCGGGATCAAGTTCGGCTACCCCGTCCACTGGATCCTTCGCGATACTCAGGATGACTAACAGGTAGGCGGACGCCGTCCCCGCGAACGCCATGCAGCCTCGTCCATTTCAGAACTGAAAACTCGAGCTCACCTTCAGCACGGCTGAGACAATCGCATACGCGAGGAAGCCGACAAATGCGAAGGCGGCCAGCAGCACACCATTCGCCGTGATGCCGATGAAGCTCTCCAAGCGTCGCGCGTGACGTTGCGAATAGTGTCGCGAAATATCGCGCAAGCTAGGCGCGAGCTTACCCGTGCTTTCGCCCACCGCTAAACGATCGAGCACCAGATCGGGAAAGAACCCAGTTCGCGTGAGCGCTGCAGAAAGACTATCGCCCTCCATCACGCGATCAGTCGCCTGGCGCAACGCCGCACGCATCGTGAGATTATTCACCGTGCGTTCAGTCAGCCGGAGCGCTTCCACGGTGTTAATTCCGTTTTCCAAAAGCACCGCCAGCGTCTGCACAAAAACAAGCACGCCCGTATCGACGACCCAAGTGCGGATCACCGGCAACTTCACTGTCTGCGCATCGATGATCTCGCGACCACTCGGCGTCTGTCGCCAACGCCAAACCGATATCGCCATGATGACCACGATCGGAATCGCCAACCAACCATAGCCCACCACGAAATCAGAACTCGCGATAAGCAACTTCGTCGACCACGGCATTTCGCCGCCCAGTGAATCGAGCAACCCCTGTAATTTTGGCATCAGGAAAAAGACAAATAACAGGATCAGGCCCAACGCGCCGAGCACCACAAAAGCGGGATAAGCCATCGCCGTGGCGAGACGACGACGCAGCTCGCTTTGCTCTTCGTAATGGTGAATCAAGCGCAACAAAACCTCATTGAGGTTACCGGTCGCTTCGCCCGCTCGCACCATGTTGATCGCCTGCGCGTCAAACACCTGCGGCATACCTTCCATCGCCTGCGAAAGCGTCTGCCCCTCCTTCAAGTCTTCCCAGATCGTCGCGCAGAGTGTTTTCAATCGCGGATCTTTCACCCGCATCGCCAACAAACGAACCGCTTCGCCGGGCGACATCCCACTCGCGGTCAATTCGGTGAGTGCGGTGAAAAACGGTAAGAGATCTCGGGCCCGGGGAGTCGCTTTTCGCGCACCGCCCGCACTCGCCTTTTTCTTATCCACCGCCGCCGTGGTTTCGCTCAACTCACTCGGCTGCAATTGACGCGACGCGAGCATCCGCAACGCCACTTTGCGCGACGCAGCCTCGACGGTATCGCGCACCTGTCGTCCAGAGCTATCGCGAGCCGTGTAGTTGAAGCGCGGCATGATTAACGTTCGTTCGCGCTCACGACGCGCAGCATTTCTTCGACCGTCGTCTTTCCGGAGCGAATCTTCAACCAACCCGATTCCGCCAAAGTGCGCATGCCATGCTTCACCGCACTGCGCTCAATCGTGCGCGTAGATTCACGCTGCACGATCATGTCGTGCATTTCTTCATTCGGCCGGAGAATTTCAAACAAGCCGACCCGCCCCCGATAGCCTGTGCCCCGGCAGTGTTCGCAACCCACCGCTTCGGGTAACGTCTCCACCCCATCGGCCAACTGAGGATCCAATCCCAGCACGGACAACGACTCGCGCAGCTTGGTCGGATTAACGGGAGCGGATTTCGTGCACTGCGGACAAAGTTGACGCACCAAGCGTTGGGCAATCACCAGCTCGACCGCCGAAGCGATCAGAAACGGTTCGATCCCCATATCGATCAAACGCGTGATCGCGCCGGATGCTTCATTGGTATGAATGGTCGTAAAAACCAAATGCCCAGTCAGCGAAGCGCGGATCGCGATATCGGCCGTCTCCTGATCGCGCACCTCACCCACCATAATCACATCGGGATCCTGCCGCAAAATATGGCGTAGCGCGCTCGCAAAGGTGAGCCCGATTTCCGGCCGCACTTGAATCTGATTGGCTCCCGGCACTTCGTATTCGATCGGATCTTCCACTGTCACGATACGCAGATCGGTGGAATTGATTTCACGTAAAAATGCATTGAGCGAAGTCGATTTGCCCGACCCCGTTGGCCCGGTGACCAGCACAATGCCGTGCGGCGAATCGAGCACCTGAGCGATCTTCGCCTTCTCTTCGGCATCGAGCCCGATTCGATCCATATCGTAGGCTTCTTTGCGTAGATTCAGCAGACGCAGGCTGATGCTCTCCGCGTAAATCGTGGGTATGGTGGAGACACGAATATCGAGCGAATTGCCCCTCGATCGAAAGGTGATACGCCCATCCTGAGGCAGACGTTTCTCGGAAATATTCAGATGCGCCATGATCTTCAAGCGCGAGATAATCGCATCCTGAAAACGCGTGAGATTTTCCGGCAGCGGCACGGGAACCAACAAGCCATCCACCCGGTAGCGGATGCGCAGCTGGCCTTCTTGCGGTTCGAAATGAATATCGGTCGCGCCGTCCTCAATCGCCTGCGTAATCACTTCAGTGACGAAGCGAACCACTGCGGCATCTTCATCGGCATCGCCATCCTGATCGAGATCAGTCAACGCGAGCTCGCTCTCATCGGCATTTTCCAAACTCCCCGCTCCTACGCCGAAATTATCACGGATCAATTGCTGCACTTTATCCGGCGCTGCAAGGTGCCAGCGGATGTCGCGCGAGGTAAATGTGCGCACCCAATCGAGCACTTCATCTTCGGGCAACCACGAGGCCGCCAGATGCAGTTCGTGCTCCGCCGCGCCTTCGATTTCGAGGGGCACGATTTGATATTCGCTCGCGAGGCGTGCCGGGAGAATAGGTCGCGCCGATAGATCAATCTTCAGATCGCGAGCCACGGGCAGCCCAGTCGAATCCGCCAGCTCACGAATCGTGTCGGGCAAAGGTTGATCCAGCGCTGCGGCGAGCGCTGCCATGCGTTCACTCAACGGCTTCTCGTCGAGCTCGCGACGGGCCGCTTCGCTCAATTTGGCGGCGATGGCCGTCGGCAATGCCTCAGTTGCTGCCACCATGAACAGACTCCGTTTCGCCGAGCACCCGCTTCAGCTTGGCGCGTTGAAAATCGGGAAAGGTCTCGACCTGCTCCATCGCCTTCACGTTGTCGGCCGCCGTATTGGTCAACACGGTGGGACGCAGGAAAAACACGAGATCGGTGCGTGTCTTCGAGCGAGAGCGTTTGCCGAACAAATCGCCTAAAAATGGAATCGGTCCCAAGCGGCTGGTGCTCTTGCTGTCGCTGGTGCGCTGCAATCCACCGAGCACGATGATGTCGCCACTTTGCACGCTCACAAATGATTCCGTTCGCCGACTCCCCACCCGCGGTTGCGGATTACCATCGATGATCACTTCTCCCAAAATGTCCTCCACCGTTTGGTTGATTTCGAGTTGCACCGAGCCATCGGGTCCAATCAGAGGGGTCACGATGAGCTCGATTCCGATCTTCTGTTGGTTGACTGTCGAACGGTAACCCGAACCGGTGGTGCCTCCCGTGTTAGTGCTGTCGTTCAAATAACTGCTGATGACCGGACGCTGTTCGCCCACGAAGATCGTTCCCTGCTTATTGTGAGTCGTCACGATGTTAGGCACCGAGAGAATGTTGGTGTTGGATTTGCGCGGTGTCGTCACGAGCGAGATGGTCGCCGCGAGATCCAAGGCTCCGGGCACCGGCCGGGAGAAAACGCCATTGGTCACGCCAATGCCTGAGGCTGCACCGCTGAATCCGACCAATTTATCGCCGTCGATCTGGAGGCCGAGTTCGCTAATTCCGGAAGTCGCCTCATCGCCTAAAGTCACTTCCGCGATCACGACTTCGATTCGCACCTGCGCAAGCAATACGTCGATCTTCGCCACCAGATCTTCAATCAAACGCAAATCGTCAACGGTGCCAGAAACAACAATCGCATTGCTACGCACTTCGGACAAAATCGTCAGCACCTCGCTAAACTGGTTCGAAGGCTCGATACCGAGTTGAGGGACAATCGCCGCCGCCGAGTTATTCGGGGTGCTACCATTTGCCGGAGTGAGACGCGTCGCCGGAATAGAGGAAGACGTGCGCAAAGCAGCCTCATTTTGGCCGCTCACGAGATTGCTCAAGATACTCGCCACCTCAGAAGCTGAAGCGTGTTTAAGGTAGATGACTTCGTTGCGCGTATTGGGATCGGCCCGCACATCGAGCCGCGCGATCAATTCATCGAAGAATCCGTGCTGACGTGAATCTGCGATCAAGACGATTTGGTTGGTGCGATCGTCGGCGTTGTAGGATGTCGCCGAACCGAGCTGAGTTTGCAGCGGGCCGGAAAGCATCGTCTTCATCTTCGCTACCACATCGCTGGCCTTGGCCGAGCTGAGCGTGTAAAACTTCGGCTCGAGCCCCGACAGCATCGGCTGGTCGAGACGATAAACGAGAGTCTCGATACGCTGGAGATTACTCACCGAATCGGTGATGAGGGCCGAGTTGGCCTTATCAAAGATCACGGGGGGACTGCCCGCGGCAGGATTAAGCAAACCCGCGATCTGCGGCATAAACTCCGTGACTCGTAAAAATTTGAGCTGAAAAAGCTTACTCACCGTCCGCCCGCTGGCGGGAAGAAGCAGGGTCGAACCCTCGATCAGCTCCGGCGCTTCCGATTTGGCCGCGCTAAGTGGAGTCACTTTCAAGAACCGGTCCCCCAATGGAGTCACCGCGATGCCGTTAAGGTTGAGCAGCGTTTCCACTGCTTGAATGGCTTCTTCCTTGGTCACCTGCTCCTGCAAACGCAGCGAAAGCGTGACCGCCGGGAGATTCTGAGGCCGCAGCAGAGAACGCCCCGTCCACCGTCCCAACAACGCGAGAATCTGATCCAAGTTATCCCCCGGAATATCAATCGGCCCAATCAGATCCGTTTGCGCTCCCTCCGGTGACGCCTTGGGCTGCGCATTGAGCGGCCAACCACCGAGGAAACATATCGTCAGAAGAAGAATAAGGATTCGAGGAGAGGGGCTTAAAATCATATGACGAATCGTGAGAGCTATTTCATGAATCAATAGGCACCTCGTAAACAATCCTTTCTACATCCAGAATCAATCTATCATGAATCGCACGCCTCAAATGGATACCTACGGCAACTAAGATGTTCCATAAATGTTATACACAGCAGGAGATTGACGACATGCCGACATCTCTAAACATTTCCTAACTCACCCGCCCGGGTGGTGGAACGGTAGACACTGGGGACTTAAAATCCCTTGCCAGTAATGGCGTGCGGGTTCGACTCCCGCCCCGGGCACCATCCTTCGCCCGCCGAGCAAGCTACGGATAGCACAGCCATGTCGATTGCATGTGAGGCATTATGAATCACAGCCTCAGAGGTCGTTTGATTTAGTCTCGGAAATTTCCGGCTGCTTCGTTACGACTCACAGCATTATGAGTAACCCCGAAATTGTCTACGACGCCCGCGATATTGAATCAAACAAGGTCATGGCGATTCTCGCCTACATCTGGCTGCTGTTTCTCGTGCCCCTCCTCGCCGCCAAGGATTCGAAGTTTGCCCAATTCCACGCTTACCAAGGCATATCACTCTTCATCACTTGGGTGATCGTCAACGTGATCGGAATGATCCTTCCCTACTCGCTGAGCGGACTCGTGACCATTGGCGGACTCGGCGTTCTGGTTCTCGCCATCATCGGCATCATGAATGCCTACCAAGGCAAAGCGAAACCACTGCCGCTCATCGGCAAGTTTCTCATGCCCAAGAGCTGATCCAGCTCACCCTAGCATCGCCGCGTATTTCTCCGCGTCTTTCGGGGTGTCGATTCCGATCGTCGGATCTTCGGTCACGGCGCAAGTGATATCGTAGCCGTTTTCGAGCACACGTAGTTGCTCGAGTTTCTCACTCTGTTCGTAACGCCCCGGCGGGAGCTGGCAGATTCTTTCGAGCATAGCAGCGTGATACGCGTAAAGTCCGAGATGGCGGTAACAGGCGTTTTCTTTCAACCAGTCGTCGTCAATCGTCAGGCCGAGATCACGGGAAGCTGGCAGGCGCGACCGTGAAAAATACAGCGCGCGACCATCAGTTCGCATGACGGCCTTAACCTGGTTGGCATCATAAAAATCCACGATCCGTTTGAAGCGAGTAACCAGCGTGGCCATCTCTGCTCCTGCTTTTAGCATGCCCGCAAGCGCATTAATCTGCGCGGCGCTCACTAGAGGTTCATCCGCCTGCACGTTGATCACGTGGTCGGCCTTGACCGTGCGATTAGCCTCCGCGATTCGGTCCGTGCCACTTTGATGTGCAGGGTCTGTCATAATCGCTTGAAATCCAGCTTCTTCCACACAATCGCGTAGCAAGACATCATCCACGGCAAACCAGAGCGGGATTTCCGGAGTCTCATTTCGGAGTCGTTCAGCGACCCAGAGCAACAGAGGGCGCCCCTTGATCTCGTGCAGCAGTTTGCGCGGAAAACGGGTAGATTCGAGTCGGCAGGGAACAATGATTGCGACGGCGGACATGGCAGCCCAGAGTGGCGACGGGTTTTTAAGTTGCAAGCCGAGCCCGCATACCGGAATTTTCGCGGTTTATCGAATGAGTGACGCAGAAAACAACGACGCATCTAATGCCGATCAGCCTCTGACCAAGGAGCTGAAAGTGCAAAACAAGATGGGCATCCACGCCCGTCCTGCCGCAATGATTGTGCGCGTGACCAACAAGTTTAAGGCCGATGTCTTCGTGGAAAAAGACGATGAGCAGGTAAACGGAAAAAGCATCATGGGCCTCATGATGCTCGCTGCTAGTAAAGACTCGGACGTTAAGTTTCTCGCCACCGGAGAAGATGCTGCTGCGATGCTCGACGAACTCGAACAACTCTTCGCCCGCAAGTTCGACGAGGCCTGAGGGTCGCTCTAGAGCGCAACTCCACCCTGCGATCAGAACGAGTCCGGTAGCCGAACTTGAGTGTAAGGAAAGTTTGGTCGTTAAGTGATCACTGCGGACAACCAGCCAAATTTTCGCTGTGCTCAAATTCCGCTACGAGCCGACCTTCGCTTACGCTTTCCCGAGGCCGTAAAACTCCCGCGCATTCTTGGTCGTGATCGCAGCAAGCTCTTCATAGCTCACTGAGAACAGCTCCGCGCAAAAATCGGCCGTATGCCGAACATAAGCCGGTTCGTTGGGTTTGCCACGAAGCGGCACCGGCGTGAGATAGGGAGCATCGGTTTCGACCATCAAGCGATCGAGTCCCTGAAACTCGGCCGCTTCGCGAACATCACCCGCGTTCTTGTAAGTCACGATCCCGGTAAACGAGCCCCACCCTCCCCGGCGTTGCAATTCTGCCATCTCCTGGGCGCCTTCCGCAAAACAGTGAAAGACTACACGCGACCACTCCACACCACTCTCATCGATCATTTGAACTGTTTCGGCAAAAGCACCCCGCGAGTGCACCACGACTGGACAGTTCAGGTTCCGCGCGAGCACAAGCTGCGCAGCGAAAGCAGCTCGTTGATAAGCAAACTCCTTCTCAGCTTCGACCGTATCCTTCGGCAGATGAAACCGATCCAAACCGCATTCGCCCAGTGCGACCGGCTTAACTCCGTCTCCATCCCAAAACTCAGGTAGCAGCGCCAGCTCTTCCTCCCAATTCGCCTCCACTGAACAAGGATGCAGCCCTACGGTGTAATCCACAAAACCGCGGTGCGCTTGAGCTATCTCACGATAGAGCGACCAGTCATCCGAAGCGGTGCCGATCGTGATCATCGCCTCGACATCAGCCTCACGCGCGCGCTGCAGCGTGGCGGCCAATTCATCGCGTCGCACGAATGACGCGAGGTGAGTGTGCGTATCAATAAGTCCCATAATTAGGAGCAGTAGAGCGGAACATAACGTTCGCGCAAATAGCGCATCAACGCCGCCGGTGATAATTTTTCTCCTGTCACCTTCTCAGTTAACGCGAGCGCATCGTAGCGTTTACCTTCGGCATGCACATTTTTCTGCAGCCAGCTCAGCAGCCACGTAAAGTCGCCCTTCGCAAACTCGTCAGTCAGTTTAGGATGTTGATCCAAGACCGAATACCAGAGCTGTGCCGCCATCATGTTTCCGAGACAGTAACTGGGAAAATAACCGAAGGCTCCATCACTCCAATGCACATCCTGCAACACGCCTTCGCGATCATTACTCGGCGTGAGCCCTAGCAATTCACCTGCGAGCGCATTCCATGCCTCCGGTAAATCTTTCACCGCGAGCGTGCCAGCAAAGAGCCGCTGCTCGATTTCGAATCGTAGAATAATGTGCAGGTTGTAGGTCACTTCGTCGGCATCGACTCGAATCAGAGTTGGCGCCACGGTGTTGATCGCGAGATAGAGTTCGTCGGACGACACACTCTTCGTTTGTTCGGGAAATGCCTGACGAAAGCGTGGTTCGAAATAGCGCCAAAACTCACGACTGCGCGCGACCTGATTTTCCCACAGCCTGCTCTGCGATTCGTGCACGCCCATCCCCGCCGCACGCCCAAGCGCATTCGCGTGGTGCTCTGCAGGCAATCCCTGCTCGTAGAGACCATGCCCTGTTTCGTGGATGGAACTGAATAGTGAGTCCAGAGGCTCGTCTTCGTGGAAACGCGTGGTCATCCGAATATCCGATCCGGTGCCGGAGCAAAATGGATGCAGCGAAACATCGATGCGACCACGCCGATAGTTGAAGCCCAACTTCTCCGTGACTTCATGGAGAAATGATCGCTGCGCATCACACGGAAATCCACGCAGGATATCCGTGCGTGGCTTGACTGAGGATGCCGTGATTTGCTTCACCAGCGGAACGAGTTCCTTTTTCAATTCCCCAAATAACTCCGAGATCACCGCAGCCGACATGCCGGGATCGTGCAAATCGATCATGTAATCGTAGGCGCGATCACCCCAGCCAAGGTAAGCGGCTTCGCGCTGCGCGAGCTCGAGATTTTTTTCGAGCACGGGCACATAGCTGGCGAAATCCGATTCGGCGCGCGCCTTGGCCCACGCATGATAGCCCACGCTCGATTGCTTAGCCTTTTCGCGCACAAACTCAGCCGGAAGTTTAGTCGCGATATCATAGTCGCGACGCGCTTCTTTCACGACCACCTGTTGCTCATGGGTGAGCGCCGAGACGCCTGCCTCTAGCTCAGTCAAGATTTCACCTAAACGCGGATCCATCTCCGCCGTATGAGCCGTTTCCGCGAGGACTGAATGCTGGGCGGCGCGTTGATCCGCACTATCTTCCGGCAAGTTAACTTGCTCATCCCAGCTGAGCAGTTGCCCAATCGTGCCCAGTTGATGGATACGATTGAGGTGGTCGTTTAGTTCGGCATATGCGGCATCACTTTTCATGCTGCCCACTTGAAACAGCGCGACGGCGAAAAGCCAGCGCGCAGTCGATCAATCATCCGTCAATGTAAGGATCTGAACTGATGCTCACGGATCCTCCACTCGCCTTCAATTCGATCAATGGTCCACCACCGTTATAGTCGCCATTCAAATGTCTGCGCCCGCTTCCGCCCTTGTTTGTTGTGAGGGCGAGCTGGTTGCGAACTTTGCCCCAGCGTGCTTTCGCCTCGATCGAGAAAGATTCCGACGGATTCATCGTCGCAGTGATATTTCCCACCTTGGTGACAATCCTAGACTGGCCGGTTATCGTGGCGAAACCCGCATCAATATCACCCTCGGTCGCGTTCGCCTCGACGACACCATGAGCCGTTTGCAGCTCGATGTTTCCATTCACGGTTTCCAATCGGGCGTGTCCACCGACCATGCCGATGCGCACATTCCCGACTACCGTTCTTAAATTCACTGATCCGGTGCTGCGAGAAACGACCACATCACCGGACTCTGCCTGAGCGTCGACGTTGCCATCGATGCGACGGAAAAATATCGTCCCCGTTTCTGTTCGTGCCTTCATGTCCCCACGGAGATCACCAACCTTGATCCCACCATCGTAGGTCACCAGATCTAAGTTAACCTCCTGCGGAACCGTCACCTTGATGCGAACAGCGAGATTACTTTGATCCTCCCAAATAAACTTCACGCCCGTCTCACTAGGGTTACGCGCTTTGAAGATAACATTCCCCTCAACCTGCTCGAAACTCAGTTGCAATGCATCTAGTGCCAACCGCGCCTCTTCCGAATCATCATTCGGGCTGAGCATTTCCACAGAAATCTGCACCTCGCGCCCCTCGCCCTCCACTACATCAATCGCCCCCCTATAAGTATCGATTGCGACCGTTCCGCCAAGTGGAAGTATGAACTTCTGACTCTCGATGCGCTGCACCGACCATCCCGTGGAAACAAAAGACCACAGGACTAACGATACTAACAAAAGACGACGCGGGAACTTCAACATGCCATCCAGCATCGATCCCCCACGCAGACTCTCAACGGGACAATGCTAGGTAAGAATACGCCCCGTCTACGTAGCATTACTCCCCTACGTATTAACGTGTTATCCTATGAATTTTCCCTGCCAAATCGCTTCGGAAAATCCGACCAACGCCACTCCCTCGCCCAGCACAAACGGGCGTTTCACCAAGTTACCATTTCCCGCGAGCAGCGCGATCGCATCCTGATCCGACATCGTAGGTAGTTTCGGGCCGAGTTTCTGTTCGCGGTAATCACCGCCGGAAGTATTGAAGAACTTCTTCAGCTCACCGTCGTAGGCTTTCAGCATCGTCTTGAGCTCACTCATCTTAGGAGGAGTCTCGCGAATCGGATGCTCTTCGTAAGCCACACCTTGAGCCTCCAACCATTTAACGGCCTTCCGGCAGGTGCTGCACTTCGAGTAAGTATAAAGTTTGATCGGTTTCACTTCAACCAACTTGCATCTCTCACGATAAATTGCCAGCGCCCCTTGTAGAGGCCGAGTTCACCATAGAAACGCATCGTGTCGTCCTTCTCATAATCGTTGCGCAATTTTTTACGCAGCTTCGAATCGAAACTCCAGATATCGTAAACGTCGTTCCGCAAGACCACCTTCAGTCGCGAGCCCGCAGCTACCTTGCCTTCCACCCGAACAATCTTACCGATCAACGCTTCCTGCCGTAGGCTGGAGCCTTCGGGAATCTGATCCATCGTCATGGCGATCTTCTCCAGATCCAATTTGCCGTAATCGATCTTGTTTACGCTGGCCAAGCCCGTGTCTTCAGATGGATTTCTCAACGAGATATAACGATCCGGACGATCATCGTTCACCGTGATAAACTTGGCAAAAATCGGCAAATGATCTGAGAACCCTCGCCCGCCGGCACCACTAAAAGACCAACGGATCGGCAGCCCCGTGTCGTCGATATTGAGACCGGGGATTTTCGCCACGCCGAAGGAATTATCGACGTATTGCACCCCACGCTGATCGTAGAGGCCACGTGAGATCATTAACTGCATCAAGGTGCCCCACTCGCCTTGGTAGGTATCGCTTCCGCGTTCCTCGGCGGGCAGCTCAAACCAGAGATTGTAGAGGTCGCGATTCTTACCGCGAATCACCAACTCATTCCCTTGCGATCCGAGGATGTCATTGAGCCCCGTCGGCTTCATCTTCGGGTAACGCACCTTCTGGTTATACTGCGAATTAAAATCGCCCCCGATAATCACATCCGCATGCGGATCGTCCTTGAAAATTTCGTCGAGACGGGTGCGCAACGTCTGCGCATTTTTCACGCGCGTCGGTTCCGTCGTCGTGCTGCTCGCCCCGGACTTCCAGTGGTTGTTAAACAAATACAGCAGCTCCCCATCCACCATCACCTGCACTTCTTGAATCGCCCGCGCATTAAAGGTCGGGTGAGAAATTGCTTTTCGCACGGGAAACCGGGTGAAGACCACGCACTTCTGCGCCATCCCACGTTTCGTTTCCTCACTTCTCACATCCTCTCCTCGAACTACGTTGTAGCCCGTCAACCCGCGATCAGCCATCGCCTTCAACAGCAACGCCTCTGCAGGCAGATCCGCGACGTCCTCGTCAAATTTATCACCGAGCATCTCATCAATGGTCACCCGCGAGTAACGACTCAAGATCGCGTCGTAATTCGGCACTTCCTCACTGTTGGAAATATCCATTTCCAATTCTTGAAACAGGATAACATCCGGTCCGCGTCCATTTTCAAAACGGCTCACAATTTCCGCCGTATTCTTCACTTTGGTCAGCACGTGCTGCCGACTGTAGCGCGCGGGTTGATAGTCCTCAAACTTCGCTTGGGAATCCGCATCGAACAGATTCTCCGCGTTATAAACCAAGACAATAAATGGCCGGGCGGAGGCCAACATCGGAAGAAGCAGACCGATCAAAAGTATCCCTGAAAAACGACGCATCCCCATCTGTGTGCGTTTTCCTCGAGCAGGTAAAAGAAATTCCATTCACGCGCCGCGCGTCGCCAAACTGTGACGCGATTTTAGCCATGCTTGACCGACCCAAGACATCGCGACCAACATCAAAACCATGCCCGCCGCCTCCACCCCGATCCTCAAGGTCAAAGATCTATTCATTCGACGCGACGAGACTGTGATTCTCGATCGGGTAAATTGGGCGGTCCAACCTCATGAAAATTGGGTGATCCTCGGCGCAAATGGTTCCGGCAAGACTTCCCTCCTCCGTGCGATCGCTGGCTATCTCGCCGCGACCGATGGCGGCATCGAACTCCTCGGCGAAAAATTCGGCGAAAGCGATTGGCGTGAGTTACGATTACGAATCGGCGTCGTGACCAATTCTTTCGGTTCGATGGTTCCCGTTTGCGAAAAGGCATTGGATACCGTCGTCAGTGGCAAGTTCGCCCAACTCGATCTGTGGCAACGCGGCGACGATGCAGATCAGCGCAAAGCGCGACGTCTACTCAAGCAAGTCGACGCGACCTATCTGGCCAATCGTGAATGGCAGCACCTCTCTCAAGGCGAACGCCAACGCGTGCTCATCGCGCGCTCCCTGATGACGCGACCTAAGCTCCTCATCCTCGACGAACCCTGCGCGGGACTCGATCCGGTCGCGCGACGCGATTTTCTCGCGCTCGTCGATCGTCTCGCTGTCTCTCGATCTGCACCCGCTCTTGTGCTCGTAACTCACCATGTTGAAGAGATCACTCCCGCCTTTACTCACGCCCTTCTTCTGCGCGATGGCCGCGTGCTTGATGCCGGACCGCGTAAAACGATTCTGACTTCGAAGAACCTCAGCGCAGTATTCGGCACGCCGATGAAACTCACAGGGAGCGCCAGCGGTTTACGACTCGGATTTACCGACGGAAAACCCAGTCGTTAATTTGAGGCCAAACGCACGACATCTCCCGAGAGTAATCTCAAAGTGCCCCGCGCACTTCGCGACGCCGAGTAAGCCAATCGCCCTCCGCGCACCAAGGCGACCCCACGTCGCGCCACTTGCAATCGCGCCAAATCGCCCGCTTGAAAAAGCGTCATTCCCTCGCGCCATGGCACCCGCACCAAAGAACCCGTCGCCACATCGACAAACGTCACCATTCCAGCGCGAGCCAATGCCGCGAGTCCTTCAATACCAGCCACCGTCACCGAACCGCTCGCGCCAATCGCAGCCGAGGCCACCCTGCCGGTAGTTTTCACTGCCGTCGTCGCCGTTTTCCCCGCGACGATCACAGTCGTCGCCGCGAGCTTTCCAGTTGTGCCCACTGCCTTGAAAGCGATACACCCCGCACTCAAACCGATCACACAAACGAGCAATCCTAATCCAAGTAGAGTGCGCCAACTATTCATGTGATCAAGAGCGGCGGAACAGCTTATCCAGCGCGTTGAGATTTTTCAGCGGAGCTTTCTGCGGAGT
>Ga0075118_10001391_pt1 | contig 17427 bp, 15 predicted proteins | sample AntAceMetag02UKE_FD_69794 | JGI IMG/M metagenome (GOLD analysis project Ga0075118, IMG submission 69794) | Saline lake microbial communities from Ace Lake, Antarctica - Antarctic Ace Lake Metagenome 02UKE | ecosystem: Environmental > Aquatic > Non-marine Saline and Alkaline > Saline | place...
GCGACAAAGAAAACGGGGCCCATCAATCAGAGGCGGTGGAGTTAAATAAAAAGATGCTTGCCCTGGGTCAAGAAAAAGAGCTACTACTCTTACAGGTGACTCAAAATCAAGAAGAGTTGGAGACATTCTATCTCCAGAACTATTCGCTCCGTTCTAGGTTGTCGGGCCTCTTACCCTACCAGGCCAAAGACCTCCTGCATTTCGTAGCACCTCAACCGCTAGCAGAAAGCCGTCAATACTACTCTGTGTTATTCGATGACGCTTATTATTTAGGCCAACTAAAAACCAGACTCCGGCCCTTTTTGCATTATCGGTTTTTTGGATGGAAGCGTGGTGCTGAACCGCATCCACTTTTTAATTCGGAGTACTATTTGGAACAATTGGGTGTTTCGCGCGACTCTTTGAAGTTAGCGCCCCTGGTCCACTATTTTAGAATCGGTTTTAGGATCAACGCTGACACTCATCCACATTTTGATAGCAAATTCTACTTAAATGAATACCCTGATGTTTTTCAAAGTCGAGTTCCCGCATTACTTCACTACCTGACATTTGGTTGGAAGGAAGGCAGAAATCCAAACAAAACCTTCGATACAACGACCTATCTGCAATCATATCCTGATGTTGCAGAATCAGGCATGAACCCCTTGGTTCATTTTGTACTATTTGGTGAGGCTGAAGGCAGGAGAGGCGGGACTTGGTAATTCTGAGGTTAAATGGCTAAGTGTTTATCAATTATTGATCCTGCGCTCGGAATATCGAGAGGGCATCACTTAGCGGCATTTGAGTCGATAGCCGCAACATTTCCTGGGAATTTTGAGGCGTTTGGTAGTGCCTGCAGTGAGAGCCTGATGGCAATTGGTGGGGAATCTCACTACAACGAGGCATTCATTCCGGTCTTCTCACAACCGTTCTATCAACTATCTGAGTCGTCATCGTCGGTTGAAATATCAAGCTATATTCACCAGTTGGCTTGCGATTTTGTTCGCGTATTGAAAAACGCCGAATCAGAAGTGGCATGGATTCACACCCTTTCCTGGGAACACGCCTGTGCATTGAGCCTTGCAATTGAACATGTACTTACATGTGAGCAGTTGCGCATTAAAAGAGTTTTGGTGTTTTTGATGTTCAACCCGGGTATTGATCACAATGGCTATGTAGCTGATCCTCGACTGTTCGGTAGATTCAAATCTGGCTTTGAAAGGTTGGCACGTTTTTCATGTGTGAATTTCTACGCCCCATGTCTTGAGTACGCATGGAAATACCAAAAGTTGATCGAATCGAAAAGCACGATAGAGGTTCATCCGGTATTCTTTGATAGTCCCTATAGTGATTGCTCGAAAAGACCGGAGAATGATGCTGAAATATTGTATCTTGGTGACGTTAAATCCGAAAAAGGATTTCGAGATTTACCTCTGCTAATTGAGGCGAGAATACCGGAATGTAATCGATTATTCGTGCATTTTTCGAGTAATGAAGAATCGGCTTTGTTGGCGGTTGAGCAACGCATTGTTGACCTTTGTGAAGCAGAACCGCGGTTAGAGTTACATACAGGGTTCCTGGCTGCTGCAGAGCTGGATCAACTGTTTGCTAGAGCGGCGCGGATACATTTAGATTATGATCCATGTGCTTATGCGGAACAAACTTCCGGTGTACTGTGGCTTGCGGTCAGGCGTGGGCTCGAGGTCATCACTCAAGAGAATACATGGTTAGCACGCGAGCTTGCGATTCTGTCTGAGAATCCGACCATCTCAGGTGCGGAAGGCAAAAAATATCGTGATGTTATATTTCAAGATTTTGGGCATTGGCTCGAATCGAAGATAGAGGTTTGGAAGTCGTGAAAAAAGTATTTGTTGATGTTGGTGCTGGTGGAACGCAGGAATATGAATTTCCGTTCAAGGGGGAGTTTGATGAGTGCATTTTGATTGAGCCACACTTAGTGCTTTCGCGGGCGCTGCAGCGAAAAATGTACGGCAATACACATGTTAAAGTACTGAATCAGGCGCTGGTATCCAGCGATACCAAAGATTGCCTGTTCAAAGTCTCACGCCCTGCGGTTTGGTCCAGTCTCTACGTTGCGACGGGTTTGCTGCGTCGCTACCCAAACTTTAAAATCATTCGTGAAGATTCTGTCGATTTTCTCACTGTAAAATCGCTAGCTTCTAATCTAGAGAACTGCGCGCTTTCTATACAGTTTGATTGTTGCGGAGCTGAATTGGAGCTAGTGCGGTCGCTGTTTTTGGAAGTCCCTAATTCTTGTCAAATCACCAGGGTGCGTGTGTTATTGGGTAGCGGTGAAGCTGAATTTAACGAATCGGCAACTTCTAGTGAAATTATCGAGCATATGCGCTCGCTTCATTATGAGTGCAGTGAGTTAGGAGGGACGTTAAGAAAGAGCCTAGATTTTTCCTTCTCTAAAACTCTCAAGCAAGACGCTGATAAAGTTAAGCAGCAAAGTGAGTTAGACTCGCTGAATGAAAAAGTTCATGCGTTGAATACACAGACCAACGAACAGACTGAGAAAGTTCGAGGGTTACTAGTACAAAACGAAGCGAGTATTAGAGAGCTTGAAAGTATTCATCTATCTCGCTCAGAAGCACAAGATCAAGTTAAGGTTCTTAAAAGTGAGCTTGAAAGTGCTCATCTATCTCGCTCAGAAGCACAAGATCAAGTTAAGGTTCTTAAAAGTGAGCTTGAAAGTGCTCATCTATCTCGCTCAGAAGCACAAGACCAAGTTAAGGTTCTTAAAGATGAGCTGGAAAGTGTCAGACGTACCCAAGCGGAAGAGTCTAAGTCGCAAGAAACTGAAGCTGTATTGACGGCACTGGCGAACCTTGAGGCGACTCTGACAAAAAAGGTACGTCAAAGTTCGGAGACAACGGTCAAACAAGTTGAATCTTATATGGGTATTCGCGAATATCTCTCAACTGGAGAAAAAGGCTTAAGTTTTCATGGTTGGCCAATTAGCAGCCAGGTTGGGCTCTATCTTTTGGGCCTGATAGAGGATAACGATTATCAGTGTGTAATCGAATTTGGTAGCGGTACCTCAACTGTTATGTTTTCAGACGCGATGCTAAAGAAGGCCGTTCGGCGAGAATCGGCTATTCCGAATAGTGCTGAAGTCGGTTATTTAAAGCGATCGCCTGCCGAATTAACAGGAACGGCTCTTTTGCCCTCTGCGCATGACTTGCCACGTCGTGTCATTTCGTTTGAACATAACAAGAAGTATCTGGAGCAAACTGAACAGCTACTAGAATCTAGAGAGCTTCAACATCTGGTGAGCCTAATCTACGCGCCGCTGACAGATCACGATATTGAGGGGCACAATTGGCTTTATTATAATTGTGAAAAAGTACTCGCTAACTTGTCAGAGATGTTGAACGAAACCAGCCGAATCCTGGTGCTAATTGACGGGCCGCCTCAACAGACGGGAGATAAAGCTCGGTTTCCAGCTTTGCCTCTTTTGATTAAACATCTGGGAAACCATACCTTCGATATACTTGTTGACGATTATTCTAGAAATGCAGAAAAGGAAATTGTAAAAGAGTGGTGTGCTTTTTTAGATAAGCGTTCATACCAATATACGGGCGAAGAAATTGATGCCGAAAAAGGTGCGTTCCACCTGCGCATAAACTAAGAAAGCTTTTGAAATACCTTGTTTTCTAAAACCTCTACATAATTCGGGTTCTGTTTGACTAGGCCATCTACAATCAGTTTTACTTGGTAGGAGTCAATCTGCTCAGCGGTATATTGGTTCGCTATGCTTGGGATTTCACTGGGATCCAGTGAGGAGCCACGTAGTCTCCAGCCATAGTCATCAAAGTCTAAAAACCCACCTGGCCTGAGTAGTAAGTCACACAGGAAATAGCTTAGGCCGTCGACGGCAAATGTGTGTGCACCATCGAGAAAGACATAGTCGAATATAGGTCGGTTTTTGTTCGACTGAATCAACTTCATCAGCGGCCAATTATAAGAATCATTGTATTTCTGAGTGTTTCCGAAGGTGAAGACTCTATTGTTGAACGCTGACAATTTATCAGCACCACGAAGTACAGTGTTTTCAAAATCGAACAAGTAAAGGGTGCTGTTTGGGAAGCGCTCGCACACGTGCCTTGCTGTGTCGCCGTTGTATATGCCAAGTTCTGCATAAGTGAAATGAGCGTCAGGTTGGTAGTGTTGGCTTAAGAACTCATACGTGCCTGGAGTTCCTTCGGGCCCTACACGAACAGTGCCTGGATACCAATCTGTTGCCATTTGTGATGTCTCCGATAATAGTGCGGTATGTCGATTGTGCCACATTGGCTAAATCTAGGTACGATAGGCTGCGTGCGCTGTTTTCAATGGAATTTGTCTGCAGCCAAGTCCAGAAATAATGGTAACATCATGGCTTTACACTGCTGTATCTCTATTAGGTTGTTAAAGAATGATAAACGAGATAACGCTGACTACGCCATATTTTCACGCCGGGACTGACCCACGGCAATTGGAATTGGATGAATGTCTTCGCGCGAATATTGCCAATGTAGATATTAGTAAAATCATCTTACTTGTGGATGATGGCCATAGACCTCCGTTTGCCAGCAATAAAGTTGAAATTATTGATGTGATAGGGCGCCCAACCTACGCAGACTGGTTGACAATATCGCTGGAGAAATCAGTGCAAGGGGTTAGTGTCCTGGCTAACAGCGATATCTATTTTGACAAAACGATCTCCAGCTTTCATGAAACCCTGAAAGATAAATCTACCTTAGTCGCGCTTTCTCGCTGGGAAGTTGAAGCTGGAAGGACGACAGCGCATCCCAACCCGCAATGGTCGCAAGATGTTTGGGCGATCTCGATGAATTCCGAGATCACAGAAAGGCTTTTGATGCGGCTAGACATTGAGCTCGGCGTGCCCCGTTGTGACAACAAAGTCGCCTACGTTTTTGCAACTGAGGGATGGGGTGTGCGAAACCCATATCATCAAGTCAAATCCATGCACCTTCATGAAAGTGGGCTGCGCGCCTATAGCAAACGTGGCGATTCTCGCTTGTTAGGTGGCGTCGCCTACGTCTATCCGTCCGATGGGATGCACAAGGACTCCAGGCTCCATATTGATATTTGGTCGCTAAAAGCTCACAACGTCGTTGAAGTATCATTCAACTCTAACCTGCATAAATGGAAAGCTGAGGATGAGCTCGTGTTAGCCGCCAAGAAAGTGCACGCCTCTGATCCAAATGAAGAGCTCAAGAGGAAGCTCAAAATTCTCAAGAATGGAGCAAAAACGCTGTCCATTGCGGCCGAATACGCTGTCTATGAATATGGAGGTGAGGCTTTGCTAGTGACGGGTATTGATGCTAGTCGTTGGGTGGTTTTGGATAAATCGAGTGCTGATGAGACTGAGATTCTTCTAGGAGGGCTAGTTCGGCCGATATTGGGTGGTCTTCCCTGTATAAAAGATTCTAGCGCTACTCCTGACGATGTGTATTTCTGGCAGTATCCGTGTTGGACCGAGAAGCAAGCGTTCGAGAATCACGCGCACATGCGGGCGGGTAGAAATGTTGACGCTGAGAACAAGGTTGTCAACGTCTATTTGCCTCTGCCCTGGGCGACGTTTGTAGATAAGAAAGTCGTACCTCAAGATCTGGTGCAATTGGTCGCCAAGAAGGTACGACTGGCTCAAGATCTCGTAAAGTCGTTTGGGTACAGCTTAAAAGTGCACACGGTCTGCCAGCATATTCATTGGCGCCGATTACTCGACGATATGATGTGGATGGGGATCAATGCAATGTCTATAAGCCACTGCGAACGGATAACACCAAAGGAAATTAGAGAGGCAGGGCTTGACCTTAAAGTGCGACCCTGGACACTTTATGCTGTTAATTATGCAAACAAAGCTAGATCCAATGGACTTGAACCTGGCAAGCCCATGAGCCAAAGAAAGTATCTAGCGAGTTTTATCGGTGCGCATATGGCGCACTACAGATCCAACATTAGAGTAAAACTATATGAAGGTTTGTCGGCACTCATGCGCGAGGATGTTTTAGTTGATCTCGGTGATACCTGGCATTTTAACAAGATCGTTTATAACGAGCAGGTGGCGAATGATAAGCTTGCTGAGCAGGACGTGCAGAGTGAGGAAGACTCGACATTGAGGTATAATCAGGTTCTCACGGATTCCAAGTTCGCGCTGTGTCCTGATGGAGCCGGGCCGAACACTTTAAGGTTTTGGGAAGCCATTGCGGTTGGCAGTATCCCCGTTCTCTTTGATCAACAGTTGCAATTTCCTTGGAAGGTAGAAGCAGCTATCTATGAGAATTGTCTACTGTGGAAGGGTACCGAAATCGGTGAGGAGTTTTGTGAATGGCTCGATGCCTTCTCTGATGAAGAGTTGCAGGAAAAGAGTGATCAATTACAAAAGATTTATCGGGTTGTAGAGCCCTTGACCTGTTTCTAAGCAAGGAAAATTGAGAAACTGTATGTCCTACCCAGAGATTTTTGACCAATTCCAACGAAAGACCTCCTCTTCCGACGGCAAGTCTATCTACGACTTTCTAGGGGGTAAAATCGATGCGAGCTTTAAGCATAGTTGGGATCGTAACCTGATTGATGAAGGGACGCGTGTCACTCCGGGTTACCCACCTTTGTCTGAGTGGACTGCCGATTGGATTGCTAGCCTTGTTGCGGCCAAGACAGCGGGAAATCATTTCACCATCGTTGAGTTAGGTGCAGGGTATGGGCAATGGATGGTAGCGGGCTTAATGGCTTACAAAACGGTCCAGTCCGATGGTGATGCGTTCGGTCTTGCGGTAGAAGCCGACCCCACACACTACGAATGGTTGCATGAAAACGTTGAGAGTAACCTTGCAGGTCTAACTCAGGTAGAAACGGATTTGTTGCATGCCGCTGCTGGAAAGGATGGCTCTGTAACTTTTCCTGTTATTGAGAATCCTTCTAAAGACTACGGCGCTTCCTATTCTCTTGCAGACAGTTATGAAAAAACGGTTGAAGTACCTTGCTTGTCGTTGCCAGCCCTTTATCGAAGGTTACCAGAACGTATTGTGGATATGCTGCACATCGATATTCAAGGTGCTGAAGCAGATCTGATCGAGGGGCCTGAGTTTATTGAAAAACTTAGGAAAACCAGAGTAGTGCTATTTGGTACACATCGATCTACCGAATTGCATGATGCGGTTCGAGCTCGACTACTAGAAGCTGGACTGGTGATTAAACTTGATTGGCCGCGAAATGGAATGGTCGAAACAGACTTTGGCTCAATCAAAACAAATGACGGGGCTTTATTGGCGATGGATGAGGCAACGGCGTCTGCAGCTGATAGTTTGATGGATTTTTCGAGACTGGGTTCTAGTTAATAACGGTTCGCTCATTCTTTGCTCATCACAAGTGCGCCAATTTCATAGCGATATTTCATGACCAAGCAAGACGTGAAGCTAACGATCGTCACAGTAGCATTTAATGACGTTTGGTCATTGAGTAAGACTGTTCGGTCGGTTGCTATGCAACAAAGCTCATTTCCGATCGAGTATGTTGTCGTTGACGGCGGATCTTCAGATGCGACCTTGGACCTGGTCTCCTTTTGGACAGATCTGGGTGTTATCAACCGCGTTGTGTCAGAAGCCGATGGCGGTGTTTATGATGCCATGAATAGGGGCGTAGGGATGGCGAATGGTGACTACGTCTTGTTTATGAATGCCGGAGATGTTTTTTACAGTGACTATGACGTTCAGTATGCGCTAGATGTACTGTCAAACACCCAGGTTGACGGATTGTTAGGCTGGGGTTCCTTAAAGGACCAAATTTGGGCTTCCTGGTTTGTAAAAACGGATGCGATCAGAATGGCGAGCCTTGGCTTTTGCCACCAAGCCCTTTTCCTAAAGCGAACATGGTTAGAGTCCTATCCGTTTTTGACCGAACCTGGCCAGACGGATAGTGATACAAGGCAATTGGCGGATTGCATCGCTGCGGGCGCAAAGATCAAGATAGAAAAACGAGTATTGGCAATTCGTAGCCCTAGCGATGGGATCTCAGCAGACCTAGATTTAACTCGGGCTTCAATCGCCCAAACAATCAAGAACGGTTATCCAAGCTTGGCTGACTCCGACGTGCAGTCACTTATTACGTTTCGACGTGATTGTAGTGATTTTGAGAGTGCGCTGGATATTCTTAAAAAGACGCAAGGGAAAGCAAGGCACGATATCGCCTTGATGATTCTTGACACAATTTACCTTCGACAGGCCAAATCCCTTGATAAAGAAAACGTTGAGAGGTTGTTGTGCAGAGCTCTGGATGCTGTTTGGCAATTTGGAGGCAACCCAGAGACCCATGGCGAATTACTCGATATGTTGACCAAAAAGTTTTCAATTCTATCGGATATGAAGTTAGCGAGACGGCGGGCAGACACTAAGAATTTAGAGACGCGAGTAGGTTTGATGAACCAAGGTTTTTTGTCTGATTCTGCGAGTCAGACAAGCGAGGTTAACGTTTCGCTGACAACTTTCCCTGCGAGAGCAGAAAGCTTGAGGTTAGTGTTAGATTCATTGCTCTGTCAGTCCGTTAAGCCTAAAAAAGTTAGCCTAGTAGTTGGTCGAGATGAGTTTAGAAACCAATGGCAGTTTCCGAAGGATGTTTATGAGCTCATTGGAGACAACTTTGAGATTATCTTTGTAGAAAAAACAGCGCATCAGTACGACAAATTCATTCACACTTGGCGTGCAAACGAAAACCATCCGGTGGTGATTGTTGACGATGACGTTGTATATCCGCCTCAAGCTATAGAGAACTTGCTGCTGACTTCTAGAAAGTACAGCGGGTGTGTTGTAGCCAATCGAAGCCACAGGCTAACAATGAACAGTATGGGCGAGCTTTTGCCATACTCGGATTGGGAGCGAGAAGTCCAAAACAGTTCACCTAGTCATGATCTTTTTCCTACAGGCGCGGGCGGCGTATTGTATCCAAAGGGTTTTTTTGGTCAGTGCGTTGATCAACAGCAGATCCTTGCTAACTGTCCCTATGCGGATGATATTTGGCTTAAAGTAATGAGTATTTACCACGGCATAAAGGTCAAGTCGTCTGCCTCTGATTGCGCCAGTTGGAAATTAGGCTATACCGCAGATATGCAAGATTTCGCGCTGCATAAAGGTAATGTAGATTTTGGCTTAAACGACTTACAGCTTAAAAGGTCATTCGCGTGGCTTGAAAAAAAATCCGTTGATTGGAGAGCGAGGCTCAGAGAATAGTAATGCAAGCTAATCAGATTGAGCTGTCTGTGGAATCCTTTTTTAATCGTTCTCTCGTTGGTCGAGACGACGTTGAGCGGCTTATGGTTGCTTTATTTGAACATAGAGGGAGCTTGGAAGTCTGCCTAGATGGTGATGCTGTGAGAATCACGCTGCAACCCTTTGAACCTACACTGGTCATCAGAGGTAATTTGAGAGATGAATTCAAGTACATGAGCGGATTAGAGCTTAGAGGGTTATTTGTACCTGCCTTGTTAGATATCGAATGCTTAATGATCCCCCATATTTCGTTCACAAAAGTATTGTGTCATTCAACCCTCGGTAATTTCATTCTCGAAAGCGTCTATTCCCATTTGCTTCGAGGGTTAGGCGCTAGAATTGAGGATGTTAGTGAAGTACCGAGTATTATCAACTTGCAGTACTTCTACTATCTCAGATGGCTATTCCCGCTGTCTTTTGGTGAGCGCGTTGGTGAATATGATTGTATGTTATCGAGTTTGGCTTCTGGTCTTAGTTATTGGGAAGATCCCATCTTGACTTTCCAGGCTGGCTTGATTAAAAGTCCTGGTCTAGACCAAGAAATGGCATTTCGTGAGTTAGTGACGGATCGTTTACTTGCGATGAGAAATCGATTGTTGGAGGTCATCTGACAGGTGAATACGGAAAAGCTATTGACTGAGGTTGCGAGTACCAAGGTTGGCTATAGCGGCTATTGGACGACGCCAGGGGAAACAGAAAGGCAGGCTTTTCTGGCCGCCGAGACGATAGGTTGGCCTGAAGGTGACTTCTATTTTGGGTTTCCCTGGTTCAGTCTTTTTCATGCGCTTGAAACGAATAACGCCCAGCTTAGCTCTCGGCTTCTTATATTGCTTGACCAACTGGTGAAGCAGATTCCACATAAAGCCCGAGTTGTTTCCGTTAGCCAGCATCCAGGATCGTTGAATTTTGTTGAATATTTTAGGCGTGCTCGCATCTCGGTACTGTTTGACGCGCATAAACCTAGAGAACTGCGGGAGACCCTCGACATTAAGTTATTGCCGTTCCCGCTTATACCTCTTCAAGTACCAGTAGACATAGCTCCGCCAACAGCCCAATCAGAGAGAAAGTATTTGGCGAGCTTCATTGGTACAAGAGGTTCGGGTGATCATTACTCAGCGATCCGTGAGTACATTTTCATGCTCAAGAAAAGGACGGATCTCCGAATTATTGAAAGACCAGCCTGGTATTATGCACAAATTATTGAAAGAGACTTAGAACTCAACTCCGCAGTCACAGACGAGATGCGGATTGAAGAATTCGAGTTTGCTAAGCAATTTAGGAATGCGATGAGAGACAGCAAGTTCGCATTGTGTCCAATTGGTCGAGGCTTGTGCACAACCCGCATATACGAGGCTCTCAGCTCAGGTACTGTTCCAATCATCCTGACGACAGAGCTTGATTTGCCCGGCGATGAATCGCTATGGCACTCTGCGGCCGTTTTTTCTGCCGATTCAAAAGAGGGTGTTGATCGTGCTCTTAGTATAGTTCAAGGCCTTTCGTCAGCTCACGTGGAAGAGATGAAGCGGCAGGGTGTGAAACTTTTGCATAGTTTGGCGTCGTTTCGTTTCGGGCAAGTAATTCAAAATTCAATAAGAGAGCTAGATGCGCTATCCAACACTTGATCATACTTTAAAGTCCATCAAGCAGGTGGCACCTGACTGTTTGAAGTACGTCATTGATGTAGGTGCGCAGCGCGAAACGCCTTTTTTAATGAGAGAATGTGCTCATTCATTGCATCACCTTTTTGAGCCGGTCAGTGCATATCATGCTGAGCTTGAAGCACGATATCAGAACGTGAAAATCGACCACCATGTACATAAATTTGCGCTGTCAGATGTGAATGGTGAGGCTTACATCCACAATTTTAGTGAAATTCAGGGCGCAAGTATCACGCACTCGTATCTGAGTTTCGAGCCGACCATGGAACACAGCGGTACGCATATTTCGACAGATGTGGTGCCAGTAAAAACGCTAGATGTTGCTCTAGAAAATTTTCCTATGCCGGCACATAGCTACCTCGTGAAGCTAGATGTGGATGGGCTCGAAGAAAAAATTATCGCGGGAGGCGATACGACGATACGTAGCTCGTCATTCATCATTATTGAAGCGTCTTTAGGTCGCCGAAATTTGATTGAGCGAATGCAACTTATTGAAGGACTTGGTTTCCGTTTGTTTGATATTGCCGATCACGCGTATTACTACGGGCAGATGTCTCAGTGTGATCTCGTGTTCATTAATGAGTCGTTTAGAGCGAAAGTTTTGAAGTTCCGACCCTGGGAGAGGGCATCTTATGTAGTAAGATGGAATAAATGGCAGCATGGATTTGCTGATTTAGAAAAGACGGAGATCCGTGATCCATTTTCTGATGAATAGATAAGAATCAAGCGTCGGCTCTCATCTTTTCAGATTTGTTATTTTCGGGCAGGTTGAGTTAAACCACGATTTTGTTACATAATGCTAAGCAGTTTTATTGACGCAGTGCGTAAAGCCCGTTCCAAACGGAGTGCAATGTGGACTTCCCAGAGTTCACTAGAGACCAATTAACATTAGGGTCTAGTGCTACGCGAGGTGTTTATGAAGTCCAAACGATACACAGAAGAGTTCAAGCGAGAAGCTGTCAAGCAAATCACTGAACAGGGCTATTCGGTAGCGGATGTCGCCCAGCGGCTCGGCACGACCACTCATAGTTTGTATGCCTGGCTTAAAAAATTCTACGAACCCAATCCTCAACTTTCAGACAATGCCGATCTCTCTGCCGAGAATGTTCGGCTTAAGTCAGAGTTACGGCGTATGACGGAGGAACGCGACATACTAAAAAAAGCCGCTGTAGGTTCAACTGGTCATCGCAACCCAGAGTGAGATACGCCTTTATCCGTGATTATCAACATGAATTGCCTGTTCAGTCCATGCGTCGCGTTTTCAAGATTAATCGCAGTGGATATTATGCTTGGCGACAAAGGCCGGTATCTGATCGAGGGATTGAAGACGAGCGATTATTGAAACGGATAAAGGTGTCTTATATTGCAAGCGGTGGCACCTATGGCAGCCCTTGGATACACAGAGACCTGCGTGATGATGGCGAATCGTTGGCTGGTCTATGAACCCCTTGTTGATGACCGTTTTGCAGAGGCAACCCGAAAGCGAAGTGTTGGTGCATAGCGATCAAGCTAGCCAGTATGCCAGCTCGGACTATTTGGCCTTTTTTAAGGAGCACAAACTATTACCGTCGATGAGTCGACGTGGAAATTGTCACGACAACGCAGTCGCCGAAAGCTTTTTTGCGACATTCAAAAAAACGCGTGACTAAACGAAAGATATACTCAACCAGGGCGGCAGCCAAAGATGATATATTTAATTTCATAGAGATGTTCTACAATCCAATAAAGCGTCACTCTCATACAGGCGGCGTATCGCCCGCCAAGTTCAAAGAGAAGTACTTTTTAGAATCAACAACTGTCTAGCGAACCCTGGGAATTCCAGACACAGTTGCGGCTTGACGCAATGCAAAGCAGAGGAGTTCTACTGGAATTCCTCTAAACCAGCGTCAAAAAATATTTGACCGCTATTATTTGAATCTTGACAAAGGCGAACAAAATGTCTGATGAATTTGACTCGAACCAATACTGGAGAGACCGACACGAGAAGTTTCGTGACAATTCCCAGGGTGTTGGTAACGTGTCTTTCACACAGGAAGAAAATGATGAGGTTTACCAGCGAGCCCGTGCAAGAATGTCTTCTATCGTGGATGTTCTAGGTGTTGCGGGTTTTTCTTCTGTGCTAGACCTGGGCTGTGGTATAGGCAAGATCACTCCAGTGTTCATTGAGCGTGGCATGAACTATGTTGGTGTTGATATCTCAGAGGTCGCCGTCGAACTCGCGGCTGCATCGAACCCCAAAGGCAGCTTTCTCTGTGAAGACATTTCTGAACTTTCATTGGAGGAACAATTTGCTCTTGTGCTGGAACGTACGGTTTTTATCCACTTGGTTGAGGATCAAAAATGGCGATCTGCGCTGAGCGTGGTTAAGCAACATCTAGCCACAGATGGTGTGTTTTTGGTGCAGGATAAAATACCGGAAAAAGATGAAGTGCCAGCTGCACATGTTTTATTTCGCTCGGTTGATCGCTGGCGCGAAGGTCTGTTGGATGTCGGACTAACGTTTGACACAATTCTGGAAACGAAAATACGTGAGCAGCTGCCGAACGAAAATATACACCCGATCGTCCACGCATAGGAGTCCCAATGGATTGGTCGCATCGAATCTACATTCGCACTGAAATTGGCTATGGTTCTATGCCTTTGCAGTGCTTAGGCCTTACGCTGCAGGTAGTCAGAGTAGGTGAGCCGAATTGCTATCAGTTTCACGAGAACCCCTTATGTTAGGGTTCTCTAGTATCGCGTGGTTCAAATTACCGGGAGCGGGGCAGTCAAAAGGCTTTCTTTCGCCTCGTGTGAGTAACTACTATCACGACGATAAAGAGTGTTGAGATTACTCGTAGCCTGTCATTCCCGTGCCTCTTTTAAGCTCGAATTCTGGGTCAATCTCGTTTTATGGTGGCCCACTAAAGCTGTCCAAACTACTTTCGGGCAAAGGAACCGAGCAATCAGTGCAAAATAGTCCGAGCAGTGGGGCCGAAAAAATATGTTAGGAGAAGACGCTATTGAACGTAGAAGAGTATGAAGTAATGCACGCCATGGAAAAAAATCATTGGTGGTATCAAGGCCTTCGAGATTATCTCAATACTTTCATTAGGCTCTATCCTGTCGAGGCAAATGCTAAAGTTAAAATACTGGATGCTGGATGTGGTACGGGGGGGAACCTTGCTTTTCTCAGTAGCATCTCGAGTTCATACTCTCTGGAAGGCTTTGATTTGTCGGACAAGGCAGTTGAATACTCATCAACTAAAGCACCAAGTGCCGAAATATATTCTGGAAATATCTGCGCGCCCATGCTCAAAGGCGAAAGCTACGATATAGCCTACAGCATGGATGTGGTTTGTATACCAGGGTGGACCAATGCGAAAGATGGTTTGAAGCAAATATGTAGTGCTCTTAAGCCTGGCGGTGTATTGATAATAAATTTGCCTGCATATCAATGGATGTACAGTGAACACGATGTGGCCGTGCACGTTAGCGAGCGTTTTACTAAGGCTAACGTCGAAGAAATGGTTGTCGAACTGGGTTTGCAGATGCAATCCTGTTCTTATAGAGTCTTTTTTCTATTTCCTCTGGTCTTCCTTTTAAGGCTTCCAACGATCCTTTTCAAAAAAAAAATGGAAAAGGCGAAGTCAGACCTGAGTTTACCCTCTCCATTGCTCAATCGATTATTGTCCTCAACTTTGAAGTTAGAAAATCGATTAATTAAGATGGGACTTACTCTCCCTTTCGGGTCCTCGATCTCGTTTGTTGCGAGTAAACCTCGTTAGACCACGATTTGAATCGCCAACATTTCTCAAAGTGATCCATGTGATTTGGGAGAGGTTCATTGTGCGAAACAACTCTAATTCTGAATGGCGTTGTTTTAAGGGCCGGTTATATAGATGGTTGCGTCGATCATGCCGTTATTCCTAGCCACCAGGGCAATTAGCGCTGGTTTTTCACCCTCGACCGCTTTCAAGATTGCTAGCATGGTAATCCCCCCGCAAATTAGCTGCGATGGATTCAAGCAGTCGATTGTAGTGGTCAAGTAAACTTGGCCGCTGATTTAGAGGAGTTCCAATAGATCTCCTCCGCTTTGTTTGGCGGCAAGCCGCCATTGTGTTGATGGGGTCTTGTCTGACTGTAGTATCCCGTTATGTGACCAACAATTGACCTCTGTGCGTCAACAAGAAATCGGTACCCCATCTCCGGCACCCATTCCGTTTTCAAACTCCTAAAGAAGCGTTCCATCGGTGAGTTGTCCCAACAATTTCCCCGTCGGCTCATGCTTTGTTTGATGCGATACCGCCAGACCTGTTGGCGGAACTTCACACTCGTGTAACGGCTACCCTGATCGCTATGGAACAACACGCCTTTATTGAACGACAATTATCCTGACCGGTTGGCGGCAAATATGTTGGCCGGTTGATCTGATACATTCGGACACTGATTCCCTCTGGAGAAGTCAGTGCCTGGTAAACGTATTACAGATCAACAAATCAGGTTATATATGAGTGAACGTAAGCAAGGACACACCCAGCCAGCCGCTGCTGCAAAAGCCGCGCTCTCGGAGCGAACTGGGCGACGTATTGATACCGGCCAGCTCTCCACAGAGACAAACAAGAAGCGCCGTTGGCGAACTCGCCAAGATCCACTGGCGGATGTTTGGACTCAAGAACTGGTGCCACTGCTAGAGGACAACCCGTCGTTATTGCCCGCCACATTGTTCGATTACCTCTGCGACAATTATCATGGCCGGTATGATAATAAGATCCTGAGGACGCTACAGCGCCGCATCAAGTCCTGGAAAGCCATGCATGGTCCGGCCAAAGATGTCATGTTCCGTCAGATCAAGGTGCCCGGTAGACTTGGGCTATCAGATTTCACCTGGCTAAAAGACGCGACAATTACGCTTAACGGCGTGGTCTTCAAACACCTGCTCTACCATTATCGTCTGGCTTTTAGTGGCTGGTGCTATGTCAAAGTCAATTGCGGTGGCGAGAGCTACACAGCATTGTCTACTGGGCTTCAAAACGCATTTTGGCGCAGTGGCGGTGTGCCACTCGAGCATCGTACGGATAGTTTAAGTGCTGCCTACATCAATCAATCTGAGAAAGAGAAGCTCACCGAGCGCTACCAGGATCTTTGTCGACATTACGGCGTTAAAGCGACTCGTAACACCCCGGGGCTTAGCCACGAAAACGGTGCGATTGAGTCACCGCATGGTCATCTTAAGCGCCGGATCTGCCAGGCGCTGCTATTGCGTGGCAGCGATGACTTCAGGTCGCTGGAAGAGTATCAGCTGTTCATTGATGGCATTGTCAGCAAGATCAACCAGCGCTGTCTCAGTCGTTTTAAAGAAGAGCGGACGGTATTGCAGGCGTTACCCAAGCGACGAACGCACGACTATGCGGAGCATCGCGTACTGGTGAGCAGCACCAGTAGCTTTGATCTCAAACGGGTCACGTATACGGTGCCTTCACGTTTTGTCGGTGAACGGCTTTATGTGCAATTGCATGATGAGCGCCTGGTGTTGTTCCATGGCCACGAGCAGGTGGTGGTCCTGCCACGTGTGTATGCCACCAAGCAGCAACGTGGCCGTAGCGTCAATTACAAACATGTCATTGATGCCCTGGCACGCAAACCGCAGGCTTTTAGGTACTCGCAACTCAGAGATGATTTATTGCCGACACCTGATTACAAATTGATCTGGCGACATGTGGATGAGACGTTGTTGGCGCATGATGCCTGTCGCTATATTGTTCGGCTGCTCCTTCTTGCTGCTAACCAGAATTGCGAAGCAGCGCTGGGCCGCTATGTCTTGCAAAAGATAGAACAAGGGAATCTACCGAGTGCGCTACAGTGCGCGCAACGCTTTGGCGATGCGGCAGAGGTCATCCCTCTGATCACGGCGAACCAGCATCCCTTAGTTGACTATGATCAGCTTCTCACAGACCCGGAGGTGCAGCTTGGGTAACGTTGCCGCACTACCGGTCTTACTCAAAGAACTTAAGTTGGCCAGCTTTGCCAAACACTGGGAGTCACTGGCGCAAAAGGCGATAGATGAGCAATGGTTGCCGCAAACTTATCTTGCGGAGCTGTGCGATCAGGAAGCAGGGTCACGCTATCAAAAGAAACTGCAGCGCTATCTGCGCGAGGCTCAATTACCGCCGGCCAAGCAACTCAATCAATTTGATTTTAGCGCCAGCTCTGGCATCAACAAATCCCAGATCGTTGCATTGTCGCAGCAACGGCAATGGGTCAACCAGGCTGAGAACACCTTGTTCTTCGGTGCCAGTGGTGTCGGTAAAACGCACCTTGCTTGCGGTATTGGCTATGCCTTAATCGAGCAAGGCGTCCGTGTGAAGTTCACATCGGCGACTGGCATCGTCCAAATACTTCAGCGCTCTAAAGAAGAACTGACGTTGGCTGATGTGCTGACTCGAATGGATAAATATGCCGTGCTCATTGTTGATGACATTGGTTATGTGAAGAAGAGTAGCGACGAAACACAGGTG
>Ga0075118_10001401_pt1 | contig 17323 bp, 13 predicted proteins | sample AntAceMetag02UKE_FD_69794 | JGI IMG/M metagenome (GOLD analysis project Ga0075118, IMG submission 69794) | Saline lake microbial communities from Ace Lake, Antarctica - Antarctic Ace Lake Metagenome 02UKE | ecosystem: Environmental > Aquatic > Non-marine Saline and Alkaline > Saline | place...
GCCAAGAAAAAGGGCGCTGCCGCAGCAGAACCCGTCGTCAAGAAGGTCAAGAACCGCATCGACGAGCCTGAAATTCAGGAGAAAATTCGCGAACTCATTAAGCTCGCTAAAGAACAAGAGTATCTCACCTACGACGATATCCACGAAATCCTGCCCAAGGATCTCGTCGAACCCGCTGACGTCGACGCCATTCTCGACCGACTCCGCCAAATGGAGTTCGACATCATCGACGCCTCGGAAGTTGATCGTTACAAGGACAAGAAAAAAGGCGACCTTGATTCCGAGGAAGAAACCAAGGACCAAAAGCTCGATATCCTCGACGACCCTGTCCGCATGTATCTCAAGCAGATGGGTCAGGTTCCCCTCCTCACCCGTGAGCAGGAAGTGGAGATTTCCAAGCGTATCGAAGATGCTGAGATTGAGGTTCAAAAATACCTCCATCTCTTCGGCTTCACCGCCGATGGTTATCTCGCCCTCGCCGACAAGCTCATGCGCGGTAAGGAACGCTTTGACCGCGTCATTCTCGACAAGAAGATCGAGAGCCGCGAGCGCTACATGAAGGCCCTCCCCAAGCTTTGCGATCAGGTTCGCAGCACTCACGAGGAGACCACCGCTATCATCAAGAAGCTTTCCGCCAAGGCTCCCCGCGGCAAAAAGAAACTTGAGACCACGCTCGTCAAGAACCTCCAAACCATCGCCCGCCTTTACGCTCGCTACTACTTTAAGCAAAAGGTGATCGAAGATCTCTGCGACGTCGTCGGAGAGTATCAGGAAAAGATTTGGAAATACTCCCGCAAAAAGGGAGAGGAAGCAGAGACTGCGATCAAAGAACTCTCCCTCGAGTCATGGCACAATGTTGAGCAGTTCGAGGCCACCAACGCGAACCTCGCCATCTGGATGAGTAAGGCTTTGAAGGCCAAGACCGAAATGGTCGAGGCCAACCTCCGCCTCGTTATCTCCATCGCCAAGAAATACACCAACCGCGGACTTTCATTCCTCGACCTCATTCAGGAGGGCAACATGGGCCTCATGAAAGCGGTTGAGAAATTCGAATACCGTCGCGGCTACAAGTTTTCGACTTATGCGACTTGGTGGATCCGCCAGGCCATCACCCGTTCCATTGCGGACCAAGCCCGGACCATCCGAATCCCGGTCCACATGATCGAGACGATTAACAAACTCATGCGCGTGCAGAAACAGCTCGTGCAGGAATACGGCCGCGAACCAACTCCCGATGAGATCGCCGAGGAAATCCACCTCCCCGTCGAGCGGGTCCGCGCCGTCCTCAAGATGGCCCAGCAGCCCATTTCGCTTCAAGCGCCCGTTGGCGATTCGGACGACACCTCCTTCGGTGATTTCATCGAAGATAAGTCTGCCGAAAACCCCATGGAGGAAGCTGGCTTTGCCATGCTCAAGGACAAGATCATCGAGGTCCTCGACACCCTCACCGAACGTGAGCGCGAGGTTCTCGAGCAGCGCTTCGGACTCAAGGACGGTTACTCCCGGACCCTCGAAGAAGTGGGCCGCCAGTTCCAGGTCACCCGCGAGCGCATTCGCCAGATCGAAGCGAAAGCACTGCGTAAGATGCGCCACCCGACCCGTATCCGCAAACTGGAAGGCTTCATCGAGCTTCCCATGTAATCCTTCAAGGAGGGACGCTCTCCCGAGCGCCCCCCAAAACCCCAGGGCCCGGCGATCTTATCGTTCGGGTCTTTTCCCGTTCCCTCTTCTTGAAATCCCACCTAAAAACACCAAACTGAAACCATGAAGCATAACCAATTCGAGCACGCCGTGGCCTCCATTCTCGAAACCGAGAAAAGGTTTGAGCCCGGGGCATACTTTTTGGTCAGAGAAACCCTCGACTTCACCGTCGATCGTCTTTCCAAGGAAAGCAATGGTGACAAGCGCCACGTCAGCGGCAGCGAATTACTCTTCGGCTTTCGGGACTACCTCGTCCAGGAATACGGTCCCATGTCTGCGACCCTCCTTCATGACTGGGGTATCACGAAATGCCGTCACGTCGGTGAGATCGTCTTCCTCTTTATCAAAAACGGCGTCTTCGGAAGACAGGACTCCGACACCCTCGATGACTTCGACGAAGTCTTCACCTTCGAAGAAGCCTTCACCGCCCCCTTCCTGGCAGCGTAGCACGAGCGTCCCGCCTGTCTTCCTCGTGTTCCGCACACCGAGGGTTCCCGGGTTCTCCGTCACCCAATTCACGGTCGTCTCCTTCGTCCAACCCCTTCCCTGAGACCCTTTCCGCCCCGCAAACCAAAATTGCGAACATTCGCATCCTCGCTCGCGGTTGCCCTCTCCCGCCGCTCACTGACGAGCAAAGGAACCGACGGACGATTAAACTTCCAAACTCCCCGCCCCCTTGCTCTCCTCCCGTCCACCATGACCCGCCAAAAAGTCGTCGACCTGCTCGCCATGAGCCGGTTTGCCAATCTCCCCACCGTCTGGTCCAATGGACTCCTCGGAGTACTCGTCGGCTGGACCCTCTTCCGAGATCAAGCCCATCTCTGCCCGATCTGCCTCACCCTTCTTGGTTTCTCGCTCTCCTTCCTCTACCTCGGCGGCTGTTTCTTCAACGACTGGTTCGACCTCGATTTTGACAAAAAAACGCGCCCCGACCGCCCCATTCCATCCGGCCGCTGGCCCCGCCAAATCATCCTCTTCCTCTCCGCCATCCTCATGGCAGGCGGTCTCATCCTCAGCTCCTTCGTCAGCATGCCCGCCGGACTCTTCGCCACCGGCATCATCATCTGCATCCTAGCCTACACCAAATGGCACAAAGTCCATCCCGGCAGCTTCTTCTTCATGGCCGGGGCCCGCGTCCTCATCTACCCCACTGCTGCCTTTTCCCTCCTTTCTTGGGAACAATTCGTCAGTATTGATACCCAGAAGCTCCCCATCTTCTTCCTCCTCGCCCTCGGGCTCGGGGGATATATTCTAGGCATCTCCCTAACCGCTCGCGCCGAAACATCCAAGGACCCCGTCAGCGATGCCAAAAAGACTTTCCCCATCCTCTGCCTTTGCGCTCCCCTTATCTTCTTTTCCGGTCCACTCCTCTTCACCAATAACGGAAACGCCCTCCCTCCACTCGTCCTCTTCCTCTTAATTCTTGCCCTCATCGTCCGACTCCTCCGCGCCAACCATGACGTCGGAGCCTTCGTCTCCCGCACCCTCGCCGCCATTCCTCTCGTCGATTTCCTCCTCGTCTTTGTCCTCGCTCCCCATCATGCCGCGTTCTGGATCATGTGCCCCCTCCTCGCCCTCGCCGCTCTTGGCCTCCAAAAAATCGCACCCGCCACCTAGCCGATGATTCTCGCTATCGAGTCCTCTTGCGACGAAACGGCCGTGGCCATCATCCGTCGGAATTCCGGCCGTCCGGAACTCCTCACCTCTCTCATCTCATCGCAGATCGAGATCCACCGCGAATACGGGGGCGTCGTTCCGGAAGTGGCCTGCCGCAATCACGCCCAGCGCATCCGCCCACTCGTCCAGCAAGCGCTCGATGACGCCAATCTCACCCTTGATGACGTCACCGCCTTTGCCGCCACCCGCGGCCCCGGCCTCGCCTCCTCCCTCCTCGTTGGTCTTTCGTATGCCAAAGGCCTCGCCGCCGCATCCGACAAACCTTTCTACGGTATCAACCACATGGAAGGTCACCTGCTCTCCCCCTTTCTCGACCTCGGCGAAATCCCGCCTCACCTTGGGCTCATCGTCTCCGGCGGCCACACCATGCTCATCGAGGCCCAGGCCCACGGCCACTATCGACTCATCGGCCGCTCCATCGATGATGCTGCCGGCGAAGCCTTCGACAAAGTCGGCCGCATGCTCCAGCTCCCCTACCCCGGCGGACCCGAAATCGAAAAGCACGCCCGCACCGGCAACCCCAAAGCCTTCGCCTTCCCCCGCGCTGCTTTAAAAGAAACTCCTTTCAATTTCTCCTTCTCCGGACTCAAAACCGCCGTTCTCTACCAGCTCCAAAAGCTCGACGATCCCCAAGCCCACCTCGCCGACATCTGCGCCTCGTTTCAAGCCGCCGTCATTGATGTCCTCGTTAAAAAAACGATCAAAGCGGCGAAAAAAAATCAGCACCATCTCATCACCCTCTCCGGTGGTGTCGCCTGCAATCGCGCTCTTCAAGAAGCCCTCACCCGGGCCGCCGAAAATGTCAGCATAAAAGTCCAGCCGACGCCCTCCGCCCTCACCACCGACAACGCCGGCATGATCGCCCTCGCCGCTCTCCTCGCCTCCGAAAACCGCCCCGCCGACGATCTCCAGATCGGCATCGACCCCAATCTCGCCTTGGCTCCTCTCTCTTTATATCCGCCTTCATCAAGATCTACGGCCGACTCAAAAGCGGCTTCGAAACCGGCGCCAACTTCGGAGCCTTCTTCCGCGGCATCATCATGACGGCACCGATCGCTTAGCTCTGCGGCATCCCCGTCGAGCATTAGGGAAACCCCTTACCATTGTCGGCATCTTGAACGGAAATCTGTCTCTGAAGTTCAGGACTGATCACTTTGGGTCTGCTTCTTTCCCCGAAGCCTCGTGGTGAGATTCTGAAAGGTCTTTTAATCGGGGGTAATTTAAAAAAGCTCCCTCGGCCAGGCCACGTGGAGATGAGTCGCATGACCGCGATCACCAGGCCCCATGATCTCGGTCGCACCGAGTTCGCGGCACCTTTGCAGAAACCTCCGACAGTAGGGATTCCCGTAGCCAACTCTCTCACCATTGATGGTATCGACGTCAAAAGCCACCCCCACGTAATGACCGGATTTAGGGCTGTGAGAAGCACCCGCGATAGCCGTCACCCGGAAGGTATAGCCCCGCTTGACGAGATCACGCATCGCGCGAAGCATCCGAGAATTGAGTCTGACAGATCCGCCTGGCGCAGTGCCGTAGGAACTCCGTTTGGCGGCTTGTCCGGCGGCCACTTGGTTGATGTTATCAAGCGCGGAAGCGCCATCATACCGCCCGCTCACCTGCCGGGGGAGCCAGCTGATCTGAGTGCAATTCTTCAACCAGCGAGCGATATTGGAGGTGTTCTGATTCACGATGAATTCACTGGGAGCTGCCGAGCCACAGCTCGAAAACCCAAAGCCAAAGCACCCCAAAATAGCGATCACGGGCAAAACCAAGGCAAAGTGCTTCATCTGGAGAGCCTTACCTTTTCCCCTGACAATGGCAATGCCATGATGCCTCCCTTGTTTTCCCGGTCGCTCATGGCTATATCTTCCTTCAACACCATGAAACTTCGGCGAATTCTTACCCAAGCGAGGCGTCTCGTATTCCGGGACTCGCTTGAACGACGGGAAGAACGCACCGCCGGAGCCCTCTCCGAAGTCTTCGCCTCCTTTATTAACCACGACGGACATGCCTCCCGCCGCGAGCTCGAAATCGTCTACGACTTCGCTCGCAATGTCTTCCCCGAAGTTGATCACGGCATTCTCGGCCGGACGCTCGAAACGGCGGTGGCCCGGCCCCAGCCCATCGCTCCCGCGCTCAAGCACCTCAAAAAAAATCTTAGCGCCGAACATAAGATTTCATTTGCCCTCCAGCTCTACTCGGTTATTCGGGCCGGCGGCGATGTCCCGGAGGAACGGGAACGCTTCTCGGAGGTCATGCAAGCCGTCGGAACCAAGAAGCTGACCGAAGCAATCCTGCTGGAACTCGGGCGCACTGATGCGCCTAAAAACAGCCTCCTTACCCGGGTCGATTTCGGACCCGATACGCAAAACGACGTTCGCCTTCGCCACCAGGAAGACGCGCCTTTCTTTCGTTGCTACCAAGCCGGCGGCTTAATTCTCGTTCGCAATCTCAAGGAGCAACCTCTCTGGATCCGCGGGCATCAATTGGAGTCAGACCGGCTCCTACAAATTCGCCCGTCGGATGAGGTCATCGCGGGTGGCTGGAGACTCAGCTACAACGACCTTGCCTTCTTTCTTCAGGCCGAAAAAAAAGGACTTCCGCCGGCCCTCTATCTCGTCGAAGACGATGGCGAGATCACCTTAAGCCGGAGCAAATCCCGTCTCGCACTTGCCAAGATCACCTTTGGCCACCGGGTCCGCCTGACCCCGCTTCAGGAGGAGATTCTCAGCGATGGAAATCGTAAAACACTCGTCTCAGATTCCGAATACCGCTACGACTATCATGATGTCATCCATGTCGGAGGAAAAGACCCGCTCGCACTTGAGACATTAAGACGACTCACCCAGCAAACCGGCCAACGCTTTGTCCTTCCGCCCGGGCGACGTAAGGTCAGGGTCTCAAATGATCCCAACCAACTCTCGGGCGATAGCCTACTCGTGACCCCGGGCCTCGCCGGTAAGTTCATTCTCGAGATCGAGTTTGATCCCAAGACGGGGCTCGGCGAGATCGAGGTCATCGAGGCCAACCAGACCATCCTCGCGAACGGCCACCCCATCCGGTCAGGTCCACTTCCAGACGGCTCAATGATTCGTCTCGGGAGCCGACAAGCCCTGCGATGCCGATTCTCAGATAACATTCTCGATGAGGAACGAAACCTCGTTCGCCACCTCGAGGTCGAGAATTTGAATCATCGTTTTTGGAAAGGGGGCAAGGCGATTGACAGCCTTTCCTTCCGTCTCGAGCGCGGCCAAATGATGTGCATCATTGGGCCCAGCGGGAGCGGTAAAAGCACCCTCCTCGAGATCCTCGCGGGGCAACGGCAACCCAAAAGCGGCCATGTCAAACTCAATGGAATCTCGCTTTACGAACGGCCGCGGAGACTCGCTCCGCTCATCTCCTTCATGCCGCAGGAGGATGCGCTAAGCGAGCAACTCACCGTTCGTGAACACCTCGCGCATGCCGCTGCGATCCGCCGGCCACACCTTTCCGAAACCTCGATTCAAAAAAGGGTAAATTATCTCATGGGCGAACTTGGCCTGGAACGCATTTCAGAACGCCGGGTCGGCAGCCCGGATTCCAAAAGCCTCAGCGGGGGAGAACGCTCACGACTCAATGCCGGACTCGACCTCATCGGCGGCGGCGAGATCTTCCTTTTCGACGAACCCATCTCCGGGCTCTCATCGAAGGACGCCGAGAACGTCGTCGATGCCCTGCACGGGTTCGCGCAGGACAAGATCGTAGTGGCCTCCCTGCATCGTCCAAGCGAGAAGGTTCTCGAAGCATTCGACCTCGTCCTCCTCCTCGATCGTGGCGGCAAGATGGCCTTTTACGGTCCGCCCAAGGATCTCGTAAGGTATTTCGAGCAAGCCGCCGAAGATCTCGAAATCGAACGCGCACCGGGATCGACGCCCCGCGGCGCCGACTTCGTCTTTGATGTCCTTGAGGTCTCGATGCTCAAGCTCCAAACACCCGGCAAGACAAAGCGAAGATTCCCCCCCGATTTCTGGCAGGAACGCTTTGAGAATCACCGGGTCATGGACCATCTCTCGCTCACCCGTTCGGGGCCCACCACCGTCGACCTCGAGACTCCGACCGCGGCCGACAAAGTCCCGGCCCCGGAGCCTCCCGTGCATGGCAGACGGCAAAAGTGGATGATTTTCAAAACCCACCTCGCCCGCGCGACCAAATCCAAGTTCCGACATCGCGGGACCTTCTTCTCGACATTTCTGCAGGCTCCGCTTCTCGCTGGATTGATCGGGATCACCCTGCGGGCCTCACCCGAGGGCAGCTATCAATTCCACTCCGCATTGCACCTTCCTTCCTACCTCTTCCTAGCGGTGACCGTCGCGATGTTCTTCGGGCTCACCAACAGTGCCACCGAGGTGCTCCGCGACCGTCCGGTTCTGCGACGAGAGCGAAATTGCCGCCCGCACCCCATCCTCTACCTCGGGGCCAAATTTCTGGTTCTCACCGCCACGATCACGATCCAATCGATCATCTTCATCGCGGTTGCCCACCAGGTTCTTGATCTTTATGGCATGTTCTGGAATCACCTCGGATGGATGATTTTGACCGGTTGCTGCGGAACCGCTCTCGCTTTAATGATCTCGGTGATGGCGCGTTCGGAGCGGACCGCGCTGGGGTCCATCCCCTTGATTCTCGTCCCCCAAATCCTCCTTGCGGGAGCTCTAATCCCGTTCACCGAGATGAATCGCGGACTATTCCAAGGAGCCGAAAAGGGTCGCGATGCGGGCAGCGAACCGGTGCCCTCCACCATCATGCCGCTCAGATACGCCTTCGAAGGGAGTATCGTCAGTCAGGCCACCGAGAATCGTTTTGAGAAAGTTCGCCAACCGATCCAGGAACGGATTGACGAACTGAAGGAACCCGAAACCCTCAGTGCCGAAGAAGAGCGGGAACTCGAAACCCTCGGTGAAAAAATCCGAGTCTTTTTTGCCGCTCTTGCCGAGAATTCGGGACAAGCCGAGACGATCCTCAAGGACCCGCTTGGAGAGTTACGGCGTCTCAGAAAAGAAGCATCGGAAGGAAGCGAACCTGAAATGGCCGAGGATGCCACCGCCGTCTCTCAATTTTTCGTGAACGAACGAGTGGAACAAATGGTAGATCTTGCCGAAACCCTCCGCCTTGATGATCGCCGCAAGGACGAACCTCACATCTTCCTCGCCAAGGAAAAACCCCTTCTGGGATTTTCATTCAGCACGCAATGGTATTGCCGGATCTTCCTGATCGCGCTCACCATCGTCTTCCTCCTCCCGGCGGCAAGCCTCCTCAGCTACTCATTGACCCGAAGATGAAGACCGCGCAAAAGAGGCGTGAAAGGTTCGCACCACGATATCCAGCGCTGGCCCCGAAAGCGGGCGTTCCACCATCAATCCGACGATCAAAAGTCCACTCGGGGAATCGAGCGGAAGAATCTCCATGAAACGATCTTCAGCGATCCGCACCCGAGTGAAGTTCTTAGAAGAGTCACTTTCGCCTCTGCGTTCCGGAGGGTTGGCGGCCAGCCCCAGTGAACGCCCGACCTTCCTCAGCTTGGCATCACCCACTTCATCAAAAACGACGTGACCCTCTTGATTGCAGATAAAAGAAGAATGAATGGGATTTTGCTTCTTAAGCCAGTTAATGAATGGCTTCAAGTCGCCGTATCGTGAAGCGGCCACCGGGTCCCGATCTTCCGGAATCGCCTTGTCATTGGCAGGCTGGAAAGCGGGTGCCTCGACTTGTTTGGGTAACGCCCGAAACGGCGAAGGAAGGTCATCCCTCCCGGGAGATTCCGTCTTTTCAATCGTTGGCGGTAATTGCGCTGCCGGTTGCGCCAGGGGCAAGGGCTTGATCTGCCTGACGGCTTTGGCAGGTTCTTCAGGTGGGGCCGCTGAGGCCTCAATCTTACGAAAAGGATCAGACTGGATCGGACGGTCTCGATTGGGAGGCGGCGCGACCGGGTCCCGTTTTACGACAGGAACCACAAGAGGAGCTTCCTTGCTCGTCCCCTTCTCCTCGTGAATCACGACCTTCTTTTCAGGAGTCTCGATAGGGTGATCGGTGAATCCTTCAAAACTATCACCGAAGAACGATTCATCAGGTGTGAAATCCGTTCTCGGAACAGGAACGAGCAGCCCCTCGGCGAGGGCCCGGACTTTTTGCGGGTCCAACCACTGGTTGACAACTTCGTGATCGCTCATCGGACTTCTAGGAGATTGGAGGGTGAATGCGGCTTTCCAACTCGCCGCGGAGCTTTTCGAAAATGGAGAGAGCCTGCCCCCCGTCTTCCATCACGCCAACGGGCAGGCCGCGGGCACTCGCCTTGACATAAAGGTCACTTCTTGGAATCTCGGTTTTCATGACCATTTCCGGAGGGAGGAGCGCTCTCAGAGCCCTTGCGGATTCCACACTCTCGGCAAGAGCATTGTTCACCATCGTCAAAACTACCCCGAGAACCTGTAGGCTGGGGTTGACCGCGCGCAATCGCGTGAGGGCCTCCAACATCTTGGAAACCGAACGAACTCCGAGCGGTTCGGCTTGCTGGGGCACAACCACTCCATTCGAGATGCTCAAAATCTCAGCGGTCCCACCAAAGAGGCCCGCTGCCGTATCAAAAATACAAATATCGTAGTCGAGCGCTTTCACTTCCGACACAAAACTACGGATGCGGTGGAAATTCCCTCCTCCCGGCCCGGATCCAATCTCGTAGTCACTACTCTGGCCCGAAGCCACCAAGCTCAGGGTCGGGAGCCGGGTCGGAACCACGATCTCCCGCGCGGTCAATGAGAGGTTCCCTAAATAATCGTATAATCCCGAAAGGTGACGTGACTGGCGTGTCAAAGAGAGTCCCACAGATCCCTGTGGATCGGAGTCGACAAGAAGGGTCCGGCGTCCGCTCCGGGCAAACGCATGAGCAAGATTGATCGCGAGTGTCGTTTTACCGACGCCTCCCTTTTGACTGGTAATGGCAAGTGTAGTCACTGAGATGATCTGAAAATGGAAACTGTTGCGGTGAGAGTCATCAAACTGCTCCCGAGATGCAACCATTTAGAAACTCCTTTGACTGGTCTTTTCATCTTAATTTATTAGGTTTCGCGGAGTCCAGATCTATTTATTTCTAAAATGCGCCGCTTCCTCTCACTCTTACTCCTCACCATTCCGACGCTCCTTCTTTCCTGTGACGAGGATAAGCAGGCTCAAGACCCCGCAGATCATAAGGATTATTTCTCAAGCGTCGAAGCCTCGTTATCTGTCGCTTCTTTAAAAAATGAAATGGCGACGGCCGAAACTGAATTTCTCCGGTCATTTGCGGACCATCGAATCGCGTGGCAGAAATGGGATAAAGGTATTCTTGCGAAATCGAAATCCCTCCAACTCCCAATCTTTGCCTTCGTCGGCTCAGCCCTAGGGGGCGCTTCCATTTTGGTCGCTGAAGAATTTGAGGCGAAAGACGACCTGCGTCTGATGCTTTCCGAAAAGGCCGTTTGCACCGTCATCGACATCAATGCCTATCCCGAAATCGCCACTCTCGGCTTCCACCTGAGCACCGAGATACGGAGAACCACCGCATTTCCGATGTTAATTTGGCTCAGCCACGAGGGTGCCCCTCTTGCCTGGATCCCGATAGGCGAGACCTCAGGGAATTCACTCAAAATGGTCATCGATAATGCTACCGCGATGGTGGACGACACTTTGGAAAAAAATTCACGGTATGCCGTCGAAAACAGCCGCCGTGATAATGAAGCCCGTCAGAACCGCTTTGATCTGAAAGCGATCGAACCCTCAAGCGAACTCCGGGAGGAGGTCTTTCGTCGCGAAACCCGCCAGCTTTCCTCGCTTCACAGCTCTGGAGATCAGGACCTCGACTCTATCGGCGGCTTGATCCCCTACAGCAGCCTCGAACTTCTGGCCATTGGTTCATGCTCAAATCTCCTCACAAACGAAGTCCGGGAACGTTGCCGCGAGGCCTCTCAATCAGTCGTTGCGGGACTGCTCGGCGGCGCCCTCAAGGACCAACTCGATGGCTCCTACTTCTACGCACGACGAACCACTGACTGGTCACTGCCAGCCTTTTCCAAAAACATCTCATCACAGGCAAAGGTCGCTTCAATGCTCTTCAAGGTCGGAGGGATTTTCGACGATGCCAGAATCAAAGCAGAAGCGCTGACCTTGCTCCAGCTCATCGAATCAAAATGGCTGGCACAGACTCTATCTTGTCGCTCTCCTATCGGCGATGTCGATATTTCGGGGGGATTCCTTTGGAATTTCAACACCCTGCGCAAAGTCCTGACCGAAGAGGAACTCGCACTGGCCAAAACGGCCTTTTCCCTCAACACCTCAGGAAACATCCCGATCGAGGTCGATCCTCTCGGAAATTACTTCGAGCTCAATAGCCTCACAAATCGCGTTTCGATCGCCCAGATAGCAGAGAAGCACTCACTCACCGAAGAAGAGGTCATCACCAGTCTCCAACCGATCAAAGAGAAGCTCCTGGCCTATCGCGAAGAGAATACTCGCTTCGTCTCTGAGAAAACCCTGACCGTTTCCGACTTGAGTGGCGTCCTCAAAGCCCAGGTTGCACGCGCTTGCCACACTGCTGATGAAGGCCATCTGGAAATTGCAGAAGCCACCGCTGATGGTCTTCTCAAAACCTATTGGATTCCTGGCGAAGGCCTCATTCGATTCAAGAACGGAGAACAGACCATCCCGGCGCGTGGAACCGACTACATGGAAACGTCCCTCGCCCTTCTATGTCTCTATCAAAGGACCCTCGAGGAACGCTGGTTCAACGCTGCGCTTGAGATCATGGAGTGCGCTCTGGCTACCCTTGTCGGGGAGACAGACCTCGTCGCCGAAACACCACCAGACGAAAGAATCATTCCGATCAGGCAACATAATGTTTCCATGATTTTCGGGGAATCCACTCTCGGGCTGGCCGATGCGGCCGCCAACCGTCTCTACGCTCTCACCGGAAAAAAACACTTCAGCGCACTCTTAGACACACACATCAACATCATGATTCCCATGGTGCAAAAATCGGTCGTCAACCACACTGACTTTATCGTTTCTTGCGCTCTGGGAGAGGACCCCCTCGTCGCGGTCCTCCGCGGAAACCCTCAAAGTGCCGCCGGCAAAGCGCTTCTATCTCTCCTAAATGCCCCGGAGCGTCTTTCGTTCCTCACCGTCCGTCCGGAATCAGGCAGCGCCAAACTCTCCCCTCTCCCCGAACTCCCATCGAAAAATGACGAGGCCTCAGTCGTCCTCATTCGTAGCAATCAATCACTGGGACAAGCCTCCACTCCCGAGAAACTTGGCGAACTTCTTGACTCGATCATCTCGGACAAGTGACTTTCCCATATCCCGCTGCCGATATCCATCACCCCACGTAAATCTATGAGCGATCGCACCGCATCCCAGGAACGCAACACCGCCGAAACCAAGATCAAGCTCCGCTTGAATCTCGACGGCTCCGGCAAATCAAGCATCGCCACCGGAATCCCCTTTTTCGACCACATGCTGACCCTCTTCTCCCGCCACTCACTCATCGACCTTGATGTCGAGGTTGACGGCGATATTGAGGTCGACTTCCACCACACCGTCGAAGACACCGGAATCGTCCTCGGTGAGTGCCTCAAGGAAGCACTCGGAGACAAAGCCGGCATCCGCCGCTACGGGCACGCCTACGTTCCCATGGACGAGACCCTCAGCCGGACCGTCATCGATTTGAGTAACCGCCCACAACTCGAACTCCGAAACCCCGAACGCACCCCGGACGCCCAAAATTTCCCCTTCACTCTCGTCGAGGAATTCTGCCGCGCCCTCGCCTCGAACCTCCGCTGTAACCTCCACATCGAGGTCCTTTACGGCCGCGATGGTCACCACATCGCTGAGTCAATTTTCAAATCAATGGCAGTCGCCCTGCGTTGTGCTTCCGAGAACGACCCACGCCGCGAAGGAATCCCCTCCACCAAGGAAGTTCTATGAAACTCGGCATGATCGACTATGGCCGCGGAAACATCCGTAGCGTCATCAACGCCTGCAGCACCCTGGGACATGACCCCGTCCTCATCACCAAACCCGATGAACTGGCGGACATGACCCACCTCATCTTCCCGGGGCAAGGGGCCTTTGGCGACTGCATGGAGAGCCTCCACCGGCTCGGTCTCGCCGAACCACTCCGTGAGTGGATTTCCGCGGGGAAACCCTACTTTGGCATCTGTATCGGTTACCAACTCCTTTTTGAAGCCAGCGAAGAATCACCTGGCACCGCCGGACTCGGAGTCGTGGCCGGAACCGTCAGGCGATTCACCGGAAATGGCATCAAAGTTCCACACATGGGATGGAATGCCGCCAATCTCGAGAAAGCGGACTCACCCTTCTGGGCTGGCTTCGACGACTCCCCTTACTTTTACTTCGTGCACTCATTCTACCCCACCAGGGTCGATCCCGAACTCGTCTCGGCCACTTGTGACTACGGCGACGAATCATTCTGCGCCGCGATCGAAAAGGGAAACCTCCTCGCGACCCAGTTTCATCCCGAGAAAAGCCAACACGCCGGACTCAAGCTTCTCGGCAACTTCCTTGGTTCCTAAAAAACCACGAAAAAAGCGGACCGCAAACGGTCCGCTTTTTACAAAATAGAAAAACCGAAAACGAGGTCTAGATGAGACCTGCCTTTTTAAGAGTAGCGTAAGCGCCATTCTTATTGATGGTCTTGATCGCCTTGGCCGAAGCCTTAATGCGAACATACTTGCTGAGTTCAGGAACCCAGATGCGCTTGGTGTGAAGGTTAGGTGAAACTTTACGTTTCACAGTCTTGGTTACGTGACGACCAATGCCGCCTTTTTTCTTGGCCAAACCGGAACGGTGGATTTTACGTCCAACGCGAACTTTGGAACCGCGGATGCTGCATACTCTTGACATAGGTCTAAAAACTAGTGGAGGTGTGAGATAGGGATATTTCGAGATGGGTCAAGTGGTTTCCGAGAATTCCCTCAGGTTTTTCACCCTTCATTTTTCGTTCGGATGGGCTGGATATCCCATTCCTCTTGTGGTCTCCTCTCGGCGTGGCCTCTCCAACCCTACTCGATTACCTCACCCAGCTTGAGACCCGCGGAGTCACTCATGTCGGGATCAATGACCAAGCCCGCTCGGTCCTGCGGGAACTCTACACCCGGGGAACCGCCCGCCGCCCTGCAAAAAAAAAGGCAGCCCCGGTAGCCTCGCCCAAAGCCCCGATGCCAAATCGTATCGAAGCGACCGGCACGACCGCCGCCGAGAAAATCGCCTCACTCGCCGCCATCGCGGAGAATTGGCCAGCCGCCCGCTCACTCGGGAGCCTCCGCGACACCCTAGTTTTTTCCGTCGGCAATCCCGAGGCCGACTTCATGCTCGTTGGTGAAGCCCCGGGGTTTCTGGAGGAGCAGAAACGGGAACCTTTTGTCGGCCCAGCCGGCGCCAAACTCGATCAGATTCTCAAAGCGATGGGACTCTCGCGCGAAAAAGTCTACCTCTCCAACCTCTGTAAGTTCCGGCCTGCCACTAAAAATCAGACGACCAACAATCGAAAACCCTCGACCGAGGAAATGGCGACCTCCATTCCCTTCGTGCAAGCCGAGATTGATGTCGTGAAGCCCAAGGTCATTGTGGCCCTCGGAGGAAGCGCCGCCCAAGGCCTCCTTGGCTCGGACAAACCGATAGGCCAACTTCGGGATTCTTGGCACCAGTTTCAGGGCATCCCTCTCCGCGTGACCTTCCACCCCTCTTATCTCTTACGCAAGGAAGAGGGCCACGGCGAAAAACGTAAGGTCTGGGAAGACATGCTCGCCATTATGGAAAAGCTTGGCCTTCCCATCTCCACGAAACAGCGCGGTTACTTCCAAAAGTAGATCATTCCGGCAATACCAGCCGCAAAGCAGTAGTAGGAAAAATACTCCAACTTCCCCCGCCTCACCGCACCCATCACCAAATAGATTGCAAAGAGCCCGACCACCGCGGCCGCGACTGCCCCGGCGACGTAAGCCTTACTAAAGCAAGACCCGAGAGCCTCTCCAAAGGAACTCGCCCCCTCCATCTTGTCCTTCATCGTCAGCACAAAGCCGCCCGCAATCGCCGGGATCGACATTAAAAAAGAAAACTCGGCGGCCTTCTCCGCCTTCACCCCGCTCACGAGACCCGCCGCAATCGTCGAACCAGATCTCGATATCCCCGGCAAAATCGCAAAGGCCTGACCGATCCCCATCACGAGGGAACTCTTCAAGCCCACCTTGGAAGCCTTCCCCTTCAGCAGACGCGGCACAAAAAGAATCAATCCTGTCACAATCAACAAGCCCGAGACCAAAACCGGTTTCCCAGGTGCCTCCTCAAAAAAGTCCTTAAACGACAAAGCGGCAATAACCGCCGGAACGGTCGCGATTCCCAACCACATGATCATCTTGCGCTCCTCGACCATCTCCTTGCGGAACAAGGACACCGTCAGCGCCCAAAGACTCCTGCGGAAAAAAATCAAAACACTCACCAAAGTGCCCAGATGCAGAACAATCTCAAATGACAAATCCTGATGGTGTCCCGAACCAACCTCACGAATCCCGAGAAGATACTGGGTCAGGACAATGTGCCCGGAAGAAGAGATCGGTAAAAACTCAGCCAAACCCTGCACAATCCCCACAATCACTGCCTTCCAGATTTCCATACGCTCAGATTTCTACCTCTCAATAAACCTCCCGACAAGCCCCGCCTCACTTCCCTGAAAATTTTATTTCGCATTTCTAAATCTCTCAGGTATTCTAATGCTATGAAAGCAACACTTCTCTTGCTCGCCCCCGTCGCACTTTTCGTCTCCTGCAACCAGAACGCGGGTCAGTCTGGTGCTCCCGTAGCTCCGGCTATCAATCAAGGAGACCCCTACGGTGTCCCCGCCGCACAGCCCGTTGGTGCCTACGATCCGATCAATCCTCCCTACCAACCGGTCGGCCCCATCAATCCTTCCGCGACTCCCGTCCCGGCCGCCAATCCCTACGGCACACCGACTCCGGTTCCGGTCGCCCCGTCTCTCCCCGCTCCATCTCCGGAATTGAACGGCAACGTCTACACCATTCAGAAAGGTGATTCCCTCTGGGGACTCTCCCGCAAGTTCGGAACGAGCGTCGAAGCGATTCAGGAAGCGAACGGACTCACCGGCAACACCATCATCGATGGACGCACCCTCGTCATCCCCGGTCGTTAGGCTCCCCCTCATTTCCAACCTTTTCCTAATGGTGGGTCGGTGTAAAATCCGACCCACTCTTCTGTACCCATGAAACACCTTCTCATCCTCCTACTCATTCTCCTACTCATTCTTGTCCACCCTCTCCACGCCCAGAACGCCGGGCACAAAGACAAGCTCATCCACGAACTCATGACGGCACCCGACGCCACCTCACTGTCCCTCGCGATCGAACAAGCAAAGCAAGCCGGTCTCCCCGGACAGATGATTCTCGAAGCCCGCTTCGTCTTCCGGGTAAACGAAAACGACATTAAAAAACTCGCGGCATTGGCACCCGAACTTGACGCCCAACTTCCAAATTTTTCGGTCGACAACACCATGATCTTCGCCGTCAAAGAGGACTTCGCAAGCATCGTCTCGTACACCAAGGCGCTTGCCGCTCTTCAAAAAGACGACACCGCGCTTTTTAAGAAACACATCACCGAAGCCTTCTGGCTCAGCCCGGCCCACGCCGCCCAATTTGCCCCTCACATTAACGACCTGCGAATGAAGACCGCGATGGCCAAAATCACCCTCGACCTCAAACGAACCTTCGAGAATCAAAAAGAGAAAGACACTCCAACCTCCCTCGAACAAATCGCCGGAGATGCTCCTGCCTTCCTTCTTCACTTCTGGAGCCCATGGGTCCAGCCCTCCGTCTTGGCCATGCCGGAAATCGCAACTGTCTCCGACACC
>Ga0075118_10001415_pt1 | contig 17223 bp, 12 predicted proteins | sample AntAceMetag02UKE_FD_69794 | JGI IMG/M metagenome (GOLD analysis project Ga0075118, IMG submission 69794) | Saline lake microbial communities from Ace Lake, Antarctica - Antarctic Ace Lake Metagenome 02UKE | ecosystem: Environmental > Aquatic > Non-marine Saline and Alkaline > Saline | place...
GTTGCATGCGGAGAACTATGGCGTTTATGGGGTGCGGAAAATGCATCACCTGATGCGACGCCAAGGCTGGGTTGTGGGACGTGACCAGATAGCCCGGGTGATGAAAACCCACGGAATCACAGGGGTTCTCCGGGGCCGGACCACGTTCACGACGAAACCTAAGAAGACTGACTCATATTCGGCGGAAAACACAACTCTGGAGTCTCTATAAAACCCAGGACGATACCGTGGAAAAATTTGCGTCACAGCAACTCAAACTGGTTACAGCGATCGAACTTACGCTGACAAATGGTCAAATCTAAATTGGTGGTACCCTCTTCTAAACGCTGGTGAGGTCGAAAATTACCCGATATCAAAGAATCCTGTTCTCAGTCACTGCTGACTACTCACTCAATCTATTAGGTTCTCTCCCGCGGGAAATGGCAGATATGGGCTGGGATGTCCATTTGGTTACTAGCCCGGGTCCAGAATTGGACGAGCATAAGATTCAAAATTATGCGCGCTGTCACGAAATTAGGATGAAGCGTGGACCCGCGCTGAGCGACGGACCATCGCTCATCAAGTGGATTTCTTTGTTAGCAAAAATTCGGCCCGACGTAATTTCGGCGGGGACCCCGAAAGCGGGCCTGTTAGGGATGCTGGCGGGCACCATCGCTCGGATCCCGAATCGGATTTATGTTTTGCGAGGGTTGCGGCTGGAGAACACGCAAGGTTTTCAGCTTTTCATTCTAGAAATGATAGAAAAGCTCACAGCTCGGTGTGCGACGCAGGTGCTGTCCGTAAGTCCGAGCCTTCGAGATCTTTACGTATCGAAGGGCCTGACGCGTCCGGAAAAGATTGTTGTTTTGGGCCATGGTTCGTCTAAAGGAGTAGACACGTCGAGGTTTCGACCCGCGCTTGTGAAAGAGCGACAAACTCTAGAACAGATGCGTGCACAAATTGGACTTAGGCCGGATGTGCCAGTTTTGGGCTTGTTTGGGCGACACACCAAAGATAAGGGGTTCCCCATATTCTTTGATGCTCTTCGCCAGCAGGAGCTTGCAGAGCTTCCCCTTCAGATCCTTGCCGTTGGGGACGATGAATCCGCTGGGTCGTTTTTGTCAGGCACAGATTCGCTTGCTCACAATTTCGTTTCTCTTCCTCGCGCGAAGGACCTCGAGGTCTATTACCGAATGATTGATGTCCTGTGTCTTCCGACCCTTCGGGAAGGCATGCCAAACGTTGCCCTTGAAGCTCAATCAAGTGGGATTCCCGTAATCACCACTACAGCCACCGGAGCGATTGATTCGGTTGAACATCGAAGAACAGGCATCCTTGTGTCAAAAGGTTCGGTCGGTGAATTAGCCTGGGCAATCGCTTTGCTGGTGAGGGATAAAAGCCTTCGGGACTCTTTGGCCGGTAATGCGCGCCCCTGGGTGTTGGATCGCTTTACAGAAGAACGTGTAAATGCCGACCATCTTGTTTTTTACTCGGCGCTTCCCATTTCTCCGCGCCAATCTCGTTGAACCCAACAACACAGGTGGTATTGGAACCATCCAGACAGGCGAAGCGCTTTTTGATGTTATGTCGGCTTTCACACCATGCCGTTAGGCTGGTGCGATGTTGAAAAAAGATAACCCATCAATCCTGGTGGTGGGTCAAGGGTATGTAGGACTTCCCTTATCAATGGCAGCAGTAAATGCTGGTTTTAGCGTCACTGGTGTAGATCTTGACGAAGTCAAAATTTCTTTACTGCGTTCAGGGATATCTGACGTTGAAGATATTCTTGACGAACAGATTCGGGTGGGGCTTGAGACCAGGCGTTACAAGCCAACAACTTCCTTCACAGAAGGCGCTAATTTTTCGGTTGCCATCATCACGGTTCCCACCCCGCTGCGATCGGGTAGTCCCGACCTTAGCTTTATAGAGGCGGCGGCACATTCGCTCGCCTCTTTGGTGACGCTTGGGGCCACCGTGATTCTTGAGTCGACCACGTATCCCGGCACAACAGAAGAGTTAATGGTGCCAATTTTGGAACAAGGGTCCGGGCTTCGTGCTGGAATCGATTTTTATGTGGGCTATAGCCCAGAAAGAATTGACCCGGGGAACAAAACGTGGACCTTGATGACCACGCCAAAAGTTATATCGGGAATCAACCCCCAGTCCTTGGCCAAAGTTAAGTCGTTCTACGAAAGCCTTGGCATTGTGACGGTTCCGGTTTCTGGGACGAGAGAAGCCGAAATGACCAAACTTCTTGAGAACACTTTCCGTCACGTCAATATTGCCCTGGTCAACGAACTCGCTAAATTTTCGAGCCAGTTAGGGGTTAATCTCTGGGAAGCCATCGACGCTGCCACCACCAAACCATTTGGCTTCATGAGGTTTACTCCAGGCCCGGGAGTGGGGGGCCACTGCTTGCCGATTGATCCCAGTTATCTTTCGTGGGCAGTAAAGGACAAAGCGGGCGAAGAGTTCAGGTTTGTTTCGCTAGCGAACGAGGTCAATAGTTCGATGCCAAAGTTCGTCCTGGCTCGGGCGCAGAGTGTTTTGGGGCGATTAGACTTGGCGATATTAGGAAGTTCGGTTCTGCTTCTCGGACTCGCGTATAAGCCCGATACCGGGGATATGCGTGAATCACCGGCCAACGAGTTGGCGCACCTCCTTGAGGAGGCTGGTGCAAGAATCACAGCTATTGACGACTTCGTGAGTGACCGTTTCTGGCCTGAGAAAATACGTCGGGCCGACACCTCCCACGATGAGATATTTGACCTAGCGATAATGATTACTGACCACAGTGGCCTCGACAAAGAGTGGGTTTTGGCCCACTCTCGTGTCGTGTTGGATACACGAAACTGCCTCGAAGGGGAGAACGTTGAAAAGCTTTGAGGCGCTCAGGGCTCAGGCCGATTTGAATCTCGCGGGATCGGCTAAACATGCCCAAAGGCCGTGGCAGAGATGACGAAGCGCATCCTGGTCACGGGAGGTGCCGGGTTCATTGGAAGTAACTTTGTCGATTACATGAATACGCATGACCCGGGCACCCATGTCACTGTCTATGACGATTTTTCCACAGGCCTCGATAACAATCTTGCGGGGGCTCAGTGCACCGTCATTCGAGACTCAATCCTTAATGCCCCCGCTTTGGTTCACGCAGCCAGGGGGGTAGATTCCATTGTTCATCTCGCGGCGATTGGTAGCGTTCCACTCTCGGTTGCACACCCGCGACCCACTCACGATGCAAACGCCACGGGGACGCTCAATGTTCTGGAGGCGGCGCGCGAGAATTCCGTGGATCATGTTGTTGTTGCCTCCTCTAGTTCGGTCTATGGACTCAATCCTTCGCTCCCAAAAAATGAATTGGATTGGACGCGACCCCTGAGCCCCTACGCTGCATCCAAACTAGCGACAGAGTCATATGCTCTTGCCTATGGCGCGAGTTATGGGATGCGAACACTGGCCTTCAGGTTTTTCAATGTCTACGGCCCGCGCCAGCGAGCAGACCATCCCTACGCGGCGGTGATTCCAAAATTTATTGATTCCGCGATTGCAGGACGGCCCTTAGTCATTCATGGAGATGGACTGCAATCTCGCGATTTCACCTATGTTGAATCCGTTTGCTCGACATTGTACGATTCTGTTATGAGGCATGCTCAATATAATCAGCCCGTGAACCTTGCTTTTGGAACGAACACGACTTTGTTGGATCTGGTGGCGGAGTTAGAGGATGTCTTGAACTGCACTGTGGCGCTCGAGCATCAGGAGCCGCGGGCCGGAGACGTGCGATCGTCTCAAGCGGACACCAGTTTACTCGGCACTTTGTTCCCCGAGGCTAGGCCAGTGAGTTTACGGGTGGGTTTAAAAAACACGGTCGAGTGGTTTGCTCGAGGGGATTAGCCCGATGGAGAACCTTTTACCTGACCTTCTTGTTTCTGCTCTCCTGGTGCTCTCTTGTGGGCTCATTGCGGTATTGGTGGCGGGCAAGTGGAAGCTTTCTGTACTGCCCTTTGCCGCTCTGCTTCTGGTCCTCGTAGCTACAGGCCTGGTGACTCGCCTTCCCTTGAGTCCGCTATTTGTGGGTCTAGAAGATGCGGGTTACTACCTTAACTGGGCTTCGGAAATCGTTCGGGCGTGGAAAAGTGGCGAACCCTGGACGGATGGAATTTGGCCAGGCAAAGGCGTGTGGTCGCTTGTAATTGCGCTACTCAGTTTTTTTCCTGGTGAGCTTTTCATTTCCCTGATCGTCCTCAATTCTGTTGTTTTCTCTTTCTCGGCGCTTCTTCTTCAGAGGGCCACTCACCTCCTGTTCGGTGCAAAACCAACTTGGCTGTTCGTTCTGTTGATGGCAACGAATCCAGGGGTGTTGCTCTATGGACCAAGCCCCCATCGCGAGTCAATATTTTGGTGGGGAGTAAGCGCTGGAGTGGTCGCACTGGCTCATCTTTTCAGGGACCACAAACTGCCTGGACTTCTGTGGTTACTCGCGAGTACGTTCGTCATTTTGGCGATCAGGCCCAATTTGGGTGTTGTCATTTCGTACCTTCTCGTAGCCAGCTCTGTGGCTATTTGGGGTACGAGAAAAGGTGCCCGGTCCCTCAAGCGAATGGTGCCTGGATTGGTGCTCACGCTGGCGCTCGTTGCTTCGTTTCCTGCTAGCTTTCAGTTTTTGGCCGGGGTGGAAGATGTCGAAGAGCGAGTGGCCGTCGTAGCCAATGGAGTGGCCCTCGATGGAGGCGGGGCAACAACGGCATTTCCTGAATCCTCGCTTCCTCAGATTTTTAGTGGAGCGGAATCGTGTGGCGACTCCGCGGACCCGGATAATGGGGCAAGAGATTTTTTCTGTGACCTAGGAGCCTACGTTTCGGTTTTGTGTGACGCGGTGTCCCGACTGCCCCGACTGCTAGTGGGTCCTTTCGTGTCTGAAATTGGACCAGAGCCGGTTTGGCTGTTTGCCTTGATTTCTACGGCACACTTTCTTTTCCTCCTGGCAACAAGCGTTCTTTACCTTCTGCGCAGAGAAGGCAGAAATTGGCGCAGTTTCTCACTGATTTCGCTCGGGCTTTCTTCTCTGGTCGTGTTCGCAACTGTTATGACGAATTATGGAATCGTTGTGCGCTTCAGGGTAGTTACTGAGATTTTCCTCCTCCCAACAGCAGCCGCCTTACTGGTCGGTGTTGCCCGGGCATTCCTTGACACACGTCTTGCCCAAAAGCGCTCCTTCTCCTGGCCGCGAGGGGAGCATAAACCGGAAAAGAATTCCATGACCGGAGGGGACCAGACCGGTGTGGGGTAACGCCGACCCGGCTGTCGGGGCTTGTGCATCAGGGGCACGGATTGGTGGTTGGGCCGTCGCGGACGTTGCGTCTATTCATCGCCCCGGATTAGTTCGGTACACTCAGAAGGGTCTGAGTTTTTATCATAGTGATGCTGCCCTCAAGGTCTACCTGGTTTTATCGGACCAATGTCGGCCTGTTGGTGAGCGGTGAGTGGGAGAATTTTTGATGCGCATCGTAGTTGTGGGGGGGACCGGGTTCGTTGGGGGAGAGCTAATCCCCTTGCTCATAGCCGCTGGCCACACCGTCTTGCTCGTTACGAGACAGCCTAATTCTCTGCGGGCTCAAGAATTTGGTTGCTTGGTGGCGCCCCTTGAAGGGTGGGAAAAGCACGCTGCTGGCTACGACACGGTCCTGTATTTGTCCGTCGTGAACAGCGACACTAAGGCTACCTCTCAAGTTTTTTCGGAGTCCAATGTGCTGCTGCCACAGTCAGTGGCACAAACTGCTAAATCGATGGGGATTGACAGATTCCTGTTTTTTTCCAGCGTTCACGCCCTTGACCCCCACGCGGCGAGCTCTTACATAAAAAGTAAAAAGCTGGGAGAAGTGTCGGCGGCCCGGTCCTTTGGAAGTGGGTTTCAAACTGTTTTCCTAGGCGCAGTCCATGGCAAGTGCCATTCGGGGAAATGGAAAGTGCTGAACCGAATGCCACGGCTAATGAGAAAAATAGTATTTGGCATTTTCTCTGCCTTTTCCCCCACAACGAGTATCGACTCCTTTTTTAGGCTTGTCACCGGCCCGGGAGAGGGAAATCGCCAGCTCATAACGGACGGTTCGGAGAAAAAATTTGCCTATCGAGTGTGGAGGGGGGCACTTGACGGAGTATTTATCGTGGGCGCAGCTCTCCTATCACCTGCGATGTTCTTGCTGTGGCTTGGTGTGGTTGTTACCAACGGCCGACCTGGCCTATTTGTTCAAGAACGGGTGGGTAAAAACGGGCGAGTATTCGATTGTTTCAAGCTACGGACAATGTCACATGGAACTCTTTCCCGTGGCACCCACCTCATCGAGGACTCTGCTGTCACTCCCTTTGGGAGATTTCTTCGGAAAACCAAAATTGACGAGATTCCGCAGGCACTCAACGTTTTGAGGCGAGAAATGCATCTCATCGGGCCCAGGCCATCACTGGAGAATCAGACAGAAGTTATCGCGAGCAGGCGCTTGGCAGGGACAGTTGGTATCACGCCAGGTCTAACAGGGTGGGCCCAAGTCAATGGGGTGGACATGAGTGAGCCTGATGAAATCGCACGATGGGATGCCGAATATGTTGGCCTGCAGTCCATTCGATGGGACCTGAAAATTCTGGCTAGGACACTCATCCGACGGCCCGTTGCCTAGGCAAACGAAGGGGCGGCACCAGGTCACAATCCCTTGTGATTCGTCTCCTGGATCATCGAAAAAACCTATCAAGAGTCGATAAGAATTAAGTTGACCGGGGAGAAGCGAATCATGCAGAGGACGTGGAGTGCCAGTGGCCAGGACTAAACTGAGGATCCTGAACGTTAGAGGGGTGTCTTTGAGGTTTATCACGTGGTTGCGCCAAAAAGTGGGGGGGCAGGCTCTTCTTGATGGTGGAACCTGGGTGTTGGCGGTTTTTCTCTCCGGAGTCCTTCGCTATGAGTTTGTCGTAACGTCTATCACCCCGGACGCATTCCTCACCCTCGGCCTCACCCTCGCCCTGCTCGGTTTTGTGTTGGGCAAAATCATCGGACTGTATCGGTCGCGATACCTGCCAGCCACCTTTGAAGAGCTTCTGGCGTTGTTGGTTTCTACAGGGATTCTGACCGGCTTTGCATCAGTCTTCGTTTATCTTTTCGGACCAGCTTGGGGAATCCCGCGAAGTATTGTTCTCATAGCGGGACCCCTGTTTTTGCTGGCAAGCGGTGGTTCCCGGGCGTGGAGAAGGTTTACTCGGCAGCGGAGCCGGTTACCCCTTAGCGGAAAGAGGTCCCTGATCTACGGGGCTGGGCAGCTCTCTGAAGTGCTCGTGCCTCAGCTACTGAATGATCCGCAATCCCCCTTTCTCCCCGTCGGATTGATTGATGACGACCCCAGTAGGGCGCACCGCTGGATTGCTGGAGTAAAGATGAAAGGTACTTTCGCAGATTTTGCTTCTGTCGTCGCTCAAACCGGCGCTCAAGCCGTTATCGTTTCTATTCCACAAGCGACCTCGGAGACTCTCACGAGGATAAACGCCGTAGCCATGGCATTGGGGGTGGAGGTGGTTATCCTTCCAAGCTTCAGCGAGATCGTGAGCCGCAATCGAGACCCGATCCCTCTGAGGAAACTCGGTATCGAAGATTTGATAGGCCGACGGGCTGTGGTGATTGATTCGCCAGAGGTTAGCTCGTTGATATCGGGAAAAACAGTCCTAGTCACGGGGGCGGGTGGCTCCATAGGAAGTGAGTTGTGCCGACAGGTCAGTCGTTATCAACCGGGGCGCCTCATCTTTCTCGACCGGGACGAAACAGGGTTACAGCATGCACAATTGCTCACTCAAGGAAATGGTCTCCTCGACTCAGCCGATATCGTGCTCTCAGATATTCGAGACACCGACGAGGTAGCTCGAATCTTTGAGCGCTTTCGGCCAGAAACGGTTTTTCACGCTGCGGCACTCAAGCACCTTCCCATGTTGGAAAAGTTTCCCGGCGAAGCCTGGAAGACAAACGTTGAGGGCACGCTCAATCTGTTGGAGGCATCCCGCAGGGTCAAGGTGGAAACATTCGTCAACATTTCTACCGACAAAGCCGCCGATCCTTCCAGTGTCCTGGGGCGCTCGAAAAGGTTAGCCGAAGAGCTCACCGCATGGGCTGGCCGTGATGGGTCTGGAAAGTACTTATCTGTTCGGTTTGGGAACGTCCTGGGGTCCCGTGGCTCATTGGTCCCAACTTTGTCCTATCTCATCGACAAAGGCGAAGTGTTAACCATCACTGACCCAGAGGCCACTCGCTACTTTATGACTATCTCCGAGGCGTGCCAGTTAGTTCTTCAGGCTGGGACCGAAGATTCGGACAGTTCAATTTTTGTTCTAGACATGGGCACTCCCGTTCGGGTGATGGATATCGCAAACCGCATGATTGAGATGTCTGGAAAAAAAATTGATATCCGTGTGACTGGGCTCAGGCCCGGGGAGAAGCTACACGAGGTGCTTTTTTCGGGCCATGAAAGCTTGGAACCGAGCAGCCACAGTCTTATCGGCCGGTTGCGGTCGGCCCATCGCAGCCCCAAGGAGCTGGGGAAACTGTATCCCTTGTTTATGAATGGCTCGATGACTTTCTAATTTCCGCGTCATTCTGGGATGACGGGTTTTGTCCCATCGACCGAGCCGGCCTATTCGCCAAACGACATGAGTTCAACATATTTCTTTACGAGGGAATCTTGTTTTCGAAGCTGCTGGAATGTCCCGGAGGCAACGAGTTTCCCCTGGTCGAGGACATGAACCACATCCGCTTTCTGCACAGTTGAGAGACGGTGGGCAACAACAACAAGGGTGGTTTCCCCTTTCAGGAGCTCTAGACCTTGCGAGATTGCTGCTTCAGTTTCAGCATCCAGTGCGCTGGTTGCCTCGTCCAGTACGAGAAGGCGAGGCTTTGTGTAGAGGGCTCTGGCTAAACCGATTCTTTGGATTTGACCGCCACTCAGCGAGTCGGCGTGTTTTCCCAGGGTGCTCTGGGTTTTTTCTGGCAGGGAGTTGACAAAGTCGGTCAGACTCGCCCCTTCGATTGCTGCCCATAAAGCATCTCGGTCGATATCTTCGGGAGAGACACCAAGGGCAATGTTTTGCTCGATGGTCCCGGTGACGAGCCCTGGTTTCTGCGGCACGTAACCGATTGAACCAGGGTTATTTGTTCGAAAGCTCTTGGGGTCAATACCATCGCATTTGATAATTCCTGAGTCGGGATCGAGAAGGCCCAAAATCAGATCAACGAAAGTACTTTTGCCCGCCCCCGACGGACCGATAACTGCCACCGTACTGCCGCTCTCAATGGTCAGAGAGATTCCGTCGAGGACCCGCGTGGGTGCATCCAGGTCTGTGTATTCGAAACGCACCTCTTGACACGTGACTTCAATTCCCTTGTTGTCCGAAACCACTGGCATCTCGTTGCTCGAAGCAATTGTGTGTGAGGGGGTTCCTTTGCGGTGGGGGTGGCGATTCTGAAGAGTCTCCCACAAGAACTCCTGCGCGCTTTCCGCCTTTAGCTTCTCGTATCGCATGACTTGGAATGCGCGTTGCAGGGGCAGCAGGGCTGACATCATCCGAAGGCTTGCGATGAGGAATACACCGATCACGGGCAGGCTAGAAACACCGTCACCTAGCAAATACTGAAAGGCCACAAAGGCAATCGCACCGATAATGAGGCCCAGTTCAACGATGAGACGGGGAACCCCACCCAAGTAAACATTTGTTGCTTCAGCTCGCGCAACTTCCCCTCGAGCTTCGTCGAGGGTCGACAAGTAGACGCTAATTTTGGAAAGAACGGTGATTTCTTTGAATGCGGTGATTAAGTTGGCAATTGAATCGTGCACCATGATTGACCCGTTCGCAAGGGCTGCACCGCTTGAAGAGAGGACATTCTGAGAAAAAACCTGAAAAAGCGCGAGAATGATGCCGAAATACAGAGTGACCGCTATGGCTAATTGCCAATCAGCGTAGAAAAGAAATCCGAATATCAAAAGTGCCAAAGTAGCTTCTGCCGCAAAACTTAGCGCACTTCCGAGAATCAGCGAAAAGGCAGAGTTCGTTGAACGAAGTATCGCCCATTCAATTTCAGGTCTGGACTGTCTTCGCAGGTGTGGGACATTCTCGTCAAAGATTGACTCCGCTACGTTCTTTGAGAAACGCGTCTCAATGTTTGCCAGATAGAGTGCCGTGTTCCTAAAAAGGGCGACCCCAATAGCAGTTTTGAGGATAAACACAGCGCCCGCGAACCCGAGCAGCGGCACAATCCACTCTTGTGGGTCAAGATCAAGGGTTCCAACAATCGGTAACGTTGAGCCGGAGCCGAGTGCCAGGGCCCCCACGGCCCCGATGAGGGCTATCCCCAACAGGTCAAGGAAATTGGCAAGGACCCGGGCAAGAGCGAGAAATGTCAGACCAGTTTTTTGTCGGGCGGAAAGTAGTCGCCAACTTTTTCTCACGGTCTGAATCACGGGATTGCTATCCTGACAAAATATTAGCGGAAAGTCACTACGATTAGCTTAGCCTTGTTGGCTGTTGCCATTAGAAGTGAGGTTCGTTACTGAATTTCCATGAGGTGTTGGCCGCCGGAGACGCTGTCCCCTGCCAACACACGGATGCTCACAATTGAACCATCGCGGTGTGCCACGATTGGTTGCTCCATCTTCATCGCCTCAAGTACGCACAGAGTGTCGCCGGTAACAACCGTGGAACCTTCCTCGACCATAAGTCGAATCACCGTTGCCTGCATGGGAGATAAGACGATTCCAGTCGCAGAGCCTTGGGAATTGAGGCTTCCTTTTACTCTGTGTGGGGCTTTACCCACGTTCGCATTCTGACCCGCAGCAAAGATTCCTGAGGGAACGCCCACCTTCAAGCGTCGTCCCTCAACTTCCACCACGACCGTTCGGTATAGGTCTTGTTGGTCAAAACCTTCCTCTACTGCGCCATCCCACGGTTCAATATCGTTGGCGAACTCCGTTTCGATCCAGTTGGTGTGAACTGCGAAATCAGATGCCTTTTCTCCAGCGAATGCTGGGTCTTTGACCACTGCCCGATGAAAGGGAATAACGGTGGGCAGCCCTGTGATCTCAAACTCCGAGAGAGCACGGGATGCTTTTTCAAGCGCGTCTTGCCGTGTTGCGCCTGTCACGATCACTTTGGCCAAAAGAGAGTCGAACGCTCCGGTGATGATGTCGCCTGTTGTAATCCCAGAGTCCACGCGGACACCTGGGCCGCCGGGGAAGCGCACAGAATGGATGGGACCGGGGGTGGGAAGAAAATTTCTCCCGGGGTCTTCGCCGTTTATTCGAAACTCGATGGAGTGCCCATGGGGAATTGGATCTGGGTAGTCGATTGTTCCGCCCTCAGCAATTCGGAACTGTTCTCGCACGAGGTCGATTCCTGTGACTTCCTCGGACACAGGGTGTTCGACCTGAAGGCGTGTGTTGACTTCAAGGAAAGAGATTGTTCCATCTTTACCGATAAGGAACTCACATGTTCCCGCACCGACGTACCGTGCCTCCTTGAGAATTGCCTTGGAAGACTCGTATAACAAGGTTTCTTGTTCTGTGGTGAGGAACGGCGCAGGGGCTTCTTCGACTAGTTTCTGGTGCCGGCGCTGAAGAGAACAGTCTCGTGTGGAAATGACAACCACGTTACCTTCCGCATCGGCAAGACACTGGGTCTCCACGTGGCGGGGTTTTTCGAGGTACTTTTCGACAAAGCATTCCCCGCGGCCAAAGGCCGCGAGGGCTTCTCTGGTGGCAGATTCGAACTGTTCGGGGATTTCTTCTATCGTGTGAGCAACTTTGAGTCCTCTGCCCCCACCACCGTGGGCCGCTTTAATGGCGATCGGAACTCCATGCTCTTTCGCGAAGGCCAGAATTTCCTCAGCGTTCTTAACTGGATCCGCGGTTCCAGGCGCCAGTGGGGCGTCGACCTTCTGAGCGATGTGTCGGGCCGAGACTTTATCTCCCAGAAGACGGATTGCTGCCGGTGGCGGACCAATCCAGATCAAGCCCGCATCGATAACCAGTTGGGCGAAGTCTGCGTTTTCGGACAGGAATCCGTAGCCCGGGTGAATGGCATTAGCGCCTGAGCGTTTGGCGATGGAGAGAATCTTCTCGGGAACAAGGTAGGTGTCAGCTGAAGTGTTTCCATTGAGGGCGTAGGCCTCGTGAGCTAGCCGGGCAAAACGAGCGTTTCGATCTTGGTCTGCGTATATCGCCACTGTGTTGATTCCAGCGTCCTGCGCTGCGCGAATGATCCGGACCGCTATTTCTCCACGGTTTGCGATGAGAACTTTTCTTATGGCGACCACAAGGAGAGTTTATTCCTTTTCTCGCGTGACCTGGGTCGAGGGAAGAAAATCCACTGCTCTAGAGAGGAATATTCCCGTGTTTCCCTGAAGGAAACGCTGGAGTCTTTGATCGAAGTGCGCGGAAGCCTTTCACAATCGCACTTCGTGTTGCGGAAGGTTCGATGACACCGTCCAGCTCGCCTCGCTCCGCTGCAAGAAACGGGCTGGCCACTTGGTAGGTGTATTCGCTTGCTAGGCGTGCACGCACCGCACCCACATCCTCGCCCGCTGCTTCCGCTGTCTTGATTTCGTCGCGGTAGAGGATGTTGACCGCCCCCTGCCCTCCCATGACGGCGATTTCTGCGGTGGGCCAGGCGAAGTTGAGGTCGGCTCCTAGCTGTTTCGAACCCATGACGATGTAAGCACCGCCATAGGCTTTGCGGGTAATCACCGTGATGAGCGGGACACTCGCCTCTGCGTAGGCGTAGAGGAGCTTTGCTCCTCTACGGATCACACCCGTCCATTCTTGGTCTGTTCCCGGTAGGTATCCGGGGACATCAACGATTGTCAAAATAGGGATGCCAAACGCATCACAGAATCGGACAAATCGGGCCGCTTTTTCACCGGCGTCGATGTTCAGGGTGCCAGCCATGTGGTTGGGCTGGTTTGCCACAATCCCCACTGACTTTCCCTCCACCCGAGCAAATCCGATGACAATATTGGGGGCGAAGAGCGGTTGAACCTCGAGAAATGAACCTCGGTCAATCAGTCCTTCGATGACGGAGGTCACGTCATAGGGGACAGAGGGACTATCAGGGATGATGTCGTTGAGTTTTCGATCCCGGTCTGTTACCTCCAGTTCCGCATCGGAGGCATAGGTTGGGGAGCCTGATTCCCAGTTATCTGGCAAATAGGACAGAAGCACCCTGGCGTAATCAAAAGCATCACTCTCGTCACTTGCTAGGTAATGCGACACTCCCGAAGTTTTGTTGTGGGTCAGTGCCCCCCCTAGTTCTTCCATTCCGACGTCTTCACCAGTGACGGCTTTGATGACGTCTGGCCCAGTGACAAACATCTGGCTGCTTTTATCCACCATGATGACAAAGTCGGTGAGTGCTGGTGAATACACAGCCCCGCCTGCGGCTGGGCCGCACACGATGGAAATCTGGGGGATGACGCCCGATGCCCGGGTGTTGCGCTTGAAAATCTCCCCGTATTTCCCCAACGCAATGACACCTTCTTGGATTCTGGCGCCGCCCGAATCCAAGATTCCAATGAGGGGAACCCGTGTCGAAAGTGCGAAATCCATGACCTTGATAATTTTGTCGCCAGCAACCTCGCCAAGGGATCCACCAAAGACACTGAAATCCTGGGAATACACGGCGACTTGTCTGCCATGAATGGTTCCCAGCCCCGTGACGACCGAATCCCCGTAGGGGCGTTTGGCATCCACGCCAAACGCTTGGGAGCGATGACGAACATATTCATCGAGTTCAACGAACGATCCTGCATCGAGAAGCTCTTCCACGCGCTCGCGCGCCGTCTTTTTGCCTTTAGCGTGTTGTTTGTCTTGCGCGAGCTCTTCGCTAGCGGTAACCGCCTCGTGGTAACGGGCTTTGAGATCTGCAATGCGTTCGGCAGTGCTCGACACGGGTGGAAGCGCTTGTTGACCTGTCACGCGCCAATACTACTTCTCTTGACCTCATTTCCCAGCATGTGCATTCAATTGTGAAGGGGCTCGGTGCGGGTCGGGGCACGGTTTGAAATAGAGAAGCGGTGTGCTCAACACAAATTTTTGATGAAGACAAACGGGGCCGAGCAGTGGTCGCCTAGCCGATGTGGGGCGACTCGGAAGCGACCGATTGTGCAGCCTCGGCTGGGAAGTGTTCGCCAGGTAATTGGAGTGTCTTGAAAAGCTTGAAGGCGAGCGTATTGTGAACTTTCATGGGATATTGTCGGGTGTATTCGTTGATAAACAATTGGGCGGCGGTATCGGTATGCGTGATGACAAACTTGTTTCAAACTCCGATAGACACGTTGTTCGCGATTTTGGCCTTGAGTGGGAGAAGTTCGATCAGAAGGAGCTCGAGGACAAGGAACTAGAAAACGCCTTTGACCAGTATTTCCATCTCTTCCCTTTCGACACTCTCGGCAATGACGCAGTGGGTTTTGACATGGGCTGTGGGAGCGGGCGTTGGGCAAAATTCGTAGCGCCGCGGGTGGGGAAACTGAATTTGGTCGATGCAAGCCCGGTCGCTCTTCAGCAGGCGAAAAGTAACTTGGCTACCTTGCCCAACGTCAGCTTCGAATGCGCTTCGGTGGAGGATGCAAGTCTTGAGCCCCACTCTCAAGATTTTGGTTACTGTCTTGGGGTCCTGCATCATCTTCCCGATACAGCCGAAGGCTTGCGGTCGTGTTCGAAGTTTTTGAAGCCGGGAGCTCCGTTCTTGCTTTATTTGTACTACAACTTTGAGAATAAGCCACGATGGTTTAGGGCATTGTGGAAAGTGTCTGACGTGATGAGGAGGACTTTGAGCAAGTTGCCGTTCCGGCTCAAGGCCTTTGTTGCAGAAGTGATTGCCGTCACTGTTTACTGGCCACTCTCGCGGCTGGCGAAGGCTCTTGAAAAGTTTGGACGCGATGTCACGAACTTGCCACTGGCCGATTACCGGGACAAGTCTTTTTACTTTCTCAGGACTGACGCTCTCGATCGTTTTGGAACACGATTGGAGAGAAGATTTTCCCGCGCAGAGATAGAAGCAATGTTGGTCGACTCAGGCTTCATGGATATCAGATTCAGCGACAGAACTCCTCACTGGGTCGCACTTGCCAGAAAAGCTTGAACCTCGCCTTGCTACCCCTTCAAAAGCTCTCGCGGCTTCTTGTAGGCCCATCTCTGTCTAGTAGTGGGGAGTCGATGCTGGAACAACCGCTTTGATGCCTTCTCGCGATTAGAGTTCACACATTGTTTCCGAGGCAATCCGGCAAAATCGGCGGGCACCCTGGAGCGAGGGAGCAAAAGCACCGTGCCGAGTCTACTGTGGGGGTGGGTTTTGGAAGTTTTCAGGAGGAACAAAGCGTACATTGGACCTTCGAGCAAGCTCCAGGCTCAGCAGTCGACCCTTATGGTGCAGGGAATGTGGCAGCGCTAACTGGGCAAGTTTCATGATGGTGGGCGCTTTTTCCAGGTTCCATGTGGCCCAGTTTTTCCAGTTAAAACGCAAGGGATGCTCCTGGGCGATCCAGTAGCTAACAAATCTTTCTGCACCTGTTTTTTGTGGCGCCCAAAGATTCATGATGTCTTCGTCAATATCGGAGGGTGTCAAGACTTGTCGAATATCGGCCACCTGATCCCACTGGGTTGCTTGGGTCACCCACACGGGTTTCCCCATCACGCTGGCCTCTAATCCGATAGTCGAACGCTCGACAATGACGTAGTGCGCTCTGGACACAAGATCATAGGAATTTATCGGGTCGTTATGCCAATGAATCGTCACCGTCGGGTGTGCTTTCCTTAGAGAAAGCGCCTGCTCCATTTCCCTCTGGAAATAGAGCCGACTCTTTGAACCCAGGTTGGGGTGAAGCCGGAGAACCAGGTTTACTCCCTCTTTTTCCAGGATTGACATCATTCGATCGAATGCTTCGAACTGATGGCTCCACTGATCAATCGACCACATGGGCCCAAAGGCCAAGAATTCATCAAACGACGAAGCGAAGAACACCGCCAGGGGTTCTTCGCTGACTGATGCCCCTTGTTTCAACTCCCACAATTCCGAGAAAGAATTCGTGCCGCTGGCACCACTCATTCGTTCCTTCAACCAAGAAGCCGCTTGACGTGAAACCTCGGCTGTGTCAGGGAGTGGGAACCCGCCGTGGACTTCTGCTTGAGAGGCCACCCTGTCGTGAGGCTGTGTTTTACCTAAATAGTAAGAATCGGGTTTTGCGCGACCATTTTCATAAAACATCACCTCAATGCCCCGGTGCTCGGCAACAAGCCGTGCTGCTTTTTGACGCGATGTTCGCCCGTTAGGTATCAGGACCCGATCGGGTTGTGTGCGGGACCAGAGTGAACTAAGTGCCGTGTATGTCTGAAGCATCCCCTGCCTCAAGGACTTTTCGAGCCTTCTGCTCTCGGAAGTGTTTGGGATGTGATCGAGTCGGAAATAGGTCAGTAATTCCGAACGAAGCGCCAGTTCAAGGTCTTCCCGGTGTTCGGGGAGGGGGTCTCTCGCAGCGACAGGTCGGGGGAGCGTTTCGAGGGCTATCCCGTTCTGTGCAAGAACCTGCGGCATCGTCGGGGACAGGATCCGGTGCCCGAGAAGTCTCACCAACCACCCTGGAGGAAAACCCTGGTGAATTGTTGTCGTTTGAGCGAGGTCTAGGACGGTGACCTGGTCACCTGCATCTTTGCAATCCAGAGCGAGAGAAGCCACCACAGAGTGGGACTTAGCGGTTGCTCCGGTGTAGTGGATGATGCTAAGTGAAGTCATTTCTGCGCCTTCGAGGCCAGCCACCACACCAGCGGTGTCCCCATCGGGCCTATGGTGCTCAGCAGGCGCAAAAACCACCCTGCCGCAGCGCCCTTACCGGTATGAAGGCGCCCGCTCCTGAGCGCCTGATGGGCAAGGCGCTGGAGCGGTTTGGCAAGTCGGGTCCCCTGCAGAGAAGCCTTCATAGAGGTCTCTGCGTCAAACCAGGCTTGCCAGCTGCTATTGATCGACAGCCATTGCTGGGCATGTCGCCGCGGTAGGTGCCATGGCTTGATAGGGCCGGAGTAATGAATGATGCTGGCCCGTTCCCTTTCCTCCTGGTAGGTGTGCCAGCCGGAAAGAAAATTGAAGCGGACATCAACGACGCTGTTATCACTGGCATACAAGGTATTAAAAAGGTGTTGTTCGGAACTGAAGCGTTTCTCCGGCAGGCTTTCCAGC
>Ga0075118_10001421_pt1 | contig 17173 bp, 16 predicted proteins | sample AntAceMetag02UKE_FD_69794 | JGI IMG/M metagenome (GOLD analysis project Ga0075118, IMG submission 69794) | Saline lake microbial communities from Ace Lake, Antarctica - Antarctic Ace Lake Metagenome 02UKE | ecosystem: Environmental > Aquatic > Non-marine Saline and Alkaline > Saline | place...
GCGCGCAGGTGCGGATTTGATCCTGACTTACTTTGCTAAGGAAATGGCGACGCTGCTGAAGTAAACCCGCGAGCGTTAGGCGGCCAAATTGTCGCAGACTCCAATTCGGCTACATCAATCGGGCGCCCTATTTTGTAGGCGAATCTTGATTCCGCAAAGCGGGAGACAGTTTGGCCATACCAACGGCTCGTGATCAATAGACTGTCATTGCGAAGGAGTTCCGCCATGCGGAACGACTGCGGCAATCCACGACGACCTATTCGGTCACGTTTTCTCAATCGTGGATGGCCACGTCGCTACACTCCTCACCATGACACAGTCTAAATCTTAGCAGACGTTGGTATCACAGAGCGGGTCAGGATTCACGAAGCAGCGCACGAGTGAGGATGATATGTCCGGCGATTGCGCCGCCGACCAAGACGGGCCCGATTAGAAAGTAGGGGGCGTGCAGGAAAAGCTGGAGCGGTGGTTGAGTGTCCCAACCGAATGGCACCGGGCTGGAAAGCAGGGCGACTCGCACCACATTGAGTAGGAGGAGCAAGCCGAGGATATTGAAGGTCCAAGCGATGGTGCGATTCTTCGCGATGGGCCAAATTACAAACGCGAGCGCACCGGCGACAATATCCCAATTTTGTCCTGTCCACGTCATCGTAGTTGGGATGGTGCCACGTTCAGCCCATCGATGCAGCACCAACTCCAGAGGGAGCCGAAAGGCTTGGAATGCGACTAGGGCGGCGATTGGTGTATTGCGCGCTAACCGTGCACCGAAGGGCGACAGGCCAACGGCTAAGCTCACGAGGAGCACGGAGCCGAAGAAAATAGGCATTCCGTTTAATGGCAGATTTACCATGGCTTCGGTTTTGATGAGCGCCAGCAAACCGCCAAGCCAAACCAAGAGACCGAGAAAAACCCGCATCGTGACTTTTCGGGACAGTGGCGGATCAGTTCGATAGGCATGTCGCGTCGCGGCGATCAGGGCGATGACTACCGCAGCTACGATGATCTCAAAGCAGAGAACAGTAACTGAGCTCCCGGGGATAAACATGACAGGCGCGATCGAGCAGCTGTGCCGTGATTAGAAAGGAGAGCGGGGCACCTGAATCGAATCACCCGGCATCAAGAGGACATCTTGCGCGGGGTTCTTTTGCGCGAGGGTCACGTTGATATCGTAGGCATCTTGATCACGCGCGAGCGTGACGCGGCTTTCTTTCGCGTAGAGGGTGAATCCGCCGGCGGATTGAATGGCTTTGGTCAGGGTGAGGTCGGGCGTCCAAATGATGCGTCCAGGGCGAGTGACTTCACCGCCGATATAAACATAGCGTTCTGTGACAGTGACCGAGACATCGAGGTCGCGATAAATATCTCCGTCGATGTAAGTTTGGCGGATACGTTGAGCGAGTTCGCCGGTGGTCGCACCGGCCGCGACTACGGTGCCAATGTAGGGCAGTGAGATGTATCCTTCGCCGTCGATTTGCACCGAACTCAGTCCAGGCTCCGGCACGCTTTGCACTGAAACGGTGAGACTGTCTCCTGCTCGCAATTGAGCGGCGGTGTTGGCGGTGGGTATAGTGGGATTCGTTCCGTTAACATCGTCGGTGCTGCAAGCGGTCAGAAACACGAGCCAAGCGGCGAGGAGGGGGAAAGCGCGAACACGTAGATTGAAAACCATACTTTCCCCAACCAGATGCATCTGGTGGAAAAGGCAATCTTTCCGGATATGGCAAATGGTTGGATCCGTTCTCGTTTTGGCATTCGCACAAAAAAAGACGGCCAGAGGACCGTCTTTTGAAATTTTGTGTCGAAGATGAGTTTAGCTGCGTTTCTTGCTGCGACGCTCGGTGCCCTTCTTGGAATCTTCCGATTTACTATCATCGGAGTCTTCATCCTCATCTTCATCGTCGTCTCCATCCCATTTGAGGGATTGGTCGTTCTTGAGTTTTTCTTCTTCCTCGGCGTCGAGATCAGGGATGTCCTCGTTGTCTTCGTCATCAGGATCTTTGTCGTCGTTGTCCTCGTCGGTTTCATAACCTTCGGGCACGTAATCGAGAATGCTGTTGAGTTCGTTGAAGGTGTGAACGGCGTTGCCTTCAATGAAGTCGGCATTTTGGGCTTCACGAAGTTCGTCTTCAACTTCATCGACGGTGAGCTTGCTTTCGAACTCGATGAGATCGTTGAGCATTTTTACGCGGCAACGGGTGAGGTGATCGAGCAGATCGGCGTAGGGACCATTTTCCTCATCAAGGGTATCGGCCAAGGCAAAGAGCTTATCATCGGAATCGAAGATGGAGTCCTTTACGCGCTTGAGGCGCACGCTTCCTTTTTTCTCTTCCTTATCGATTCGGAAGAGGACGAAGGCAGATTCGAAGAGATCCTGATCGAATCCGTAGTCGCGAAGAGGCTCGACTACTTCGATGAGGTGATCGACTTGGCGGGGGTCAATAATGCTGAGACCATCGACATCCCAGCGGACGGGATCACTGGTTTCAGAGATCCACCAATTGTGATCATCGCCGAGGCGAACGATGCACCAATCAAGAGTAGTTGTAGCTTTGGCCATAGATGGTTGGGTATTTTCGCGGAGCGTGCAGTCGGGATAAGAGAAAACAAGCAGAAAAGATTTCCGACGTTGCAAGCGCTTTTTCGGGTGCGAAATGCCCCCACGGCAATCATTTAGCGTCGTCGCACTTGATTTTTTTTCGACCGGTTTCACTGTCGCGCTCCATGGGGCACTTTTATGAGAGGCTAGTTAGACCATTTTTATTTCGGCTGAATGCCGAGCATGCGCATGAAATTGCGGTGGATAGCCTGGCATTGCTGGGCCGGGTGAGCCCATTGTGCCGACTGCTAGAAAAGGTTAATGGCGCCTCATCTGGCATGGGCGCGCGCACGGTGGAATGTCTGGGATTGAAATTCCCCAATCGAGTGGGACTGGCGGCGGGCTTCGACAAAAATGCTCGCGCTTGGCCGGCCGCAGCCGCGTTGGGGTTTGGCCATGTAGAAATCGGCACCGCCACGATGCTGCGCCAACCGGGTAATGAGAAGCCTCGAGTTTTCCGCTTTCCCCAACAAGAAGCGGTGATCAATCGCCTGGGCTTTAATAATGATGGAGCGGACTCCATCGCTGCTCGATTAGCTAAGCAGGCCAAACCAAGTGAACGGCGAATCCCGCTTGGCATTAATTTAGGTAAGTCGAAGGTCGCGTCACTTGATCAGGCCGTGAACGACTATCTGGGTAGCTTTGCGCGTTTGGCTGATCACGCGGATTATCTCGTGTTAAATGTGAGTAGTCCCAATACACCCGATCTCCGAAAATTACAGGACGAGGGTCGCTTGCGTGAATTGTTGGGTGCCGTATCCGCAGCGAATCGCGCGCGAGATAATGTCGCTGGCAAGAGCCGCAAACCGCTCTTGTTGAAAATTGCTCCCGATCTGACTTATCCGCAGATCGATATGGTCTTGGAAGTGATCGCGGAGTTTGGACTCGATGGCATCATTGCCACCAATACTACTTTGGATCGCTCCGGTCCTTTTGAGAATGTCGGACAAGCCGGAGGATTGAGCGGCAAGCCGCTGCGGAATCATTCCACGCAGATCATTAACTATATCTCGCGGGCCACGAATGGACGGCTCCCGATCATCGGAGTAGGTGGCATCACCGATCCGGAAAGTGCATCAGAGAAGTTGGATGCCGGTGCGACCTTGGTTCAGCTCTACACGGGCCTGATTTATCGTGGACCATTTTTCGCTGCAGAGCTTGCCCGCGGCTTGGCAGATCGTCGCTGAACTGACCGAGCAGTAGTCATTTGCGGTAATGTTTATTTCAGGGCTTTACAACCCGCCCGCGATTGCTCTTAGTCCGCCTTCCTCTCTTTTTGAATGCTCAGGTGGTGGAATTGGTAGACACGCACGCTTGAGGGGCGTGTGCCGAAAGGTGTAAGGGTTCGAGTCCCTTCCTGAGCACCATCCTTCGCTCGACGAGCGAGCTATGCATGGCACGGCCCTGCTCAATTAGGCCCTCTACGGCAGGATTTCATTAACACACTTGCATTGGTTAGAGTGAAGACTTACGGCCATGGTGACATGGCAGAAAAGCGAACACCTCCCGCGATTGATTGGTATCGTTCACCGATTTCGACTGAGCTGTTTAAGCAGCTGCACAAACGGAGTGATTGGCTCGGTTTGGTGCAGACAGGGGGCTTTTTGCTGATCGTTGTAGCTACCGCCAGCTTGGCTTACTTTTCGTGGAGTCAGGGCTGGTCATGGTGGATTACCGGGCCGCTCATATTTTTGCACGGCATGGTATCGAATTTCCATATCAATGGCATGCACGAGCTGGAGCACGGCACCGTGTTTAAGACGAAAGCGCTCAACGCATTTTTCATGCGCGTGGTTTCGTTCCTCGGTTGGATCAATTTCGAGATATTTATCTCCAGTCATCAACGCCACCATCGCCACACATTGCATCCGCCCGACGATCAGGAGGTGGTGTTGCCGGTAAAGATTCTGAAAAAGCACTTTTTTCTACAGGGCTTTCTGAATTTCACCAGCCTCTGGTGGCACATTAAGTATACGATTCGGATTGCTCGCGGCAAGATGGAGACACCGTGGGAGCTTTATTGTTATCCGCCGGAAGATCCGAAGTTGCGGATCCCGCCGGTGCGCTGGGCTCGCACCTTGCTGATCGGGCATGGCTTGATTATCGCGGTTTCGTTGGCGATGGGTTGGTGGATGTTGCCCGTGTTGACGACATTAGCTCCCTTTTTTGGTGGATGGCTTTTCTTCCTTTGTAATAACACGCAGCATGTAGGCTTGCAGGACAATGTGCCGGATTTTCGGCTGTGTTGCCGCACGATTCTACTCAACCCGGTGTTCCGTTTTCTTTACTGGCAGATGAATTACCACACCGAGCATCACATGTATGCTGCGGTGCCTTGTTACCATTTGAAACGCCTCCATCAGGCGATCGAGCATGATTTGCCGCCTTCTCCAAATGGGTTGATCGCGACATGGCGAGAGATCGGTGGAATTCTGCGGCGTCAGGAGGCTGAGCCAGATTATCAGTATCAGGCACCTCTGCCCGACGCGGCGGTGCGCAGATATTAGCGCGCAGATACGCGGTTTTACTGTCGGTGCGACTGTAATTTAGACGTCATGAAATCGCTTGCGTCATGCCTGTGCTAGCGTGGACACTCTCGCCGACCTTAACCTCAGATCAGAACACCAAGTAAACCTACGCGGATTTGACCCATCCGCTTCGCCTCCATGGACGACAAAGCTACGCCAGAAAATCCTAAAAAGGATTTCAATAAACTAGACCTTAACCAACTGCAGGATTTCAACTTCGGCACGCAATGGACGCAGGATAAATCCTCGCCGTCCGATACGCAGCCGAAGGGGAAACGTCCGCGTGGTGATGATCGCGGTGATCCGCGTCGTGATCGTCGTGGTTTCCGCAAGCCCGAGGGTGGTGCGAATCCTGGTGGAGGAGAACGCCGAGGCGGTGGTGATCGTCGTCCGCGTCATGATGTGCAGGGTGGTGGCCGGGGCGAAGGCCAACATGGCGGCGGTCGTCCTGCTCAGCAATTCCAAGGTCCTTACGACAGCCCTTATTTTTCCGCGAGTTTCTATCCCGAAGACAATAGCTTCGATGCTTTGGCAAAAACGATTCGAGGCTCTTGCCGCACGATCGAACTCTTTGAAATCGCAAAGACGGTCGTCGCCAAAGAAGACCGGTTCATTGTCGTGCTCGCACGTCGAGACAAGGATGGCAGCAAGGATAAGAAGCCGTTTTATGTTTCCGTGCCCGACGGCATGCCTTTTGAAAGCGAAGAGGAAGTCGTCAATCATGTGATGACGAACCATCTGGATAAGTTCTTCACCACGGAAGAAGTCGAAGTCGATGCTCCAACCGGCAATTTCCAGGTAATTAACAAATGTGGCATCACGGGCGCGTTGCTCGGACCACCGAATTATCATCGCTACAATCAATTCGTGCAGCAGCACGTCGCGACGAAGATGAAAGGAATGTCGATCGAGGCATTCCGTAATCGCATCGAATCTGTCCGCGATCCCGAAGTGGTCACGCAATGGACGGAGCAGATGAAGAAGGTCGTCCACTTCACGTGGAAGACTGAGGAAGCGGCGAAGCCCGCCAGCTCTGAAGAGGCTGCTTCCGCCGCCAAGGAGGAAGTCGCTCCGGAAGAAAAACCCGCCGAAGAGACTCCTGTAGAAGCGACCGCTGAAGTCGAAGTTTCGGAAACTCCCGTTGAAGAGACTGCGCCTGAGGGAACTCCGGCGGCGACGGAGGAAGTTAAGGCAGAAGAAGAGACCCCGGCCTCCGAAGAGCCTGCGGCTGAAGAAGCACCAGCTGGTCTGACCTTCGATACGATTGAGGATGCACGTCTGCACCTGCTCTCCAATGCGCGTCAGCAGATTATTCGCACGGTCGAAACGGTGCGTTTCCATGGTCGCTTGCTCGAATCGATGCCCGACAGCGAGATTCGTCGCGCGGCGCGTGGGGCTCTCGATCGCCAACGGTATTTCCCTCTGGATACAGCGAATGGATTGCGCGGTCGTTTACGTCGCGAGCATTTCACGATTTTCAAGAAAGGCTCGAAGGGCATTTCTTACGTCTGCGCGGTGAAACGTAAATTCCGAGTGCCCGGACAGACGTTTGCCGATAGCATTGGTGAATTGGTTTCCTTCATCGAAGCCAATTCGATGGTCAAGGTGAGCGAGTTGACTTCGAAGTTTGCGGGAATCGAAAACCCAGCGGCTCAGGTCAAAGAAGGCGAAACTGCACCCGCAGTCGTCGTGACGGATGCGCAGAAGGCCAAATTTACCCGCATGCAAAGCGATCTTCGCTGGCTCGTGATGGAAGGTTATGTGACTGAGTTTATCGATGGTCGCTTATTCGCCGCGCCTCCAATTCCGGAAGCGAAGAAGAAGGTGACTGAAGAACACGATCCCGAAAACTACCCGGAGAAACCTGCCGAGGCCGCCGCACCTGTGAACCCGGAGCCGGTCAAGCAATCGAAACCTGAGCAGCCTGTAAGAGAAGAATCACCTGTGGCCGAAACTGCTCCTGAAGAAAAAGCGACTCCCATGGCCGAATCTCCGGTTGGAGACCCCGCTCCTTTAACAGAAACTGCTCCCGCAGTTGAACCCGCACCCGTAGCCGAAACCGCACCAGTGGAAGAGGCCGCGCCAGCTTCGGAAGTGGTGGAGCCGGAAAAGAAGCCGGAAGCTCCAGCTCCTGCTGCAAGCGAGCCAGTTGTTTCTGAGGATAAAGAGACACCTCCGCAGAAGGACTGAACTTTTCACCGGTAGTTCGATGAACCCGTCACGCGCGCCAACTGATGTTGAAGCGTATCTTCGCAGGCATATCCCAATTTCCGCGTCGATGGAAGTTCGGGTCCGTAAGTGCTCGATGGATGGGGTTGTGCTCGAAGCTCCGCTGGATGCTAACGTAAATCATCGAGCGACGGTCTTTGGTGGCAGCGCTTCTGCGGTGGCGATTCTCTCGGCTTGGACATGGCTTCATTGGGCGCTGTTGGATGAAGCGCTTAAGTGTCGGGTGGTGATTCAGCGTAATCAGATGGATTACGAATTACCAATCGAGGCAGATTTCACGGCCCATTGTGAAGGTATGCCTGAGGCGGACTGGGATAAAATGATTCGCACCCTAAAGCGTCACGGCAAAGCGCGAGTATCACTGAGTGCTTGGCTGGAGCAAGGAGGCCAAAAGGTAGCTCAGTTTTCAGGCGACTATGTCGCCGTGATTCTGCCCGAGTCCTAGTTGCGCAATGCGATGGTGTGCTTCTCGTCCAGTGTGATTCCGAGATCGAGATGCAGTGCAGACTTAGGCACCCAGGAAACGATCTTCTCGGGCCACTCAATCGCCAGGCAGTAGGGTGTGACCAGAAAGTCTTCCAAGAGCAGGTCGTCGATTTCCTCGGGGCTTTCCAATCGATACGCATCGAGATGGACGAGAGTGCGCGCGCCACGGTAGAGGGTGTAGATCGAAAATGTCGGGCTGGTCACATCGCCGGTGATGCCAAGTCCGCGAGCGAGTCCGCGCACGAAAGTGGTTTTGCCCACGCCAAGATCTCCGTGAAGAGCGAGGGTAGTATCGGGCGGCAGTTCGGCCGCAAATTCAGCCGCGAGGCTTTCAGTCTCTTCGGCCGAAGCGGTGGTCACGCCGCGTCGCAGTTTATCGGAGATGCTCATAACCAAAATAGCATTCTAAGTTGAGCGAGGGCTCCGTGACTTCCTGAGCTGAAACCAATTCGCCGATGCGCGAAAGAGGCACGCGGGGAAACCGTTGGCGCCATTTGCACAGGAAGGTTTCGTGCTTGGTGCGGCCCGAGACCGCGAAGAGAAGCTCGTAGTCTTCGCCGTCAGTCAGAGCAGCTCGCACATCGCATACTTTATTCAAAGGGAGGGCGTTTTGATCGAGCTGGGCCCGCGCGTCATCAGGCGTGATTGATCGCAGGTCTTTACCGAGCCCATCGCTGAGATCCATCATCGCTAAGACTTCGCGTTGTTGGGCCAACCAGGCTCCTTCGTCTAATCGTGGTTTAAATCGATAATGATGACCACTGGTGAGGCTGCCACCCAAGCGACCTGTGACATAGAGCGAATCTCCGATGCGGGCTCCTTGACGGGTAAGCACGCGTTTCGAGGTCGCTGTTCCGAGCAGGGTGAGACTCGCCGAAAAGTGGTTGTCAGCCTGAGCGATATCACCACCGACAATCTTGACTTGGTGTTTGCGCGCGCAGGCGGCGAGGCCGCGGTAGAATGCTTCTAGCCACGCGAGCTTGGTGCGCGGGTCGAGGGTGAGTGCGATCACGGCGGCGGTGGGTTGACCGCCCATGGCGGCGATGTCGCTGAGATTGCGTTTGAGCAACTTTGCCCCGACATGGCGCGGCTCGATCTTATCATCAAAGTGTCGTCCATAAACCACGGGATCGACGGTGATCAGTTGCTGTTTTGAGGAAGGGGGTAGTAGCGCGCAATCATCGCCCATGCCGTGGGGTGATTCGGGAGCCGCTGAGCCCAGCCAACGGCGGATCGCCGTAATCAGTGCGGCTTCACCAAGGGAAGCGACGGACTGCGATCTATTGCGTGTGAACAGCGACATGACATCACGCGGTCACGCCGCTCATGATCAATGCGATTGTGTGGAGGTTAAACAGGCCATGAGCTACGATGGGCACGGCGATGCTTCCGGTGCGTTCATAGGCCAGCGCTAGGATAATCCCAAGGACGACGAGCGGGACAAAGCTCGCGAGATTGGCATGTAACGCGCCAAAGAGGAGAGCGGGCACAAGTAAAGCGACCCAACGTGGGGTGCGGGTGCGCATGTATCGAAAAATCCCTCCGCGGAAAATCATTTCTTCAGTCACGGGAGCCACCGTGATCGCCAACAATGTCATCATGATGAGTAGTCGTGGTGAATCTTCTTCGGCGAAAATTCCGACCAGATCCTGCTGTTCGATCACAACGCCCATAGACTCAAGCAATTGCTGCCAGACGAGGCCAACTGCGGTCAGTGAAGGGAGCACGATTAGAACCGTGACCACTCCGAAAATTACTTTGCGAAACGGCGAGAATGTTTGAGGGCTGCGAAAAGGAAGCCGATCAAAGAAGTGATTGAAAATGAGAATAGCGAGGAGCATGCCGCCGTGAAATGCGGCGCCGGCGGCGAGGAGCAGATCAGCATTGCCCAATTCCTCCTTATTAATCGTCAGTGAGAGTAGCGATTGGCCTAGGAGGCCTCCACAAAAAATCATCCACATAAACAGCAGAAAACTCGTGAGGCTCAGATCCCACTCGGGAAACGATTTCTTCGCAGCGGTTGCTTGTTCGAGAGCGGTTTTACTGAGGCCATACTTCCACAGCAAATAGCAGCCGCTCATGAGTAAGAGCAGTTCAACGGAAATAACAGCAGCTGTGGGATCGGTGGGCATTATCGCGAGTGCGGTGGAAAACTAGCGCCGGCGCAACGTCAACTGCACGCGACTCAAACGATCCGCTTGCCGTTGAAAACCACGCGACCGTTCACGATCGTGGTTTTTATGCGGCCCGTGAGCGTTTCGCCATCCCAAGGAGAGTTGGCTGATTTGCTGAATCCGGCCCGGGCATCGTAGGTCCATTTTTCCTTCGGATCGAAGAGGCAAATATCGGCGGCGGCATCGGTCGCGAGAGTTCCGGCGGGAAGGTTGAACAATTTTGCGGGAAGACGAGTCATCAAATCGATGACGCGAGGCAGCTTCATTTTCGCTTCGCGGACCAGCACGCCAAGCGTGACGGGGAGCGCGGTTTCGAGACCGATAATGCCATTCGGAGCATAATCGAATTCCATGTCCTTCTCATAATTCGTATGCGGCGCGTGATCGGTCGCCACGATGTCAATGGTGCCATCCTTGACGCCTTCGATGAGAGCCTGGCGATCTTCCTCCGTGCGCAGAGGCGGGTTCATTTTGAAATGCGTGTCATAGGTCGCGAGCGATTCATCGGTCAACGCCATGTGATGAGGCATCGCCTCAGCCGATACTTTGATCTTACGCGCCTTGGCACGACGGATCAGCTCGACGGCATTTTTCGACGAGATGTGCTGCATGTGGATATGCGCACCGGTGTAGGTCGAGAGAATGATATTGCGCGCGACGATGAGATCTTCGGCGGCGTTGGGCCAACCTTGAAGGCCGAGTCGCGCGGAGACTTCACCTTCATTCATCACTGCGCCAACGGTCATGGAATGATCCTGACAGTGATCCATGAGAGGAAGGTCGAACATCTTCGCGTATTCGCAGGCGCGACGCATGAGCTCATTCGATTGCACGCAATCCCCGTCATCCGTGATGGCGACGACACCGGCTTTTTTGAGTGAGCCAATAGGGGCCAACGCTTCGCCTTTCATATCAACCGTGATGCAACCGGTCGGATAAACATTCACGACCGCGTCGCGTTTAATCACGTCTTTAATGTATTGGATCGTGCCCGTCGAACTCGCGGGTGGTGAGGTGTTGGGCATGCAGACCACGGTGGTGAATCCACCGGCGGCAGCGGCATGGGTGCCGGTTTTAATCGTTTCTTTATGCGTCTGGCCGGGTTCGCGGAAATGCACGTGCACATCAACCAATCCGGGGCAGGCCACGAGACCCGTGGCGTCGATCACCTTGGCGCGTTTGCGGTCGGTGGCGGAAAGCGAATCGACGATTTTGCCGTTTTTGACGAAGAGATCGCCGACGGCATCGCGCTTGGAGGCGGGATCGATGACCCGGGCGTTTTTAATCCAGAGAGAAGGCATGAGAATATTGGTCAGGAGTTGACGGTCACGGATTCGGGTTGGCCGCCGCTGCAGAGGTAGAGCACGGCCATGCGCACGGCGATGCCGTTGGTCACTTGATCGAGAATCACGCTGCGAGAACCATCGGCGAGATCACTATCGATTTCCACGCCGCGGTTGATGGGGCCGGGATGCATGATGATCGCATTCGGATCTAGCCAAGAGGCGCGAGTGTTGTTGAGTCCGAAGAGGCTCGTGTATTCACCGATCGAGGGAAACATGCCCTTCGATTGGCGTTCGTGCTGGATGCGCAAGAGCATGACGACTTCCGCATCAGCGAGCGCACTGCGCAGATCGTGCGAGACGGTCGCGCCAAACGCCTTGAAATGTTCGGGGACCAAGGTCGAGGGGCCGACGACGGTCACGTTGGCTCCGAGTTTACGAAGGGCGTGCAGATTGGATCGCGCGACGCGACTGAAGAGAATATCGCCGAGAATCACTACCTTGCGTCCTTTGAGCGAACCGAGCCGCTCGCGCATCGTAAAGGTATCGAGCAATCCTTGGGTCGGATGTTCGTGAGCGCCGTCTCCGGCGTTGATGACTGGGATGTTGAGTAGCTTAGAAAGATAAAGAGGGGATCCGGGGGCTGAATGCCGGAGCACGATCATATCGGCTTGGAGGGCCTGAATGGTTTCGCCAGTGTCGCGAAGAGATTCACCTTTGGTCGTCGAGGACTTGGAGCCATCGAGGGAGATCACATCAGCACTGAGACGCTTGGCGGCCATATCGAAAGCCATTCGCGTGCGCGTGCTCGGTTCGAGGAAGAGGTTGACGATCGTCTTGCCACGCAGGGCGGGCACTTTCTTAACGCTGCGTTTCAGCGTGCGCTTGAAAGCGGCAGCGGTCGTGTGGATTTGATCAATCTCGTCGAGACTGAGCTCTTCGAGCGTAAGGAGATGGCGGCGCGTCCAGGGCATGGCTAATTTTGGATTTTAGATCTCAGATTTTGGATTGTTTCTTTCCCGATTCGATCGAAACGAAATCCTGGGCAAGATCATCTTCGTGTAGGTTGACCACGACTTTCTCGCTCGGCTTGGTCTCAAGGGGAATTCCGATGTAATCGGCAGCCATGGGCAGCATGCGGCCGCCGCGATCGACGAGGACTGCAAGTTCAACCTTGGTGGGTCGTCCGTGATCAAAAAGCTCATCGAGAGCGGCTTTGACGGTTCGTCCAGAGAAGAGCACATCGTCGACTAGGATGACAGTCGCCCCGTGCACATCGAAGGGCATGATTGTGGGGGCGAATTCTTTTGGAATTGGATTTTGTCCGATATCGTCGCGATGGAAGGAAATATCGATCGTGCCGGTGTGCTTAACCTTGAGTTTCGTGACAAGACGACGGGTGAGCTCGATCCCGCCATCGGCGATCCCTAATAGGATCAAGTCCTTGGTTTTCGCGTGACGCTGAGAAATAGAATCGGCCAGCCGGTTGATGGCGGCGTTGATAGCGTCGGATCCGAGGGTTTTTGTTTTGGCCACTAGCCTTGTTTTTGAAGGCGCGACCCAAGCCGGTAAAGAGGAAAGGTGATTCGAGCGTGAAAAAGCAGACGGATGAACGTGTTCAGGAGCGGAGCTAGTTGTCCAGCCAGTCCTGCAGATCGGTGTCGTTCTCGATATTCGTGCCGAATTGGTAATCGCTCGCGAGGAGGCTGGCGTAGCGGGCATCTGCGAATCGTCGGCAGTGGAGGAGAATCTTGGCGTGTTGGCCGGGGGCGCGCACGAGACGGCCGAGGGCTTGATTTACTTTTTGGAGACCGGGCACTTGGTAAACTCGTCGAAAGGCAACGTCGCGGCCTTGACGATCGAGCTCGGCCATCCGGGCGTGTTGCACGGCGTTTACTTCGGGTAGAGCGGGGCCGACAACCATCGCGTGGGAAATGCGACCGCCGAGTAGATCGATGCTTTCAGCGAAACTACTGCCGAGCACAAGAAAGAGCGTATCGGAAAGTAAGAGTGATTCTTCGACCCACTTCGCTTGAGCCTGTAAATCACGAATCCGTGGCTGCATGGCTACTCTCAACATGCCTCCATCGGCGTGTAGTTCTTTAAGCACAGAATGGGCGTAAGCGTAACTGGGGAAAAATATGGCGACAGGACTGTTGGCGGATTCGTGCAATGCCGCGATCGTGCGAGCGGTAGTCGGGAGGTGGCGCTGACGTTGTTTGTAGCTCGTATCGATTCGCGCATCGACCGCGATGTCGTATGCTTCGTCACGCCAAGGCGTGCTCGCTTCGACCCACGATAGTGCTGAGGTTGGGATAGCCCCTACCTGTTGCATGCCGATGTTTTCGGTAAATTCGGCAGAGGGGCTCAGGGTGGCCGATGCGAGGACAACTCCACCGTAAGTTCGCAGGGTATCGCCGATGGCCGAAGCGGCATCGAAACAGGTAAACGCGAGCTCTCCTTCACGCGGGCACCAAAGGAGTTTGCGCAACTCATGGTTGCGGAGCCATTCGAGTAGATCCTGGGCGCGCCAGAGTTGGTCGCTAAATTCCGGACCCAGTGCGGCGTAGTCCAATGGCTGCATGGAGAGTTGAGCGACTATCTTATCGAGGGTGTCGATCAGATCGTCTTCCAGCGCATGGGGCAGGGCATCCATGGGCAGCAGGGCGCTGAGAAATTGGGTGTAGCTTTCCCAGGCCCTTATCAAAGGAGCGGGTGCTTGCAGATGATCGAGCTCAGCGAGCAACGGGCGTAGCTCATTGACGTGAACGTGATGCGAGAGTGAATCCGCCACGCGCGAGGGGAGATTGTGCGCCTCGTCGAGGATGAGTAAGGTTCGCGCCGGGTTGAAACCGGGCTGATCGTAAAAGAGGCTGCGATTTCGAGGAGCGAAGACGTAGTTGTAATCCCCGATCCAGACATCGTTGAAAGCGAGAGCAGTGCGGGTGATTTCGTAGGGGCAAATGCCCGCGTCGCGTCCGGCGTTGCGCAGGGTGTCCAGATCACGGGCGTGGTTTTGTAATCGATAGAATCGGGCCAGTCCACTCGTAGCCCATCTTTCCTCCATGTCTTTTAAATAGACGCAACTTTCGCGCACGCAGTGAAAAGTATGATTCACGCAATGTTCCGATTTATTACGCACATGCCATGCGGCTACGGCAGTGCCATGATCTATCGTGGTTGTTGCGGGTGTGGCGCCAGTCATCTGCTGGAGCTGATGCACGACTTGGATTTGGCCGGTGGATTTGCTGGTGAGGTAGAGCGCACGATCGAAATGACCGGAGCGTAGTTGCTCTAATGCAAATTCTAAGAGCACGCCGGTTTTGCCGAAACCAGTAGGCGCTTCGAAGAGAACTGCAGGGTTCTGCTCAAATGCAGCGGTGAGGTCGGCGCGGGTGGTTTCTTGACCGGCGCGGGGTGTCGCGAAGGCAGGTCTGAAACTGAGATTGCGGAGCCGTTCGCGAGACTGGAGCCGGAGGTTGAGAAATTCGGTGACGCGTTCGAGTTGCGCGCGGTGAATGGCTTCGTCGGAGAGGTTGAGGGCTATGGTCTGGGCAAGCCCGCTCGCAGTTTCGATGAAGAGAAGCTCGGCGTTGAATTTCTGATCCGGCTCGGCGATCCGACGTAAAGCGAGATAGGTAGCGATTTGCGTGAAGTATTCCGGATAATCGCGGCGGAGCTCACTGTCATCGACCGGAAGTGCGCGCATGACGGTTTTGATCTCGCGCAAGGTGACGCGATCTTGCGCGGGTAAGATTTGATCGATGCGACCGTTGAGAGAAATCGTCCAACCGTGATGAACGACCTGGCCGCTAATCGTGACTTCAAATTCGGCGTCGGCTCGTTCGGCACTCACTTGCTGCCGGATTTCGTTGTGCCACTGCGTGCCGAGTTGGGCCCGCCAAATACCTTGTCGAAATTTACTGCCGGAGCTGTGTGGGCCGACCGCGAAGTTTGAGAATTCGCCGACGCTGAAAGACGCGGTGCGTTGATCGAGATCGAATTCCATCAGTTCAATCGATCAGGATTTCGGTGTGCCCCCGTAGGTATTCCTCGAGCCGATTGTGGAGTCGAGTGACAGCGGAATCGGTGGCGGTTTGTTGGCTCAAGGGGTTGATGAGCAACTCGGCTACTTGCTGGCGATCTTCCAAGGGAAGAGTGGCAATCCAATGCTGTTTGATCGGATAGCCTTCGTCGCGTGCGAAACAGTAGAGGGCTTTGAAATGCGCGATATCGGGTCGCATGGCGCTCGCGAATGCGGTGAGAGCTTGGTGAAGCAGCGCGGCCACGTGGGCGCGGCTTTCTTCGTGCACATGATTGCGAGCAATGAGCGCACCGAAATGAGAAGCGTGGAGCAGAGCGTCGTAGCTTTGACCGATCCCCGAATGTCGGGTGATCAGTTGAGATTCTTTGACGAACCAGGTTTGCCCTTGATTAGACGTTTCGATGAGCAGGGAGGCTTCATCAAAGAGGTCGAGGGTGTGCTGCGTGGACTTTTTAGACGTGCGCTGGAGCACGAGGAATGTGCCGTGTTCCGCAGAAAAGACCGTGTAGTTTTGAAACGAATCGGAGGGTGGTCGTTTCAGAAGCACAAACGCTTCAACCTGCTGGGATGGACGGGGCACGGATGGCCTATTCTTCGATTTTTCCTGTGGGCGAAGTATCGCTAGTGGCTGCGGGCCAATCAGGGACGACACCGCCACCGGAGATGATGAGCTTCATGCCATCGCCAACGCTCATATCGAGTTGCTTAATGTCGGCATCAGGCACGAGAACCAGAAAACCACTGGTGGGGTTAGGAGTGGTGGGCACGAAAACGGTGGAGATTCTTTGTGGGGTTTTGGCCTGTGGTTCGCCGCGACCATCGCTGGTGAGAAACGCGATGACCCAAGTGTCTTTCCGGGGGAACTCGATCATGACCACCTTGCTGAAAAGATTCCGCTTCTGGGCTCCGAAGGTATCTACGATCTGTTTGACCGTGTTGTAAACGGCACTGACTCCAGGGATACCGAGCATGATACGCTCGCCGACGCTGAGTAGATATTTGCCAAAAACGTAGCGGGAGACGTAACCCAGCAGCGCAACCATCAGGAGAACGATGAGGGTCGAAAGCGCATCCCAGAGGAGATTGAGATGGGAGGCGTGTTTGAGGAAATCTGGAAGGAAAACGACAAAGATAGGCCGCACGTTGCCTCCGACGATGTCGATAATCTGGCTGAAAGCCCACAAGCTGATCACCAGTGGGGCCAGTAAGATAAGCCCGGTAAGCAGAGCGTTGCGAAAGGTGATTATCTTCGATTTGTCTTCAGCCATAGGGATAAGTCAGACCCTCACACGAGAAAACCGTGGACGCAAAATTATTTGCGCAAAACAAATCCCGGTTCGATGCCCTCAGTGGAGAGAATTTTCATCGCACGCGCTTCAGCGGCTCGCATTCGTCGTTTCTTTGCCGGTTCGAGGTCGTCATATCCGGCGAGATGCAACCAGCCGTGAACGAGATAGAGGGTAAGTTCTTCGGAAAAATCACGCTCATGACTGTCCGCGTAGTGAGCGGCGCGATCTGCTGATACGCAGACTTCTCCCGCAGTGCTGAGGGCGGGATCGCCTTCAAATGTGATCACATCGGTTTCGCTGGGATCATCCAGGAAATCGGCGTGAATCTGAGCGAGAGCCGGATCGCTCATGAAAACGAGGGAGAGTTCGCCGGCGGGGCATCCACCGAGAAAGCGACTCGCTTGGGCATCGAGAGCCGTGATGGCTCGTTCGATTTCCCGACGATTGGTTCGAAGCTTCGGGTGATGGTTCGCGATGCTGATGCGACGCGAGCTGCTCATGCTTTGGATGTAGCGCCGGGTTTGCTGTCCTCCGGGTAGTCCA
>Ga0075118_10001423_pt1 | contig 17148 bp, 18 predicted proteins | sample AntAceMetag02UKE_FD_69794 | JGI IMG/M metagenome (GOLD analysis project Ga0075118, IMG submission 69794) | Saline lake microbial communities from Ace Lake, Antarctica - Antarctic Ace Lake Metagenome 02UKE | ecosystem: Environmental > Aquatic > Non-marine Saline and Alkaline > Saline | place...
TACCATCACTTCTGTTGGGCCTGATGTCCTTAAGGGAAAGCTTGAAACAGAAACAATTAACGTATTAGACGTAAGAAAGCCAGGGGAGTATCTAGCCGAACACATAGAGAAGGCAAAAAATACTCCGCTTGATTTTATCAATACGGAAATGAACCGCATTGACAAGGACACTGAATACTATATTCATTGTGCTGGTGGATATCGGTCAGTTATATTCTCTTCAATATTGAAGTCTAGAGGTTTTGATAAAGTGATTAATGTTGCCGGTGGCTTTGTTGCCATAGTAAAAGAAGGAATACCAGTTACGGATTTTGTTTGTCCTAGCACATTAAACTAAAACCATATTTAATACCCATCTCTCAAACGTTGAGGTGGGTATTCTCAAATATTATTCAGGTCTTGAATCTTACACGAGACTTGAATCACATCTAACAAATTAAGATACTATACATGATAGAATTTATAAGTCAACCTTGGCCATGGTATGTGGCGGGGCCCGTTATTGCCTTGGTTATGTTTAGCTTAATATACTTTGGCAATAGCTTCGGTATGTCGGCTAACTTTAGGAACATCTGTTCCATTATGGGCGCAGGGAAATCATGTGATTTCTTCGATTTCGATTGGAAAAAGCAGATGTGGAACCTCGTTTTTGTTGTGGGAACAATATTAGGTGGAGTCATTGCCAGTCAGTTTTTGATGAACAATGAGGTAGTTGCCATTAGTGATGCCACTATTGCAGAATTAAGTTCCTATGGAATAGAAAATCCAGGTGAGGGAATGTTGCCTAAATCCATATTCAGTTTTGAGTCACTTCTTACCGCTAAGGGATTAATTATGATCGTCTTAGGAGGGTTTTTAGTCGGCTTTGGAACTCGTTATGCGGGTGGTTGTACTTCTGGACATGCCATTAGTGGTTTAAGTGACCTTCAGCCAGCTTCATTATTAGCAGTCATTGGCTTCTTTATAGGTGGCCTAGCAATGACTTGGTTAATTCTTCCTTCAGTTCTAACGCTTTAATCAGACTAGCATGAAATATATTAAATATCTAATCTTAGGTACAGTCTTCGGTATAGTACTGACAAAGGCTGAATTGATCTCTTGGTTTCGAATCTTCGAAATGTTTAAGTTCCAAGCCTTCCATATGTATGGCGTAATTGGTTCTGCTGTTGTGATAGGCGTGATCATAACGCGTATCATCAAGGCAACAAAAATGAAATCTCTTTCTGGCGATCCAATTGAGATGGCTCCAAAGACGTTTTCATACCCTAGGTATCTTATAGGCGGTACAATTTTTGGGTTAGGATGGGCGCTCACAGGAGCATGTCCAGGACCTTTGTTTGTTCAAGTGGGTAACGGATACTTGGTAATGATAGTCGCCATAGCGTCTGGATTATTTGGGACTTATGTTTACGGCTTGGTTAGGAATAAATTACCTCATTAATTCGGGTAACTTTAAGAACTTGAGACGAATCCTTGTTTTATCAGCCGTAATTCTGTTGTCTTTTTCGCTTCATGCACAAGCACAGTTAGGTCTTTCGGGCGCATTCAATTCTAGGTATATCAGAACTGCCAACAAAGGGAGCTTAGCAGATTTTTCGGGTGCCGTGTCTTATGGTTATTTGAAGTATCAAAAGAAGGCTAATGAATGGCTAAGCATTGGCGGACAAGTCAATGGTCTGCTGCATTACGGCTTAGATAATATTACCAAACGAGATCCACAGACAGGTGCAGGTCCAATTTTCGAAGCAAACCTCTGGAATCCACGGTATCTTGACGGAAGGTTCGTAGGTGTATTGAGCCAGCTCTATGCAGATTTAAATTTCGGAGATCATACTTTTACAATTGGACGGTTTTTGCGGCAAACGCCAATCATAAACCCAGAACCATGGCCTTTTCCTAATGCAATGCAAGGGATATGGTATCAATACAAGCAGAAACGTTTCAAATTTCAATCGGGGGTAATCGATCGGATCTCACCTCGTTTTACTGGGCGGTTTGACAATATTGGAGAAACGATCGGCTTGGCAGCTACAGGTGTCAATGAAAGTGGGTTGCAAAGTACATATACAGGCAATGTAGACTCTGATTACCTGCTTATAACTAATTTCAATATGCAATTCAATGAGCAGTTTAGTATTGATGCTTGGAATTATTATGTGGACAATGTTTTCAATACTTTTCTTATCGAACCTTCGCTAAAGTTTGATGATGTGTTGACACTCAAAGGCATGTTTATTTATCAAAGCCGTGTAGGGAATGGTGGGAGTGACAATCCCGCGTTATCTTACGTCAGTGAAGGTACTAACGCTGTTTATTTTGGGCTTCGGGCTGAAAAGAAGTTTGGAACTAGTGCTTTGCAGTTCAATGTGTCAGTAATTGGTCCTGATGGTAGACTTCAGCTACCACGGGAATGGGGTTTAGAGCCGTTTTATACATTCCAGCGCAGAACGCGAGTTGAAGGACAGAGTAGTGTTACTTCCTTAATGGCCAAATGGACAAGCAATTGGGAAAAGGAGAAATCCAATACAACCTTTTTTACTAGTGTCGGATGGCATAAAACCCCACCTCCAGAGGACGTAGTTAAAAATAAATTAGGGCTCCCACCTCATTTACATTGGGACGCTTCGATTAAGTATGCAGGTAAAAAAGCAGGCTTAGAGGGTTTTTCAGCAGAATTGTACTTAGCGATTAGGTCACTTACGGGTCCTGAGCTCACAAATGAATCTTACAGGATCAATCGGGCGGATTTCTTTCATTCAGACCTGATTTTGGCCTATACCTTTTAGTTAATTCTTAAATTGTGTTATGGACTTAGGTAAAATGATACACAACGTAACGCAGGCAGTATATGCTGTCTTTGGCGTGGTTGTTGTATTTTTTGTGTTTTTGGTCATTCTTTGGACCAATCCTAAGTTAGTATATACCCCCAAAGTTTCTGACGAAGATTGGCAACCAAGAAGTATTCAAGCCGATTTGGGCAAAGGACCTAGAGAGAGTTTAGTAAGGCTAGGCCATGAAATCATTACCGAAACAAGTAAGCATATTGGGCCCTTGGCACCTGAGATTGAAAGTCGTTTGGCAGGTAACAACCTGAGTTGTCAAAGTTGTCATTTAGATGCTGGCCGAAAGTCAGGCTCCGCTTCATTTGTAGGTGTCGCTAATCGTTTTCCACAGTTTAGAGGGAGAGAGAATAAAATGGGCACGTTGATTGACCGTGTGAATGGTTGTATGGAACGTAGTATGGATGGAATGCCTTTACCCGAAGGTGGACTAGAAATGCAAGCTATTGTTGCTTATATGGAATGGCTAAGTGAAGATGTTCCTGTAGAAAGAGAAGCTGAGTTTAAAGGCTTCACGAAAGTAGAATTACCAACGGAGGCAGCTGATCCAATCAAAGGGAGAGCAATCTATACCAAGCATTGCCAGAGTTGTCATATGGAAGACGGACAAGGTCAACGCCCATCTGAAACGGATAAGTATATATATCCACCGTTATGGGGGGATGACACCTATAACCATGGCGCTGGAATGCATCGTGTAATCACAGCAGCTCAATTTATCAAAGGTAATATGCCTTATCTCCAAGCGACTTTAGAGAAGCCTGTGCTTACGGATAAGGAGGCCTACCATGTTGCTGCTTACATTAATAGTTTTGAAAGGCCCCAAAAGCCTAATCCTGAAGTAGATTTTCCAGATAAGAAATTGAAACCAGTTTCAACACCTTATGGTCCTTGGGAAGATCAATTTTCTCAAAAGCAACATAAATACGGCCCTTTTCAACCGATAATGGCCTTCTACCAAAAGGAGTACGGTATTAAGAAGAGTAAGTAGCTAAATCGAGTTTGTAACGTTTTTCTAGAAGCTAGAAGCTAGAAGCTAGAAGCTAGAAGCTCATCTACTTCTTCACAAATTTGCACAGTATATAGATCGTTTGTCCATTAACTTTTCCTTGAATATGCTCAGGGTCTTCATGTACTAGGCCTATGTTTCTCACAGCTGTGCCTCGCTTAGCCGTAAAGCCAGCGCCTTTTACATTCAAGTCTTTGATCAGCACTACAGAATCTCCAGCCTGCAGTTCAACACCATTGCTATCAGTGTGTTTGGGAGCCTCTTCGTCAGTTTGACCAGCTTTTGCCCATGCTTGTGTTTCCTCGTTCATGTACATCATCTCGAGTAGGTCAGCAGGCCAGCCTTCGCCTTTCAATCTATTGAGCATTCGCCAAGCCATTACTTGTACCGCAGGAGTAGGGCTCCACATGCTGTCATTTAGGCACCTCCAATGATTCGGATCTATTTGATCCGGGTTTTCCATTTGAGTTTGACAAGTCTCACAAGCCAATATCGATTGATCTAAAGTGTTGTCGGATGGGTTGACAGCATACGAACTTAGCTGCTCAGAAGCGCTACATAGTTCGCATATAGATCCACTTCGCGCTAAAAGTTCTTGTTCAATACTCATATTAAAAAATGGATAGGTAAAGATTACCTAAGTAAAGTTAGTCTAAGAAGTAAATAAACTGTATACCCGTTTATGCGAATATTAATTCTCTATTGCTTCGTAAATGAGTTTGTACATATCCTCCCAAAAGGCGTTGTCATTGAAGCCTGCGATCTGTGTCATGCCCACGAAAATCATTTGTTCTTGTGGGTCGATGAAGAACTTAGTATTGAAATAGCCACTCCATTCATAAGTACCAGGGCTTTTAGGGCTTCGCTTGGTAGGCGAGTCTAAGTAAACGGTAAAGCCTAAGCCGAATGAGCTCCCACTGGCTTGATATCGATCGGGCTTATAATTTGTAATTACATCAGGCATTTGGTCACGACTCATCTCGCTAAGTGCTTTGTTGCCAAGTATATTACCTCCACCTGAAACAAGTGCTTGTATGAAGGTGGCATAATCGATCGTGGTGGAGGATAGGCCAGCACCACCTGCAAATACATTTCTTGGACCTTGTTTCGGGTAGGCAGTTCCAGCGGTCATGCCTAACTCCTCTGTAGTGCGCCAGTTGCCACCTGCGTTCGTATAGACACCAACCAAGCGATCAAATTTATCTTTGGGTAAGTAGAAATATGTGTCCTCCATCCCTAGGGGTTCAAAAATGTGCCTTTGGAAGTATTTGTCTAAAGGAATACCAGAAGCAACTTCAATGATCCTACCTAAGACGTCCATACTGAGTCCGTATGAAAACTTTGCGCCAGGCTGATGTGCGAGTGGTACTTTGGCCAGTCTGTTGATCCACTCTTCTGTTGTCCAAGTCTCATGCGAGAAGCCTACGTTCATGTCGAATTTCTCATAGACTGCCATGAGCTTTCCAGGGTTAAAACTACCATAAACAATACCTGAAGTATGTGTCAAAAGATTTCTGATAGTTACATCCTTTTGTACAGGAACAGTAGTAAACGTAGAATCAGCAGGGTTGAAGGTGTCCAGAACAACTTGATTCTTGAATGCGGGTATGAACTTATGGACAGGGTCATCTAAATCTAAAATGCCTTGTTCGTGCAATTGCATGATAGCAACGGATGTGACGGCTTTTGTCATTGATGCTAGACGCCAAATATCACCTTCACCATAGGACTTCTTCTTTTTCGAATCTCTGTAGCCGAAACTCTTTTGATAGATAATTTTACCCTGCTTTGCAATCAAGAAAGAACCTCCCGGGAGCTTATTGTCTTCCATATACTTCAGTATATGATTATCAACTTGCTCTAGGGTAGCATCCGACATACCCACACTCTCAGCAGTCCCTTTAATAAAAGGCCCTGATTTTTGCGCAAAAAGTCCTATCGATAAAAATAACAGCGCAATAGTGATTCTGATTTTCATAGCATTTGGATTTAAGGTTAGACTATATCAAATGAATAGATTTAACTTAAGTTAAGTAGAATTTTTCCTTTTCTCCCTGGTTTTTCCATATGCTCAATAGCTTTCACGATATCATCTATGGAATACTCTGCTTCTACATCGGCTTTTAAGGTTTGCTCTGTCAGCATTCCCAAGATCTTCGGTACAATGCTTCTTCTTTCATCGCCTGAGAGCCCAGTGAACCATGTGGTTAGCCAAAAACCCTTTACTGTGAGATTTTTGAATATGAGTAAACCGCTATTTAATGGAATCGGCTGTAAGCTTAATAATCCATATACAAGCATTTTTCCGCCTGATTGTAATGAGTTCAATACTTTATCACCGAGTTCTCCACCCACGGCATCAAATGCAGCATTGACCATAGCGCCATTTGTTGCAGCTTTTACAACTTTAAAAATGTTTTCAGTCTTTTCATTAATAATGGCGGTAGCACCTAAATCAAGAAGGGCTTTCTTTTGGTCATCGCTACGCACCGTGCCTATGACATTGATACCTCTACTTGATGCAATCTGGATTACAAATTTGCTAAAAGCAGATGCTGCCGCTGTGAGCATCAACCAATCGCCTTCTTCCAAATCCGCTTCGATCAGCATACCATAAGCCGTTAATGGATTAATAAAGGCCTGACAAGCTATATCATCTGACATTTTAGGCGGTTTTGGGATAACACTGTTTGCAGCAACACAAACATATTCAGCCCAGCTACCTAAAGCGGTAAATATTACACCACTGCCAATTGGCATGTCGACACCTTCGCCACAAGCATCAATAGCGCCCGTACCTTCAAAGCCTGCAATCTGTGGGATTTGAGGGCGTATGCCGTACATGCCTTGGATGAACATAATGTCTGCAGGAACGATGTTAGCTTTTGACACTTTGATTCTGATTTCTCCTGGAGCTGGTTCAGGAATGGTAATGTCTACTACTTTTAAAACTTCAGTGGGTTTGCCTAAGGATTCGAATTGTACTGCTTTCATATAATTATCTTTATTATCATTCTCCTCCTCGAGAAGGAGTGCCTAAAAGGCGAGGTGGTTTTGACAAGAAATCTTTGATACTCGTCATGCATAACAAGTTAATTATTTATCTTTCATTCACGCAGTTAAAAATCATTAATCAATGCAGATAGCCGAAAACTTTAGATTAGACGGAAAAGTGGCGATTGTCACTGGAGCAAGTAAAGGAATAGGGAAGTACATCGCTTTAGCCCTCGCGCAGCAAGGAGCCAAGGTTGTTGTTTCTAGTAGAAAAATGGATGCTGTAACAGCAGTTGCAGATGAATTCAAGTCTGAAGGGCTTGAGGCTATCGGAATCCCATGTCATATGGGAGACGATGCCCAAGTAAAGTCGCTCGCAGAACAAACGATAAAAGCCTTCGGAGGAATTGATATCATTGTCAATAATGCTGCAGCAAATCCCGTCTTTGGCCCTGTGCAGAATGCTGGTGATGATGCCTTTGATAAGATCATGGATGTGAATGTCAAAGGACCGTTGAACCTATCGAAGTATGCTTATGACTCTATGAAGTCTCGTGGAGGCGGATCAGTAGTCAATATCAGTAGCATTGAAGGCATTACGCCTGGTCAAGGTTTAGGATTGTATTCTGTAAGTAAGGCTGCTTTGATTCAACTAACCAAAGTACTTGCTCGAGAATGGGGTCCAGATAGTATTCGTGCAAATGCCATTTGCCCTGGACTGATTGAAACGAAGTTTAGCGAGGCATTGACCTCGAATGACAAGATTTTAAAAATGGTGATGATGAAACAAGCACTACCTATGTTAGCCCAGCCAGAAGACATTGCCGGCCTGGCGCTATTCTTAGCCTCGGATGCCTCCAAGTTCGTGACGGGCGCTGCGATCGCTGCTGATGGAGGATATACTGTTTAATGAATGTTGAATGATAAAGGGAGAATTTTAATTCAAATTCCTAATGACCATTGACCAATAACGAATGACCAATCTTTTTACAACCGAGAAACTCAAGACGCTCTATCCTAAAGTAAAGTCCTTTATAGAAGAGGAGCTCTATCCCTTAGAGTTACAAATGCTCCACGGTAGTTGGGAGGAGACTAAGGCTCAGTTGGATGTACTTAGAGCTAAGGCAAAGTCATTAGGACTATGGACACCTTATTTATCAGAAGATGAATGTGGTTTGGGCTTGACCATGGCTGAATTTGGTCAAATCTCTGAGGTGTTAGGATCTACCCCACTAGGACATTATGTGCTCAACTGTCAAGCGCCAGATATTGGTAATATCGAGTTGATGCACCAGTTTGCTTCGAAGGGATTAAAAGCCAAATATTTACAGCCATTAATCAACGGAGATATCCGTAGCTGCTTTGCGATGACTGAGCCTGAATTTGCCGGCTCCAATCCTGTAAATATGGGCACAACAGCCGTATTAGATGGGGATGAGTTTGTGATTAATGGACATAAATGGTTCACCACAGCAGCCGATGGTGCAGCATTTACCATAGTAATGGCGGTGACCAATCCAGAAGCAAGCCCATATGAAAGAGCGAGCATGATTATCGTGCCTTTGGATAATCCCGGCTTCGAGAATATGCGCAATATCTCCATTATGGGAGATGAAGGGGCTGGCTACTTAAGTCATTCTGAGGTAAGATTTAATGATTGCCGTGTGCCGAAAAGCAACCTTGTCGGTGAATTAGGAACAGGCTTTATGCTAGCTCAACAACGACTTGGGCCGGGTCGAATACATCACTGCATGCGATGGATCGGGATTTGCGAGCGCGCTTTTGACATGATGTGTCAAAGAGCAGCCAGTAGAGAATTGAGAGAAGGTAAGAAGCTAGGTCACCAACAGACAATACAGAATTGGATTGCTGAAAGCCGTGCAGAAATTAATGCATCGAGATATATGGTGCTCCATGCTGCTCAAAAGATGGATGAGCAAGGAAGCAAAGCCGCCAGAATGGAAATCTCTACCATCAAGTTCTATGTAGCTGATGTGCTAATGAAAGTATTGGATCGTGCCGTTCAAGTGCATGGCGCCCTTGGAATTACAGATGACACATTGCTTTCTTTTTGGTATCGACATGAGCGCGGTGCAAGAATTTATGATGGGCCGGATGAGGTACATAAATCCAGTTTGGCAAGGAGTATTTTAAAGGGATATGGCTTGTAGATATGATTGATCAAGCACAAGACATTAGAAAAGGAGAGGAGTTAAACCTCTCAAGGCTTAGAAACTATTTAGGGGAACACTTAACTGGGTTTTCCGGACAACTAGAAGTCTCTCAGTTTCCAAGTGGCTTTTCAAACCTCACTTACCTTCTTAAATCTGGAGATAGAGAATACGTGCTACGCAGACCACCCTTTGGCGCCAACATCAAAGGGGGGCATGATATGGGTAGGGAATTCAAAGTCCTGTCTTTGTTGAAACCAGTTTACCCCAAGGTACCTACTCCAATGCTCCATTGTCTAGATGAATCTGTACTCGGAGCGGAATTCTATGTAATGGAAAGAGTAAAGGGTGTCATCTTGAGAGGTAGACCTCCTAAGGACATTGACCTTTCTCCAGCCTTGATGAAATCAATTTCAGAATCTTGTATTGATAACCTAGCTGATCTTCATGCGATGGATTTGGAAGCTTCTGGCTTAGAAGGATTTGGTAAACCGGAGGGCTACACACCGAGACAAGTTGAAGGCTGGATCAAAAGATATTATAAAGCTGAGACAGATACATTGGATTCAATGAATCAGGTAGCAGATTGGTTGCAGAAAAATATGCCTGAGCAAAAGTATGTAAGCTTTATTCACAATGACTATAAGTACGATAACCTTGTATTGAACCCTGATAACCTGAGTGAAATCACAGCGGTGCTGGACTGGGAAATGTCTACTGTTGGTAATCCGTTAATGGATTTAGGAACATCCTTGGCCTATTGGGCACAAGCAGATGACTCTGACGCCTTAAAGCCTTTTAGTTTGACTTGGTTACCTGGAAATCTTGACCGAGGAGAGTTCGTAGATCGATATGCTGAAAAGACTGGCTTCGATATGTCGAATCAGGTTTTTTACTATGTGTTTGGCGCTTTTAAGATCGGAGTAATCATTCAACAGATCTATGCTAGGTATAAGAAGGGCTTGACCCAAGATCCAAGGTTCGCTAATTTGATTTTTGCCATCAAGGCATGTGGTACTAATGCATTAAAGGCGATTGAAAGAGATAGGATTTAGTACTTTTCAAAACCTAAAAAATCTCCTCCTTTGAAGCAGGAGTGGCCGAAGGCCGAGGTGGTTAAATAAGAATTATGGAATTAGAAGACATTAACAAAGTACTTATTCTAGGTGCAGGAACACTCGGCTTACGAATAGGTTTACAATCTGCGATTAGTGGATTTGAGACTACCATTTACGACATCAATGAAAGTGCCTTTGATGCTGCTATTAAAATTCAGGACGGAATACTCAACATGCTTATTCGCCATGAGAAATTAACTGAGGGTGAAGCAGAAGAAGCAAAGCAGCGATTGACATTCACTACTAATGCTGAGGATGCGGCTAATGATGCGGATTTTTTGAACGAGTCAGTCACAGAAAATCTTGAGCTCAAGAAGAAGGTCTGGGAGCAGTTCGGTGCATTATGCCCAGAGAAGACCCTTTTTACTTCGAATACTTCCTATTTAGTACCATCAGACATAGCTGAAGCAACTGGTCGTCCAGCACGCTTCTGTAACTTCCATTTCCATGATGTCTTTTATGCTAATGTTGTCGACATCATGCCACATCCAGGAACTGAGTCTTGGATCCCTAAATTATTGCATGAAATGGGCTTGAAGCTTTGGCAAACACCAGTTTTTGTGAAGAAGGAAAACCCCGGTTACATTTTCAATTACATGCTGATGGCTTTAATTGGGGCGGCAGGTTCATTAAAAACAATGGATGTTGGAAGTATAGAAGATATTGACCGCAGTTGGATGGGTAATTTTAAAATGGAAATGGGCCCTTTTGGCGTTCTTGACACCGTTGGCCTCGATACTGCTTGGCACATCACGAGTAGCCAGCCAGACAAGAAGAGTCAGGCCTTTGCGGCATTACTCAAGACATACATCGATGCTGGTAAACTTGGAGTTAAAACGGGTGAAGGTTTTTATAGCTATCCAAACCCGAGTTATAAACAAGATGATTTTATCAAAGGTGTGTAGCGAACATTACATTTTCACATACATTATTTTGTTGTTTGATTTTATGGCTTGTTAATCAGGCAGTTGTAATTGCTTTTGAGGTTGTTATGCACTACTTTGGATTCAATCTTAAGCCTGAACATGAGAAAAGTACTACTCTGTATAATGCTATGCATGTCTTGCTTAAGCATTCCTGTCCTATCGGCAAGCAGTTTCAGTGTACAGGAAATTCCATCCAAGATTTATTATGCTAGTTTGGTTTCGTACGACAGTGGGGCGATTGCAAACAATGCTAAGGCAACAGCAGAATTAGTCACTTCAATAGCGCCATTTTATCAGAATATTTGGTTTAAGACTTCAGTCTTGATCATTAGTATAGGTTTGATTTTTTTGATATCCTTAATACGAGAAAGGAGAGCTTACAATGGGTTGAAATGGATTAAGACTATTTTCAATAAGCGTACTGCTGTCTTAAATAGTGAGGTAAAACAAGAGAATTACAATAGAGCATCGCCCGTAGAGGTGGTCGCTTTAGATCAAAATGAGCATACCATTAAGATTGGCTCCCTTTCAGAGAAAATTGCGCCAAAAAATCTAATTACAGAACTTTCTTCCGAGTCCTATAGTGTTAAAGAATTGATCCATGAATTAATCTCAATTTTTGAAGACCATGCTAAGTCGAAAGTTGTGGCAGTTGAGTATTGGATATTGCCAGACGTTCCTGCCTTCGTAGTCGGTGATCGGAAATGTGTGCTACAAGTACTGGCAAGTCTTGTAGCGAATGCTATGAGATATACAAAAGAAGGAGGGGTTTCGATATTTGCAGAGGCGTTATTAGAGCAAGGTGGAGATTGTGAGCTTTGGTTTACAGTATCTGATACTGGAACAGGGATCTCTGACGAACTACAAGAGCAGATGTTTGACCAGTTTTCTCAAAATGATAATTGCGTATTATTCAAAGACGCACATGAACTGGGTCTCGGTGTTTGTAAGGAATTGATAGTAAAAATGGGTGGGGACCTTTGGGCAGAGAGCAAAGAGGGGAAAGGCTCGATATTTAAATTTAATATTAAATCAAGCATCCCTCAGACTAAAGTTTCATCTTAACAAAGGAGAATCATCCTTAGTTTAAGAATGATAACTCTCAACCCCAAAGCCTAATTGGCTAAGTCAAAAAGAATAATTCCAAAAGACCATTTAAAAAACCCCTGTTCAATAACCAGTTAAAACCTCTAACTTAATTGAACCTTCCTCACTTTTTAGAGACTTCTATATGAAGTTCAATGGGACGCAGTTCGGATCAAATATTTAACGAGTTACTAATCATTCGCTGTCAAGAGCGAGATCAAGAAGCTATTGGCTTGTTGTGGAAGCGCTGGCAACCACGTGTATTGAAGTGGGCTTTTGATTTTTTAAATGATCAAGATCAAGCCTATGATATAGCACAAGAGAGTTGGATCTCAATTTTTAAGAGTATTCATAAGTTAAAAGACCCAGCGCTATTCAGATTCTGGGCTTATCGAATTGTACAAAGAAGAGCCGCAGACGCCATTAAAAAACTTCAACGCGATAAAGTGGTAGTGGAGGAAGCTAGTCATGATAGCATGATTAGTGGCTCAGAAGACACAGATAAGGAGGATAGAATTCAGCATATGCTAACAGTCATCAGTAGCTTAGCTGATATGCAGCAAGAAATGTTACGACTTTTTTATTTAGAGAAGCAGTCGGTAAAGGTAATCGCTAACTACTTGGAACTGCCGGAAGGCACGGTGAAATCGAGACTATTCTATGCTCGAAAGGAATTAAAGGAAAAACTAAAAATTAAAAATCATGAATAATTCAGACAAAGAAGTAGACGATTTAATCCATCAAGCACTCACAAAAGAAGAGGCTGCTTATTTCGAAAAGATGGGAGAGCAGAACATCCCACAACAAGTATTTAGCTTATTTAAGGGTAAAAATAAATGGATGAACGTATTGATGGTAGGAATGAACCTCATCGTTTTTGCGGTGGCTGTATACACCTTCATTAACATGTTAGACGCAGAGGTAATCAATGATAAATTAGAATGGATGTTTTACACAATTATCTCTTTTATGACCATGATGCTGTTGAAACTGTGGGGATGGAATCAAATGGATAAAAACGTTCTGATGCGAGAAGTCAAACGACTTGAATATCAGGTGTCTTTGCTTAAGAAAGAGAGTTAAGACGTTCGTTTCTCCTAAGGATATATGCATAGTCAGAAGGCCTCCCTTCTGACTATTTTATTTGCTCTAGCTTGTTGTAACGAATCATTGATCGGACCTCCTTTACATACTCCAGGCCTCTAGCTGAGTACTTCTCTAATCCAATGGCCATAGCATATCCCGAAGGTGTTGTATTGGCTTTCCTTGAAGCAAGCCGCGAATCACGAAGCTTCTCATAGAAGGGGTGTGAATTCAGGTGATGAATGTAAGTCTGTACCGCTTCATTGATGGTCTTGAACTTTTGTACTTCATGTGTTTCACCAGCCCTTCTTTTGCTAGGTACTATTCCGCAGCCCTCCGTGAAACACCATTGTCCAAAAATGTTATTGGCACTTTTGGCAAAGCGACTAGTTCCCCAAGCAGATTCATTCGCAGCTTGCGCTAAGAAAAGTGATTCGGGTATAATATCTACCTTCTTTAATAGTGCCTGAATATCATCTTCTTTGTTAAGGTCAAAAGGAGTAACTCGATAATAACTGGCCATTTCTTCAAGCCACTTTTGATCAGAAGCGGAAATATCCTGACCATCAGAAAATTCTGAGATCCTCAAATATTCATTCCGTAAAATTTGATTCTCTTCCTTGACCATCGGTCTTATGAAATCAAAGAAGGTTTTCTTTTTCTCTTTTACATCAGTGTAACGTGCAAAGTCGGGGATCTTACTGATCTGCTTCGCTTGTGTCACGCCTTCTAACTCCCAAGCCTGGCGGTTAACTTGTTGTGCCGCAATGGAGAATGAAAAGGTAAACAGAAAGGCTATTGCGGAGATATATCTCATGGTGTGAAGCTAAATTTAATAAACTACTCTCAGCTACTGTTGTTTATTCTTTTGTCTGAATGAGACCTTAAAAAGTAAAAGCCCCGCTTTTTAGCGGAGCTTTTACAAACTGTGGGCCCACCTGTTCGTTTATCGAACCACTTTTATCGTGACCTAGAGACTTTTCACCTTCTTTATTTACAGGTTAGCGTGGCTCATTAAGCTCACTTTTATTCTTATTCAATCTTATTGAAACTTAATCCAAACTTCTCTTTCAGTGAAGATGAAGTATAATAATTAATGTTTGAGTAGCTTTGTGTGAGTTACTTGGTCATGGCTCGACAAAGACTACAGAAATATATTGGAATATGATTTCCGCTGAAAAAGACAAAATGTTTTTAAATTCATTTTAATTCTTAAAAGTAAATACCGTTATGAGATTAAGATACCTAGTACTAGGTGTAGTTATAACTATCTGTTGTTCATGTAGCAATTCACCTAACCCTCATTCTAAGATCATCGAAGAAATCGTAGAGGCATATATTATCGAGGGTCATCCACGTAGAGATTTGATAGTAATAGATATTAAGGATAGCACACTTATTTTCGAGTCTAAAAATGAAGCTGTAGTTCAAGAGAGAGATAGTCTACTTCTTTTATTTAAGGAACTGATAAGTAAAAATAAAGAATCTAGAATTGACCCAAACAATCCGTTTAGCCGATTGAAATCAGGTTTTAGGACAATGCCTGAGCATGAAGTTAATGATTTTAATGTATTAACTTTTAAAGTAGATACTGTCAAAGAGGAAGTATACGGGTATGAGATGACTGCACTTGTGTTTGATGAAATATACTTCAGTTTGAATGATTCTGTCTATTATATAGAAATTTCAGACGTATTAATTACAAAAAATGAGTGGAGACTTTTGAACAATATTGACTTCTATGTGACTAATGAAACTCGTTATTATTTGAATGAGTTGACTAAGAAAAAGAATGAGTTAAAGGAAATTGAAAGGCTTAAAACTGTTAATTATTTTAAGCTGTACGGTAAAAATTATGATGTGAAGGTAGTTCGGAAATTTCATGAATTTATCGGTAAGACATTATTGAAAGCGTTTGTAGGCTTATCAAATGAATCAATACACAGAATAGATTCTATTTATTATGATGCAGTGCTAAAAAAGGATGGCAAAATAATACTTTCTAAATACGCATGGCTAGAGATTAACCTAGGTGCTGGCGAAACAGAGACATTTGAAATCCCACAGTTTGAAAATCAATTTATAGGCGTTGATGTATCTAGCCAGTCGGGTTGGGACTATTTGATTTACATACATGACTTTGAACCTAAGGAATACATACTAAGTAAATTAAACAATTTAGAGAAGGAGATATTTGAAATTAATGCTAAACTGGATAGTTTGAATCTAATAGCAGGTGGTGGTAATTGAATAAAATGTATTTCTCAAACTATACCCTATAAAGTAAAAATGTCCCATAAATGTCGTATGGAGTGTTTTTTGTGGGCTCAACTGTTCGCTTATCGAACCATTTTTATCGTGATCTTGAGACTTTTCACCTTCTTTACTGCCAAATTAGAATGAGTTTTTAATTTAGCTTCCTAATCTTGTTGAACCTTAATCCAAACTTATCTTTCAGCGGAGATGAACGATAATAATTAATGTTTGCGTAGTGACGAGTAGCTTTAAAAACATCTTTGATAAAATTCGGGCTCGCATCTATACCAAAGTAGATGGACTTAACACACTTTGGATCAAAAGTGCATCGTCCATGCTCACTTCTAACAACACGTAGTTCCTCTTCATTTACCCAGCCTTTGTGTTTGGTAGTTAAGGCTTTGTGGAAAATTGCATCACCCATTTTAAATGGGTATGTGAACTTTGGCATTTCGTCCAAATAATCCATTGGACTGAGGTTATTAAAAAAACCTTTATCCAAGGTAATGTCGAATTCGATACAAAGTCCTTTATGAAAATTCGCATAATGAGACCACATCAAGAGGTTAGTTGCCTGCTTTGAAAAGCAGGCAAAGCCAAGCTTATTTAGAATTTTATCTATTTGATCTTTTATTATGCCAACAAATAACTCTGGATTTTTAGAATAGTAATCTCTCCTTTGACTTAGTTCTTCAGTGGAGAGAATACTCTCGGAAATGAAAGAATCATGGTCAAACGTACTGTCCAGTAGTAGATTTATATCTTCACTGATTTTGATCATCCCTGGGTAGCAATCGTACGGATCATTTAGTTTTTCTCGATTGGTGAAATACACATAGTTTTCGGCTAGTTCTTCCAGTACTTTTATGTTATTAGAGCGGTATCTGAATACAGTGTCCCCCATTTTTGTTGTCTTTAAGGTTTGAATTTCGTTAAAAATTGGATTTATCGAACCACAGAGCTAACATAGTTAATTCAGGTATTACAAGAAGGAATGAGGCTTTAAATAAGTTTAAGGAATAAAAAAAGAGCACCTCGTAACGAGGTGCTCAGTTAGGTGGGCCCACCTGGGCCTGTAATTAGAATATAGGGATATAAAGAATAAGATAAACGACTATTTCAGGCTTCTATAATGCTGATTTGATGTTTGTCTTTATATAACAATAAGTTTACATGTTCAAAAAATCTATTCCCCATATTATTCCCCAAATTTAGTTCCCCATTATGCCCCCCCCCGTATTCGATTTGTTTTAGACCCCGGGGGGTAAATGAGGGTATAACCTATGTTTCTTTAAAAATGATTTTTGAATTGTACAATCATACTTTCCTAACCTTCTTGGGTTACTTTCTGTTACAGTCCTTTCAGTAAAGCTAGTTTTTGCAGCTTCAATTGTGGATATATAATAACAGCTATCTATTGGCTCTTTTTGTTGATGAATTAACAAATACGCCATCAAATTGTCAGTTTTTTTAATATCCCATATTTTGAAGACACCCTATCGAATTACGACACTTTAGTAATAGATGATGATCTATTAGTCATTATTACCAAAGTGCCTTAAATCGTCTTACTGTCTACTCAACAGGGGGCATTCCCTCCCTTCTCTTTAATAGTTCAGAGTATTTGGTCAATGCTCCAGATAATGTGTATTTAGTATAACCTTG